>Ga0114999_10002631_pt1 | contig 23269 bp, 14 predicted proteins | sample ArcticOcean_MG_C_3_FD_89820 | JGI IMG/M metagenome (GOLD analysis project Ga0114999, IMG submission 89820) | Marine microbial communities from western Arctic Ocean - ArcticOcean_MG_CB8_126 | ecosystem: Environmental > Aquatic > Marine > Oceanic | place: Arctic Ocean: Canada Basin | collected...
AGGAACTTCTGTCCGTCCGCCACCATGCGTCCCCATTCGGCGGTGGGCGGCTGGGCACCGAGTCCAAGGAAACTCAGCGATGCTGCCGTCAGGGCGACGAATCCAGCGTCGAGCGACATCCGGACGATCACTGGATCCATCACATTGGGAAGCACGTGTCGCACGACGATCCGCAGCCGACTCGCGCCGATGACGCGCGCGGAGTCGACGAAGTCGTGGTGGCGAACCGCGAGAATCTGCCCACGCACCAAGCGCGCATAGGCCGGCCACCAGAGAAAAGCGACCGCGAACATGGTCTGTTGCAGGCCGCGGCCCAGGACTGCGTTCGTGGCAAGCGCCAGGATCAACGGTGGGAACGCGAGGAAGATATCCGTGGTGCGCATCAGTACGCTGTCGATCCAGCCGCCCATGTAGCCGGCGACAGCGCCCACGACTACGCCGATGCCAATGGCGATCACCAGGACGATCACGACGGTACTGAGAGTAGTCCGCGCCCCGTAGACGACTCGCGTATACACGTCGGCGCCAATGGCGTCGGTGCCGAGCCAGTGCGCGCCGGAGGGCTCCATCAATCTCCTTTCTAGCTGCAGGTCACCAGGATCGTGATTGGTGAACAGTCCGGGCACGACAGCCATCAGCGCGAATAAACCGACAAGTGCGACTCCAGCGACGAGCCGTGGGTCGCGCGGTCGAGGGGCCGGGCTATTCATACTCGATCCGAGGATCCAAGCGTGTGTAGATCAGATCGACGCCGAGGTTCACAAACAAATAGGCAACGGTCGAGATCAAGGTGATACCCATGATCACCGGGATATCGAGTCGGAAGATACCGGTCCACGCGTACGTGCCGAGTCCGCCCCAGGAGAACAGGTTCTCGATCAGGACGGTACCGCCGAGGAGAAAGGCTACCTGGAGCCCGATGACTGTCGTCGTCGGAAGCATTGCGTTGGGCAGCGCGTGGCGTAGCCAGACCGTTCGCTCCGACAGGCCCTTGGCGCGCGCGGTCCGCACGTAGTCCTGCTCGAGTACCGTGAGCATCGAACTGCGTGTGATTCGGCCAACTTCGGCGATTCCAGCCACAGCCAGCGTCATCGCTGGCAGGACCAGATGCCGTGCCGCATCCACCAGGGTCGCCCACTGGCCTGCGAACAGTGCATCGACGGTATACATCCCGGTCAGCATCGGCGGCGGCACGGTCTCCAAGCCCAACCGGCCAGCGATCGGCAACACACGCAGCCAGCCAGCGAAGATCAACTGCAGCAACAGAGCGAGAAAGAACACGGGTATCCCGACGCCCATGTACGAGAAGCCGAGAAACGCCCTATCGAACCAGCCACCGCGCGCGGTGGCCGTGCGCACGCCGAGCGGGATGCCGACCGCAACCACGATGACCATGGTGGCCAGCAGGAGTTCAATCGTTGCGGGAAAGAAGAGCCGTAGCTCCCGCGCTACGGCCTGCTTGGAGGTCAATGAGGTGCCAAAGTCACCCTGCACCAGGCGGCTCATGTAGAGCCCGTATTGGACCGGCAACGGCCGATCGAGCCCCAGCCTTTCGCGCACCGCGCTGAGCTGCTCCGGCGTCGCGAGCCGGCCTGCGGCAGCGCGGGCCGGGTCACCCGGTAGAAGGTTGGTAAGAAAGAAGACGAGCAGGCTCACGCCGAGGAGCACCGGCACCATGAGCAACAAGCGACGCGCCACGTAGCGGCCCATCACTCCCGCCACATCGGGTAGAGATTCTGGGTCAGCGGATGCCCGAGGCTAACCGAGTAGCCCTTCAAGTTGTCGCGCTGCGCCGATAGTCCAACCATCGTGACGCCGATCGCAAACGGCGTGTCGGCCAGCCACAGCGTCTCGACTTCCCGATAGAGTTCACAGCGGCGGTCCGGGTCGAGCTCTTCGGCCGCCTCGTCGAGCAGGGCGTCCATTGTTGGGTTCTGGTACCAGGCGAAGTTGTTGCCGCCGCCGCCAGCCTGCGTGGAGTGGACGAGCGTGTAGAGATAGTGATGCGCTTCGGGTCCGGGTGCGAACAACCAGATCGTGCCGAGGTCGGTCGATGTTTCCGGGAGCGCGTAGTTCTCTACCTTGGCGTCCCACTCGATATCTACTGCGCTGACCCGAATACCGAGCTGCTCAGCGCCAGCGCGCATGATCTCGAAGATCGGGGTCTCTCCTGTGGTGCCCTCGAACGCCATCGTCAGCTCGACTTCGCCGGGCTGGATCCCGACTTCGGCGATCAGACGCTTTGCTTCGGCGAGGTTCATCCGTGAGCGCGGCGCATCCGGACTCGCGCACTCCGCCCGGGCCGGCAACACGCCGTACGCAAGCTCCGCATTGCCACGCATCAGATACTTGATGTGCCCTTCGTAGTCGTAGGCCAGCGCCAGGGCGCGCCGCACGCGCGGGTCGGACAGGTGCTCGCTCCGCGTGTTCATCCCGATGTACAACTGATTCAGAGTTGGATCGCGGTTGACCTGGATCCCCGGCTCGGTCGACAACGCCTCGAGCGTGTCGGCGCTCGACAGGTAGATCCAATCGGCATCGCCATTGACCAGCGCAATCCGACGCGCGGCTTCCTCCCGGATCACCCGGAACACGGCACTCTCGATGTGCTCACCGGCCCAGCCGCCGTGATACTCCGGGAAGCGCTCAAGCGTGAACTGCTGTCCTGGCTGGAACGAGACCAGGCGGTAGGGCCCCGAACCGGCGTCGTTCGCCTGCAGCCAGCGCTGTCCGAAGTCGCCGTTGAATTCGTGCTCGCGGATGGCGGTGGCGTTGCCGATGTAGAGACGGGTGAGCGCGCCCAGCAGGCCCGGAAACGGCGCGAACAGGTCCAAGGCAACGCGGTGCGTGTCCAGCACCTCGGCGCCGCTCACCGGAGTCAGATATGCCCAGACGCCGATCTTGAGAGCCAGCATTCGATCGACCGCGTATTTCACGTCGGCAGCGCCCACCGGCGATCGGTCGTGGAACACAACGTCGTCCCGGAGCGTGAAGATATAGCGTCGATTGTCCGGGCTGACCTCATACGACGCAGCCAGGTCATGGCGCAGGTCCGTCGTCCCGGGCGCGTACTGCACCAATGCGCTGTAGAGGTTGATCACCGGGTTATCGACGCGGCTATCAAGCGCCGCCACCGGATCGAGCGTGGGCGGAATCCCCTCGGTGAGCAGCACCACATGTGTGCGCGCGGCCTTAGGGCCACAGCTCACAAGGCTCGACAATGCGACCAGGATGATCGCGCAACAAATAGCCGGACTCCGCGCCCCAACCCAGCACTGTGACGGGGTGCGCCGTCGGCGGATGATGCGGATGAGCACCTCCCTACCCTCGAGTCATGTGCCTGGCTCGAGCCCACGCCCACAGGCGCCCGGTACTCCGGAACACGAAATCGGTTCTCGTATACTGTATCCAATTCCGGCGACAACCTAAAGGAGGAGGCTCCATGCGACACCGACTAGCGTGTCTGGCCACCGTCACACTCCTCGCAGCAGCCCCTTCGGTGGGCGGCGCTCAGGAAGACGTCCGTATCCTCGATGCGCGCGCGCGCTGGGAGACGCTCAACCTGATTCGGCAGGAGAAATTCGATCTGATCCTGCCCGGTGCGATGCGTGACAACGACATCGACATGTGGATTCACAGCATCGGTCTCGGCAACCCCGACCCCCTCGAGCTCGATCTGGGCGCTGAGTTCGGCACCTTCGTGTTCACCGATCGCGGCAACGACCGCATCGAACGCGCGGTGCTCGGCGGCTTCGGTCGTGGTCCCGAGATGGGCAAGGTCTACGACATTTTCGGCAGCCCGAGCGACTTACGGCGGCTGGTTGAGGAGCGCGACCCGCAGCGCATTGCCATCAACATGTCGGACTGGATCGGTGTCGCCGACGGCCTCTCACACACCGACTACCAGCGCATCACCGCGGAACTCGGACCCTATGCCGATCGTCTGGTCTCATCGGACCAGCTGATAACCGACTTCCGCGTCCGCCGTGTCGGCCGTGAGATCGCCGCTTTCTCGACTGCTGGCGAGATGACCCGTCGGATCCTGGAGCGTGCGCTAAGCAACGAGGTCATCACACCGGGCGTGACGACCCTCGGCGATATTGCCTGGTGGGTACAGGATCGCCTGTTGGAACTGGGCGTCCGTTCGTCGTTCGGAATCAGCGCGCCAGGCGTTCTCTACTCGGCGGCCGCGCCCGATGCGGATGACGACTTTGACTACGTCGTCCAGCGGGGAGATTTCCTGTCGTACGACATGGGCATCCGCTACCTGAACTTCGGCACCGACTTCAAGCGCCATGGCTACGTCATGCGTGAGGGAGAAACCGAGGTTCCCGATTTCATCCAGCACGCCTGGGACCGCGGCTACGCCGCGCGCCAGGTCATCAAGGACAACATCAAGGTCGGTCGCACGGCCGGCGAGACGCTCGAGTTCCTGGCCGAGGTATTCGAGGAGCTCGACTACGTCTACACGCCGTTCACAGACATCGGACGCGAGGATCGGGCGATCATCGCAGCCATGGAAGCCGATCCGCGTAGCGGCATCTCGATCGACTGTCACACGGTCGGCAATACCGGCAACAGCGAGGTTGCCGTGGGGCCGTCTTTCGCACCGTTCCGACCCGACCGCGCGCACGTGATGATTCAGCCCGACAACATCTTCTCGCTCGAGTTCGTCGTTCACACCGCGATACCGGACGGCACGCGCCTGGCCATCAACTTCGAGGACAACGCGATCGTGACCGACCGCGGCGTCGAATGGCTGTATCCGCCCAATCCGCGGATCCAGGTCATCCGCTGATGCGTCTAACGCTCCGGACTGGCTTATCGATTCTGGGCGTCATCGCTCTTGCGACGGGTGGCTGTGCTCCTCAGGAGGATCAGGATGAGGGCCCACCCGCGGTAACTGCAAGCGGCCCCGAAACGGTGACCGCGCCGCCGGACGGAGTCGATCCGTTCTACGCGAAGGCCATCGACGCCGAGGGGGTCCTGATCGTCAGCTCGGCTGCCGTTCCCGACGCCGCCCTCATCGCAGCGCGACGCAACGTACTGCACCTGCTGAGCGCGCGCCCTGACGTGCATGCGGCGATGTTGGCCAAGGCACCGCGCATCTCACTGATGGCGCTGTCGGAAACCGCCTCCGATCTACCCGAGTTCGACGCCGGCGCCGATGGCCAATGGGGCCTCGGGCAGATGCCGGGAGATCCCACGAGCCTCGTATCGGTGCGCGGAGTCTGCTACCCCGGCAACACGGAATACCGCGCTAACTTCCTGCTGCACGAGTTCGTTCACGTCATGCAGAATCTCGGCTGGCCGACGACCGACCCCGGCATCGAGGACGAGATCTTCGCGGCGTATCGCGCCGCCGTGGCGCGGGGAGAATTCGCCGCACCGCTCGACGAACCCAGCGAGGTGACGCCGCAAGAGGCGTACGGTGACGACGAGTACCTGACTCACAGTATCAACGCCTGGTTCGATCTCGATGAGTCGTTGCCCGGCCCTTGGGTCGACGTCCAGATCGGCGACAGCGGGCCGCGATCCGGCAGTCGCGACGAGCTGCGCGAGCGCGATGCGGAGCTCTACGCACTGATCGGCCGCTTCCTGCCCGATTCGCTCGGCACGCTGATGGACGGTTGCACGGGCCACTAGTACCCCGCGCCTCGCACAGCGTGCTGCGATCGCAGCGGACAAGCCTCAGCGAATCAGCAGGATGCGCTCGTTGGGCGGGTAGAAGTACTGAACGCCCTCTTGCGTGAGGATCGCATCGTCCTCGATGCCGAGCCGAACACGCGTGCCGCCCCATTCCGGAATGGCGGTGTTGGCGAACAGCTCAAAGGCGAACATGTGGTTCGGCTTCAGCACCATGTCATGCACGGCGGTCCGGAACCCACTGACGCACGGTCCTGCTTCGACTTCGCTGTCGCCGGTATTGCCGACGCAATGGCAGTCCGAGGAAATCTGGGTCTTGTGTTCCTCGTCGGCAGCGAACCCGCGCGCATCAAGCGCCCGGTTCCAGGCCGCGTCCCAACCGCCCGCGAAGGCCGGGTCGTCCTGCAGGTCAACCCAGACAAACCCCGCGGCTTCGAAGTTCTCACCCATGAGCTTCACGGTCTCGCCGGTCGTCCGGCCCACCCGGATGCTGTCGCGCAGGACCTGGCGAGCGCGCAAACCCTCATCCCAGGCGTGCTGCAAGCCAGCCGGCACAGCGATCTCCCCTTCAGGCAGTACGTACGCCGTCCGTTTGATATCCGAACCGTGGTTCATGAAGTCGAAACCGAAGTCGAACTGAAACAGATCGCCGCGCTGGAAGGCGTAGTCCGGCGACTCGTGCTGCTCGGGCCCGGCATTCGGCGAGTACAGAACCTTGGGCATGAAGAGTTTGTTGAAGATGGGCTCAACGCCGAGTCCCAGGAGCTGATCCTTGGTCCACCAGGCCACCTCTTCGAGCGTCGTCTGCCCGATCGTGATGACTTCGCTGGACAGCGCCCGCTCGATCAACCGTCGCGTGACCTCACCCAGCCTGCCGTACTCGACGATCTCGCTGATCACTCGTCGATCTCGGTAGTCCGTGATCACCTGTTCTGAGGAGACGACACGCTCGGCATACTTGTCGCCGAGCGCGGCGAGGAGTCGGGCATGCCCGGTATGCGACAGGCCATCGCCGACAGCGATGCGATCCGACATGTTCACGCCGATGCGCGCCGGATCGCGCTCGGCCACGAAGCTCTGCAGGTCGGTCTCCTCGCCGAACAGGTCATAGCCGCCGTCGCCGCGCAGCGCCTCGCCGTTGAGAACGGCACGTTCGATGCGATCCCCGCCCCGGTCGGTGAAGATGAAGTACCCCGTGCTGCCCGCGGACGGATTCGGCGCCAGGACGTCGATCCCCGCTCCCAGGTCCTTAGCGAGCGCGTCGGGATTGCCGTGCTTGATGACGTGAATCCACATGTCGATCTGGTTATCGCGGAGAGCGTGCGGCAGGGAAAAGTCGAACTTTTCCCGCCGGACCAGATCGAGACGCTCCCAGCGACTCCGAAATTCGTTGACGGCAGTCATTCCCATATCTCCTCAGCGGTTCGTTGTCGGGGGACCGGGCGAACCGTCGTGACCGTTCGCAGCCACTGACACGCTCAGCCCAAGCATCGTAAGACATGCTGTGCATCCGCCGGAATCATGGCCTGATCGTATACTGCATACGATAACTGGACTGCGGTACACATCCTCAAGAGTGAGTTGACCGAGCCGATGAGCGACCCTAGTGACGGACCGCAGCAGATGGACGTGAACGCGACGCCTCGGTTCGCCGGCGTCGCCACGCTTCTGCGGGCAGCACAACGCCCCACCGCCGACGGGCTCGACGTCGCGCTGTGCGGGGTTCCCTTCGATGGCGGTTCCTCTTTCCGGACCGGGGCCCGACATGGACCGGCGCAGATGCGCGAGATGTCGCGCCTCATCCGGCAGGCCCACTACGCCTCCAAAGTCGCGCCGTTCGAGATCGGCGCCATCGCCGATGTGGGTGATGCACCGGTCAACCCGCTCGACGCCGACGACAGCCTCGAGTCGGTCCGCGAGTTCATCGCAACCATTCGCGATGCAGGCGCCCGCCCGCTGATTGCTGGTGGCGACCACACGGTCACCCTGCCCATTCTCCGGGCGCTGGCCTCCTCAGGACCCCTGGGATTGCTGCAGCTCGACGCCCACTCCGATACCCAGGCCGCCATGCTCGGCCAGCAGTACGCCAACGGCACGCCGATCCGCCGCGCCATCGAGGAGCAGCTGGTCGACCCCACACGCGTTGTGCAAGTCGGGATTCGCGGCACGCTCTTCGCTGCCGATGAGCTCGACTGGGCGATCGCACAGGGGGTCACGATCATCACGATCGACGAGTTCTACGATCTCGGTATCGACGCCGTAGTCGCCCAGACCTTGAAGACACTTGGGGCGGGGCCCGCCTACTTGACCGTTGATATTGACGTTCTCGATCCGGCGTTCGCACCGGGCACTGGGGGCCTGGAGCCGGGCGGCATGACGGCCAGGGAACTTCAGGTCCTGATCCGCGGCATGTCGAGCCTCGACCTGGTCGGCGGCGATATCACGGAAGTCTCGCCACCCTTGGACCCCACCGGCATCACCGCACTCGCTGCCTGCAGCGTGATGTTCGAAATGCTCTGCCTGATGACCGCACCGAGAGCGGCTGGGCCCGACGCCGTCGCAACGGGCTAGCCGGCGGCGCCGCTAGCGCCCCAGCTCGAGCCAGCGCGTCGCGAGCTGACGAACATAGATCGCCATTTCTCCCTGCACCGTCGCGGCTGATCTCAGATCGGTCAGGCGCATCGGGTGGCGCACTAGCTCGGATCCATCCGATCGCGAGCGCAGCACCATCGCCCCCTGAAACCACTTGGGTTCATCACTAACAGCCTGGCCACCGGTACGGTCGGTGCTGCTGCGCGCGACGTTGTGCACCTCGATCACGAGATCATACTGGGCATGTTCGGCGTCCCGGACGAGGCCAATCTCGAGGCTCTCGCCCAGGCCACGGGCGAGCTCGGCAAGCATGAGTTCCAGATCGGCAACTGACTCAGCGATCATCGGTGCGCCGGTTTGCGTTGCCCACTGCGACGACGTATCTGCAGGATTCTCGGTCTCGGAGCTAGTGAGATTGCGCGATTCCACGCTGGCCGGCTGACCTCGTGCCACGCCGACACTCGAGTTCCCCGTCCGCGCCTCGCGTGCGAACGGACTCTCGTTGAACTCCTCGAACTGCGACGTGTCGAGCGGCGCGAGCAGGACGCGCGGCGCCGCCATCTGTCGATCGAAGTCTGCCGGCGGCGGGCTTGTCGCCGTCAGCAATTCGATTTCCGGACTCATATCGACACCTGCCTGCTGCGCGCGAATCACCTGTTCCCAGGCAACGTCCATGCGGGCGTCGTTGGCCGCCGCCATCGCCGCCATGCGGTGGGCATCGCCCCAGCCCGGGCGCAGCCGCGCTGCTGTCAGGAAGGCCTCGGCAGCGGCCGCGTGTTCGCCGAGTCGTCCGTGCGCGTAGCCGAGCACGAAGTAGGCGTCCGCATAGGAGTCGTCGACTGCGATCGCCCACCCGAGATTCCTGAGCGCCTGCTGATAGCTGCCCTCGTCGACCAATCGCCTGGCCTCGGCCGTCAGACTCTCAGCTGAGGTCTGGGCCAACACTGGTGCCGGCAGCAGGAGGCACAGCACGAGTGCGCTCGCCCACCGTGTTAGCTGATGACGTGGCATGGAGCTCCTACTTGTGCCAGGGCAGTCCGTTGGTCAAGCCGTCGGCTCGAGGGAATGGACCTTCCCGCATGGCGGCGTGATACGCGAAGCTGGCCAGAACGACGCTGGCCTGCTGCAGATCCTCCGCAACGAGACGATCGTAGACATCCATGTTCGTGTGGAAGGCTACATTGAAGAATTCGAGGTCGTCCTGGATGAACTGGAATCCAGGAAGTCCGACCGACTGGAAGGCCATGTGGTCGGTCCCTCCCGTGTTGCCGGGAACAATCCACTCCATTCCGAGGTCGTGAAATGGTGCCATCCACGACTCGAAGATGGACCGCGCCGCGTCGTTCCCCTGCAAGAAGATGCCGCGGAACTTCCCATACCAATCGACATTGAAATAGACGTTCAACAAGGCGTGCTCGGGGAGCTGCTCGGGCGCATCCGGGCCGCCGAAGTGGCGCGCCACGTAACCGCGTGAGCCCAACATCCCGGACTCCTCAGCACCCCAAAGCGCCGAACGGATCGTTCGGCGCGGCGCAGCACCGACTGCTGTCAGCAGGCGCATGGCCTCCATCACGACGGCGCTCCCGGCCGCATTGTCGGTCGCTCCGGTCCCCGCCGGTTCGGAGTCAAAGTGGGCGCCGATCATCACCACCTCGTCGCGCAAATCGCTGCCGGGCAATTCGGCGATGACGTTGTAGTCGAGAGGGTTGTCTTCGTGGAAGGTGTTGCGCACGTCCAGCTCCACCTGCGGCTCGATACCGCGCTGGACGAGGCGGACCAGGCGGTTGTAATGCTCCGCGGCCAGCACGAGGGCTGGCAAACCAGGCTCGCTACCGAGTGGCAGGGGGCCATCACCCATTACCACCACGGTGCCCTTGTCCATAGCGCCACCGCCGTACGCCGGCCCCGGGGCCAGCATCGCGACCACGCCCTCCCGGCGGAAGAAGTCGGCGGCGAGAGCGCCCGCCAACGGTGCCCGCGCCGACGGCGCCTTCGGCGCGTCCGCGGCGACAGGCACCACCTCGTCCGCTGCGGCCATCGCCGTCAGCTCGACGTCGGACAGGCGCACCGCGTGCGGGCTGAAGTTGGGCACCAGCGGGCGCTCGGGTCGCGTCAAGACGGCGTGTCCAAGCAGCTGGCCCCGATAGGGATCGAGATCGGACTCGACAAGAATCTGGGTCGTGTCGATCAGCGTAACCTCGGCCACCACCTTCCCAGTGGTGCCCGCGGTGCCGGGAACCGGATAGGCGATGATCGGCTGATACCGCGGCGCGAGCAGATGAACCGACGTGTAGCAGTTCTCCCAGCCATAGCCGTACTCGCCCCACTCTTCGAGGGCCACGTTCTTCAGCCCGAAGCTGGCAAACGTGTCGCGCGCCCAGGCGGCGGCGGCGTCATAGCCGGGCGAGTTGGCGAAGCGCGGGCCGTGGACGTCGGTCATGGCACCAGCCCACTCCATCACGCGCGACGACTCGCACCCCTGTCGACGCAGTGCCGCAACGATGGCGTCATCTACAGCATCGAGATCAGGACTCATCGTTCTGGCCGGTCTGAGCTAGGGCTCGCTCGAGCGTCGCACGGGGCCCGGCCTGCTCTGAATCAATTTCGAGCGAACGCGTGAGGAGTTCAATCGCACGCTCGAGGTTGTCGACAAGGTCGTCCGTGTCGGCGAGATACTCGGCCGCCAGGGCGTTGAGCAACTCCGGGCTCGCGCTGCGTTCGAGCACAGCGCGTTCATAGAAGCGGATGGCATCGTAATGCTTCGCTTGCCGCGCTTTCGCCTCGGCGAGCTGCAACAGCAGATCAATATCGTGCGGGGCATCGACGATCCGCGCCTCCAGCAGAATCTCGAGCTCTTCCTGTCGCCCGAGATCGCGTAACAGGTCGTAGTGCATTTGCTCGGCGTCGTACCGCTCCGGATCGCGTCGCAGCGCGTCGCTGATCACCACAAGCGCCGACTCAAGGTCGCCCGCGGCCCGCATCACCGCGGCTCGCCGGACCAGGGCCCCGGCGTCGGTTGCTGGGGGCAGCGCCGCAGCGTGGACGATCGCTCGTTCGACGCGGGTGCGGACCTCGACGGGTAGAACCTCGCGCGCATCGCTGCCCTCGAGATCGACGCGCAGGGAATAGCTGCCCGGCGGGACATCGAGAGCCAGCGCCGTCAGCTGGTTCACCACCCCGAAGCGATCCGTTTGACTAGGCCTCACCTCGACCTGCTTGCTGGCAACCGTTGCGCCGTCCGCATCGCTGAGCGTGTAGTTCACTCGCACCGGGTCGTTCTGGGTGCTCGGCAGTAGAACCTGATGAAAGACATAGAGCTGGCCACCGACCACGAAGGGGCCATCGATCGTCGGGGTCATCGCGAGCTGTCCGATCTGGAACGGCAGCTGCGCGACGAACGGGTCGTAGGCCTGCCCCATCGGCCGTCCCCCAACGCACAGAATTGCCTGGCCAAGCGTTACGACCAAAGGATTCGGCGCAGGCACCCGCACGCTCGCGCCGACCTCGCCGTACTCCCGACTGACGTTGTTCTCGATCATCAACTCGAGCTGGAGCTCGCCGGTCACGGCCGGAATCCGGCTGACATACAGCATCGAGCCCTTGCGCACGCGGTCGACCTGGTCCTCGCCCAACTGGGTCTGAATCAGACGAGGCGGCGGTCCCTCGAGCACCCGCTGCGAGCTATCCAGGAGGTAAGACGCAACCTCGAACGTCATGTAGCTGCTGCCTTCGTGTTCGCCGACGTTCACACCGGCGCCGGGGGGGCGCGCGGCGTAGCTCACGAACGGTCGCCCCGCGGGATCGAGCCACCCGATGGCCCTGCTCTCAATTCCCAGGGTATCGAAGCGCACCTCGGTTTCGGCTGCGCCGGTGAGGATCGGGTAGGCCCACTCGATCGTCGGCACCATGCGATCCGGAATCTCGAGAATGTCGGAGATCACGATGTCCGAGCGCAACGGCGAGCCCAGGAGCGCCTCACCGGGAATGAGACTGAACGCGGCCGCCGCCAGATCAGGGTGAATGAGACGCAGGGCGTCGTAGGTTTCAGGCCCGCCCTCCACCAGTCCGCCCAGACCGAACCCCTGCTGACCGATACCACCCGATCGCCGCACCATGTCGCGGCCCGACGGGTTGAGCAGGCTCTCGGGGCCATCAGCCGCCGGGCTGTAGAGTTCAAATTCACCCATCCCCTGCTCACGCCAGAACACGAGATAGAAAAAGGTCGGTACGCCCAGTCGCGGGTCCATCTGGTAGAACCACACCTCGACCGGATAAACCGCGCTGTCGTTGTGAAACTGGTTACGCGTCTCGGGCTCCCCCAGCAGGATGTGCATGCGTCCCATGTCGGTACGCCAGCCCGGACCGGGCGCGGCCCGGCCGAACTGGTAGTTGGCGTATGCCAGGCGCTCGTAGTGGATCGGGAGATACTCGTTCTGCGGTGTTCCCGGCGTGGGGTCACGGCGCAGCCAGAACGTCTCGATAAACCGTTCGCGCTTCTCGTCGCTATCCAGCCGCAGAAAGATCTCGCGTTCGGGAGCCGTGATGATCCACACGACCTCCTCGCTGATCCACGCCCGATAGCGATCCGGCAAGTCGCGCGGCCGCAGCTCGGTGTACTGCTCCAGGGAGACCTCCTGGGCCGCCGCCGGGGCGACGCCGACCACAACCATCAGGCAGCCGACGAGAGCCGCTCCCAGAGCCCGTCGCAGCCGCGGCCGGGTGGCCTGGGTTGCTGACTCGCACGGTGACTGGCCCAGCCTCACTGCGACCCCCTCAATGCGTCGAGCACGCCGCTAACGATGGCGGCGTCCTCACCGTCAGCGGGCACCACCTCTAGGTAGCGCTCGAACGACGTAATCGCCATGTCCAGCTGTCCTGTATTCACGTAGGCAAAGCCGACCTGTTTGTGGGCGTCCGCGTACCCCGGATCGATCTCCAGCGCCCGCATGTAGAAGGTGATCGCCTCGTCAGAGAGGCTCTGCTGGAAGTAGATCTCGCCAATGTTGTAAAACAGCGAGGCGTTCTCTGGATCTAGCGCCACCACGCGCTCGAAATAGCCGAGAGCCTCGTCGAGATCCCCCTCGTTGGCCTTGAGCGCCGCGATCATGAATAGCGCCGTCTGGTTCTCGCCGTCGAGCGCCAGGACGCGCTCGTAGGCGGTGGCTGCCGCCGCCGTTTGATCGAGACGCACGTGGGCTTCAGCGACGCGCAACCACACCGGCGACGCCTCGGGGTTCTCGGCAAGGAACTGGCGCCAGCTATCAATGGCCGACCCGTATTCGCCGGCTTCGAAGGCAGCGACGCCGGCTCGATAGTTCTCCGGGTTGACCGTGTCACCGCCGATGCCGGCGAAGGCTGCCGCCACCGGTGTGGCCACCTCCATGGACACGTCAAAGTCGTCATTGCGATCGAGCGCCTTGACCGTGTGGGCTATCTCCAGAGTCAAGTAGCCGTCGAGTTCAAAAGTGAAGGCCCAGCGCGCCGTGGTGTTGCCAAAGCCGAGGATCGCCCACTTTCCCTTGTCGTTGGTCTCGGCATTGAATGTGCTCATCGTGGAGGCCGCGTTGTACGCCGTAACCCGAACCCCTTCCAGGGGCGCGCCGGCGGCATCGGTAACCTCGCCACGGAGCCTGGCCCGACCCTGCGCAGAAGCCGAGGTCGGGGTGGCTGCAATCATTCCTAGGATCAGCAATGGCACCGCCACCGAGAGCCAAGACGAGTTCATTCGACGTCGCTGCATGTTGTTCACGCTCTGACCTCCTGACCGGCACCACGCTGGACGCCCAACCTGGTGCGTCTCTCCGCGAATGCCGTAGCCATCGATATAATGTACGGAGTGTATTCCTGTGTCACTGCCTTCATGGATCGTCGATCGTGCGCATAGCAGCCTTCGTCATCGGGCTCGCGCTGCCCGGCGCCATCGCCGGCGCGGCTGCGACCCTGGCCTCCGCGGCCCCTGCTCAGAGTACCGCGCAGCTGGCGGACGTGGCCGGCGCCGCCGGCCTGACGTTTGAACACCGGCATGGCGGCACCGGCGAGCGCTACATGGCCGAGACCATGGGCTCCGGGCTCGCGTTGCTCGACATCGATGCTGACGGACGGACCGACGCGTACCTGATCCAGCAGGGTGCGACGCCCGAGTCCGACGCTGATCTCGCGCTGGGCAACCAGTTGTTCCGCAATGTCGGCGGCGGGAAGCTGGTCGACGTCACCACCCGCTCCGCCACCGGCGATGCCGGATATGGCATGGGCGTCGCGGCTGCCGACTACGACAACGACGGCTACATCGACCTCTTTGTCGCCAACTTCGGACCCAACCTGCTGCTGCGAAACCAAGGTGACGGCACCTTTGGCCCAGTCGCCATCGGCCCCCCAGCTGATGACCTGTGGAGCGTTTCGGCCGCGTGGAGCGACTTCGACGCGGACGGCGACCTGGACCTGTACGTGGCGAACTACGTCGATTTCGCCTGGACGAACCATAAGTTCTGTGGCGATGCGGGGCGACAGATCTCCGCCTACTGTCATCCCGACGTCTACAACGCCCAGCCTGATCAGCTCTACGAGAACCTCGGCGACGGTACCTTCGTCGAGATCGGGCCGCGCGCAGGAATCGACGACACGGTTGATGGCAAGGGCCTCGGCATCGTCTGGGGCGACTACGACAACGATGGCGACGCCGATGCTTATGTCGCCAACGACGGCACGCGAAACTTCCTCTACGTCAACCAGGGCGACGGCACGTTCGTCGACGAGTCTTTTCTCGCCGGCGTCGGCTACAGCGAGGACGGGCGGACCGAGTCGGGCATGGGAACCGATTTTGGCGACTACGACGGCGACGGACTGCTCGACGTGATCGTCACCAACCTGACGCTCGAGACCAACACGCTGTACAGGAACCTCGGCGAATCGCTCTTCACCGACGAGAGCTTTGCGAGCGGCATTGGCGAGCCTAGCTTGATGTCCGTCGGCTTCGGCACCAACTGGTTCGACGTCGACAACGATGGCGATCTCGACCTCTTCGTCGCCAACGGACACATCATCGACAACATCGCGCTGTTTCGCGAAGGCGTAGCCGGCTCCGCCCTCGCTGAGCGGCGCTACGCTCAGCCCAATCACCTCTATATCAACGACGGCATGGGGAGGTTCGAGGAAATTCACCGGGACGCGGGCAGCGGCATGGCCCTGGTGAAAGTCTCGCGCGGCAGCGCCGTCGGCGACCTCGACAACGACGGCGACCTTGACATCCTGATCGTCAACAGCAACGAGACCGCCGACTACCTGCGCAACGATAGCTCGGCCGCTGGTTGGATCGAACTGAAACTGGTGGGCCGCAGCAGCAACCGAAGTGCCGTCGGCGCGCGCGTAGAGATCAGCACACTGACCGCGTCGGGGCCGCGGACGGTCATTCGCGAGGTGACCGCGGGAGCGTCGTATGCGTCGACCAACGACATCCGCATTCACGCGGGACTGGGAGCGATCGCGACGGCGTCCGTTGCCATTCGCTGGCCCGACGGATTCCGCGAATCGCTTCCGGACCTGCCGGCCAACCGGTTGTACGTGATTCATCAGGGTCACGGAGCAGTGGGCTCGCGCGCCGGAACCACCCGGTAGGGTCCCGCACGGCACGCAAGTCGTCCAGGGGTACCGATCATGTCGGTTGGCCCCTACAATCGATTCTCGCTGTATTTTGAATATTCCATACAATCACGCCGGGTGCACCTACTCACATGCTTCCGCCCCGGAGTGAGGAGCGGCATCCCGATGCGTAGTTCTCGAACAACAGGCGTCCTGCTGGTGGCTCTGGCCGTTCTGGTGGGCCTTTCAGCACCGGCGCAACCAGCGCCTGCGGTGCCCTCCGGCGGCCAGTCCGCAGCGCTCAAGGTACCGCGCATGATCCTCGATGGCATCCGCTACCGATCAATCGGCCCGACCAAGCAAGGTGGCCGGATCATGGACTTCGGTGTGCCCGATCAGTCCAAGCAGCCGGACACGTTCTATGCCGCGGCCTCGACGGGTGGCCTGTGGAAGACCGCAGACGCCGGCCTGACGTGGCAGCCAATTTTTGACGACGTCCCGATCAATGCGATCGGCGATGTGGCGGTGGCACCCTCCGATCCGGATGTTCTGTACGTCGGTACGGGCAACGCTTCGTACTGGGGCGAGGGGATCTATCGGAGTCCGGACGGCGGCAAGACCTGGGAACACCGTGGCCTCGACGACTCTCTGTATATCAGTCGCATCCGCGTACATCCGCGGGATGCCGACACGCTGTGGGTCGCGGCAGCGGGCAGCCATCGGCCGGATAGTCTCGAGAAGGGGATATTCCGCAGTCACGATGGCGGCGCAACGTGGACACGGGCGCTGGCGATCGAGGAAGACGGCCATCAAGTTGGCGCCGCCGACGTGGTCATCGACCCGCGCGATCCGGACGTCCTCTACGCGTCGACCTGGGACCGGCATGGCGGCGACGGGAGTGGAATCTACAAGAGCACCGATGGCGGCGACGAATGGACGCGCCTGGAGGGTGGACTGCCGACCGGCCGGATGGACCGCATCGGGTTGGATATCTTCCACAGCAACGCCGACGTTATCGTCGCCAGCATCCTTCTGCCCTACCCCGACGCAGATGGTCGCGACTCCTATTCAAGCAACTACAACACCGTCTGGCGCAGCGATGACGCCGGCGCAACGTGGCGGCTGCTAAGCCCGGATCGTTCCGACTACAATCTCAAGGGCGCTTCTCGGTTCGGACAGATCCGCATCGACCCCAACGACGATGACCGTATCTACGTGCTCAACACGGGCGTGCAGGGAACGCCTGACGGCGGTGCCACCTGGCAGAAGATGATCCACTTTGCCGGCGACAACCAGGCGATGTGGATCAATCCTGCCAACAGCAGCCATATCCTGCTTGGCTACGACTACGGCCTGGCGATTTCGCATTCGCGCGGCGAGACCTGGTTCCACCCCGACAACCTGCCGCTGGGACAGCTGGAGGGCGTGGGTGTCGATATGGCGCGCCCCTATAACGTCTACGGCGGTATGCAGGACTTCGGCACCTGGCGTGGGCCGAGCACGAAACGTGGGCGCTGGCCGATCCGGTTCGAAGATTGGGAGCACGTTGGCAACGCCGACGGCTCGTACGCGCAGATCGATCCGAGAGACAACCGCTGGCTCTACGTGGAATCGCAGAACGGTTCGATCTCACGCAACGACCAGCGCACGGGCGTGCGTTCTGATATTCGCTATCAACGCGATGGAATTCGATTCAACTTCATCGCCCCGATCCTTCTGTCGGCCCACAATCCTGACGTGCTGTACCACGCCGCCAACGTGGTGCTGCGTTCGCCGCATCGCGGCGAAGGCTGGGAGGAGATCAGCCCGGACCTGTCACAACGCGGCACCGAGTTCGACGACAGTGGCCGCGACGTCAACGGCACGATCAGCACGATCGACGAATCACCGATTGCGGCCGCCATCCTCTGGGCCGGGACCGATAACGGCAACGTATGGGTGACGCGCAACCAGGGCGCGGAGTGGTCCCTGGTAAGCGACGCTATGCCCGACTGGCCCGCCGCCAAGGTCACCCGGGTAGAGGCCTCGCATCACGCGGCGGGGCGCGCCTATGTGAGCGCCAGCGTCGGTCGCCGCGACCGCCGCGACCTGCGTCCCTATCTTCTACGCACCGATGACTACGGGGCGAGCTGGCGCTCGATCGTCGCCAATCTCCCCGAGGACGAACCCATCAACGTGATCCGGGAGGATCACAACAATCCTGACCTTCTCTTTGTCGGCACGGCGAAGGGCGTGTACGTGTCGCTGGATGGCGGTACCTCGTGGACCTCACTTCGCAACAACATGCCCAACATTCCGATCCACGATCTGGCCATACATCCGCGCGATAACGATCTGATCGTCGGCACCTACGGCCGCAGCTTCTGGATTGCCGACATCGCGCCGCTGCAGGAGCTCGACCGCGCGGTGTTGCAGCGCGACGTGCACCTGTTCGACATCGCGCCACAGGTCCTGTGGATCGCGGCCCGACAGACGCAGGTAGCGTCGATCTACCAGAACTATGCCGGCGAGAATGCGCCGAAGGGCGCGGTGATCCATTACACGCTGCGCGGTCCGGCCGCGGACGGCGTCACCATCCAGGTTTACCGTGGCAGCCACCTGGTCAACGAATTCACCGGCCCCGGCGAGGTCGGCCTCAACACCGCGCAGTGGTACCTGACGGAACGAGTCCGCCGCAGCGCCGAGGAAGTCGAAGATTGGACCGACTGGGATCGTGGCGTCCGCACGGAAGAGGAGTACTTCGACTACTACGACGGCACCGACCACTTCGGCCCGGCGGACTCGGAAGTCAGCGTCTTCGGCCGGCCGCTCGCTGTCTGGGTCCACACGCTGCCCGAGTGGCGTGAGCGCGACTACAAGCACATCCGGGCGACGCCGGGACAGTACACGGTCAAGTTGACCGCCGGTGGCGTCGAGCTCAGTCGCCAGGTGATGGTCCTGCAGGACGAGTGGTTCGACCGCACATACTGATGGGCGGGCTACTGCGGTACAGGAGTATCACAGACGCCTGCGGTGCGCCGCATGACGGCCCAGACGTCGGGCCCGAATTCGACACCCTCGCGCCCTGCGACCTACCACATGGCGACCGCTTCGTCTCGCCGACCGCTCGCGTCCAGACCCAGTATCCAGGGGATGAGCCACTGGGCGCTGCCTCGACCCTGGCTAGCAAAGGGTTCCAGCGCGGCCAGCGCGCCGGCAGCATCGCCGGAGGCGAGCAACGCACGGCCCAGGCCAATGCGCGCGGCTACGTCTGCGGCGTCGATCTCCAGTGCCAGTTGATACTCGCGTTCAGCGGCGATGGCGTCATCGGCCAGACGTAGGTACTCATCGCCCAGTTCGCGGTGCTCGCGACCATCAGACAGTCGCTTGAAAGTGCGTAGGTGTTCCGCAGCTGCGGGGTCGCCGCGCCGCTGCAGTACCGTGCCGAGCCCGAAGTGTCCCTGCACGCTACGGGGAACCGCGGCCAGTAGCGCCCGAGCAGCCTCCTCGGCCTCATCGAGCCGGCCGAGTTTGATCAGGATTCGGGCCTGCAGCTCCAGGGCTCCGGCGCGCAAAGTGGCCCGCCCGCCGGCACCGGCGTCCTCGGCGGCGGATCCCAGCGTCTGCAGCACCTCTGCTACAGCGGCCAGCGCGGCCGCGCTGCGGCCCTGGTAAAGCAGGCTCTCGGCGTAGGGCAGCAGGACCGACGGATCGCCAGGCGCAAGTTGCAGCGCTCGACCGAGTTCAGCTTCGGCCAGACCGAACTGCTGCACATTGAAGAAGTGATACGCGAGAGCCACCCGTGGCGCCACGACGTTCGGCGCCAGCTCGGCGGCAGTCCGGTAGGCGTCCTCGGCAGCCTTGTAGTTAAACGCCGTAGCAAACGCATCACCGAGCCGTGTCCACAAGCCGGGGCGACCCGGGCTAACTGCCAGGGCTCGTTCCAGCCAGACCACCGCAACCGCTGCCTCTCCCTGGTCCATGGCCAACTCCGCCGCGCGAACCTCGGGATCTGGCCAGCGCGGAGTGACCTCGGCCAGTGCCGCGAGACGTCGACGCGCCGCGGCCACCTCGCCTACCCGGTAACAGACCTCAATCAGCGCGAAGGACGCGGGGCGCAACGTGGGTCGAAGCTCTACCGCCCGCGTCAGGGCTTGCCAGGCCGCCAGCCAATCTTCCTGTGCCAATCGCGCAAGACCGAGCTGGAAGTGAACCGCGCCGGGGTCCGCGCTGCTGGCTAGGGCAAGCTCGAGTTGGCCCACGGCGAGACCGGGTTCACCGAAGGCGAGGAAGGCCCTCCCGAGGTGGAACCGGGCCGCGGTGTCGGAGGGATCCTGTGCCAGCACCGCCTCGAGAATCTCGATGGACTCGGCAACGCGGCCGGCCTGCAGCAGCGAGACGCCGCGCTCGCGCTGCTGTGGTACCGCCTGCACGGTGCCCGCCGTCAGCCCCACGACGGCGGCTAGCGCCAACGCCCTTTTGATCATCGAAGGGCCGCCCGCGCCACGACTCCGCGCAGCTGATCCACCAGGACATCGCCCGGCGGCTCGTCTTCAAGCACCATCGTGCCCCCACCCGGCCAACGAATCTCGATTCGATCCGCCGCTCCGGACGGTAGAAAGACCAGCTGCCTACCATCGTTGGCGCCCGCATAGCCATCGCTGTCGCGGACTTCGAAGCGCTGCTGAACGCCACCCGAGTGGACGAACACCGTCGCGCCGCGCGCCGAGCGGTTGGCACTGCGACCGACCAGCGTGAGCCGCAGTGCCGGATGGGCCGAGACCGAGTCGTTGCGCAACAGCGTTGGCGTGGCGTCGATGTTGGTTACGAGGAGGTCAAGGTCGCCGTCATTGTCGTAGTCACCCCGCACCGCGCCGCGCGATGACCCCGCGGTCGCGAGTTCGCCAAAGGCGCTATCACCGACCTCGTCGAACACTGCAGCGCCGGTTTCGCGCAGCTCGTTCCGATACACCAGATTGCGCTGTGCGTAGGGCTCGCGGTCCTGCAACTCCACAGCCGGATGGATGTGCCCATTGGCGACGAACAGGTCCTGGTCCGCGTCGCCGTCGACGTCTAGAAACAGCGCCGACCACCCCATGTACGGGAAGCTATTTGCGGCCAGCTGCCGCAGATCGGTCTCGTCCTGAAAGACGCAGCCGCCGAGATTTCGGTAGAGCGTGTTGTGGTCGTTCTGAAAGTTGGTCACGAACAGATCGAGTTGCCCGTCGCCGTCGAAGTCGGCGGAAGTCACTCCCATTCCGGCCTGCTCGCGTCCATCCGCACTGTAGCCAGCTCCCGAAATCAACGCCTGCTCGTCGAGGTTGCCAGCGCCGTCGCGTCGGTAGAGGAGATTCATCGTTGAATCGTTGGCCACGTAGATCTCGGGGGCACCATCGTCGTCGCAGTCAAACGCGAGTACCGCCAGACCAAAACCGGCGTCCGCATCGACGCGGTCCGCTGCCCAGTCGACGAACGTCGCGTCGGCTTGCCCGCGGTACAGACGATCCTGCTGGCCGACGAGACCCTCCGGACCGCAAAAGGCCGACACGCCGGCATAGAAACAACGACCCTCGCCGCGCGACGAGATCGAACTCATAGCGAGATCAACGTAGCGTGCGACATATAGATCGAGGACCCCGTCGCCGTCCCAATCCGCCAGCGTCGCGGCCGCGCCCCAACCACCGTCCTCCACTCCGCTCGCCCAAACCGCAAACGTCCCGTCGCCGTTGTTGCGATAAAGCCGGTCGGGGCCGATCGCAGCGATGAACAGGTCCGGCCAACCATCGTTGTCGACGTCGCCCCAGGTCACGGCGGTGCCCCATACGAGCTCGCGCACACCCGCCGCTGGCGGCGCGGCCTCGAATCGCATGCCATCACCCCGGTAGAGGCGGTGCCCGTCACCGTTCCGCCCTGCGGCGAGCGCCGGATGCGCCGGGCTAACCGGACCCTGTGCTCCCGCGAGGCCGTTCACCAGTACAACGTCCAGCACACCGTCCATGTCGTAGTCCAGGAAGGCAGCACCGCTGCCTGTGGACTCGGTAATGAACGCCTTGTCTCGGCCGCCCGAACGCTGCTCCAGCTCGAGGCCCGACTCGGAAACAGCCTGCAAACGGATCTCCTGTGCGGCTGCACCCGTAGGCGCGGCCACAGCCACGGCCACAATACAGGCGCAAAAGGCACTCGCCATGGCGCGCCTACGGAACATCTTGTTGTCGTAGAGCCTGGCCACGGTTCGCCCATTGCTGCGCCTGCTCCGCGTCCCCCACCCGGTTGTAGAGATCGGCCAAGAGGAAGTAGCCCAGCGTCATGTCGGGGGTATCGAGCGGTGCCGCGATCGCCGTTCTGACCATCGCGATGGCGCGGTCGAAGTCCTCGCCGCGTACGAGCATCAATCGAGCCATGAACAGGTTGCCGAGCGGGTAGTCGGGATCGAGCTCCAGGACACGTGCGAGCCGACTCGCCTCGTCGTCCGTGCGCCCCGTCTTCCGGTAAACCATCGCCAGGTTGAAGTGTGCGGCTACGTCCTCCGGCGAAACCTCGATCTCCAGCAAGTACTCGCGGATCGCCGCCTCGGACTCGCCCCGGTCATCGTGAATCTCGGCCAGGACCGAGTGCACGCCCAGCAAGCGATCGTTCAAATCCAGCCCGGCCCGGGCGTAACGCTCTGCGGGCTCGAACTGGCCTAGATGAAAATAGACTTGCGCCAGCCCGCCGCGGACCGAGGAGCCATCGGGACTCAGCTCGAGGCAACGTTGGAAGGCGGCCAGAGCGGCATCGAGATCACCCTGCCGACGCTTGATATCGCCGAGCAGAAAGTACAGCTGTGGGTTCTCGTCGACGAACTCGATCCCATCGCGAACGGTCTGTTCAGCATCTTCGAGTCGGTCAAGACCGACGAGCGCATCGGTCATGAAGATGTACGCGTACGGGTCCTCAGGCTTCAGCGGAATCGCTGTGCGGTACGCATCCACGGCCTCTTCGAGACGGCCCTGGTCGAAGTAGAGTTCACCGAGGGTATGGAAGGCATCGACAATTCCCGGATCCTGCGTCAGGACCTCGCGTAGCAAACGCTCGGCCTCGTCGAACTCGTCGCGATTCATCGCCTGCCGTGCCTCGAGCGACTTGTTGTAGATGCCGATCTTGGTGCGGGGGCTAGCCAGGTCGCTGTCATCCTCGTCGATCGCCTGGAAGCTGCCGACATAGCCCAGGCTAACGAGCTTCCGACGCGTTTCCTCGTCGATCTCGGCCGCGCCCGCGGCGTTGGCCCCGGCGCTCCATCCGGCCGCCAGTTCATCAGCGGCACGGCTCATGCGTAGCAAGACCGTGTTGAGATCATCCACCCGGTTGACCATCTCCTCCGGGTCGTCGCTGAGATCGTAGAGCTCCGGCTCCGACGACAGGATGAGCTTGTAGCGGTCGTCACGCAGCGCCCGCAGCTCGCTCCAACCGTAGTGAAGCCGGGCGTACCAGCTCTCCG
>Ga0114999_10002632_pt1 | contig 23256 bp, 21 predicted proteins | sample ArcticOcean_MG_C_3_FD_89820 | JGI IMG/M metagenome (GOLD analysis project Ga0114999, IMG submission 89820) | Marine microbial communities from western Arctic Ocean - ArcticOcean_MG_CB8_126 | ecosystem: Environmental > Aquatic > Marine > Oceanic | place: Arctic Ocean: Canada Basin | collected...
AAATCAAAAATAGTTGATGAGAAAAATATGTTAGAGGAATTAATGGCTGAAATAAAAAAATTTGAAGAAGAATCAAAAGTTGATGGAGAGCATAGCAAATGAGGATGTCCAGGTTATTCGGTCGTACATTGAGAAATGCACCTAGCGAAGCAGAAACAACAAGCCACAAATTATTATTACAATCCGGAATGATTCAACAAGTATCATCCGGGGTATATAGTTATCTTCCTTTAGCATGGAGATCTTTAAAAAAAATAGAATCTATTCTTAGAAAAGAAATGGACAAAGTCGGTTCTCAAGAAATTAAGCTTGGACTATTACAGCCAAGAAATTTATGGCAACAATCAGGAAGAGACGATGTATACGGCCCAGATATGCTCCGTTTAAAAGATCGGAAAGATCGATCTTTAATTTTACCTCCAACAAACGAAGAATTAATCACTTTGACAGTTAAGAATGTGGTGCAAAGTTATAAGGATCTCCCTGTATCTGTTTACCAAATACAAACCAAATTTAGAGATGAGCCAAGACCTCGCGCAGGATTAATACGTGTTCGAGAATTCGATATGATGGATGCTTATACTTTCGATACTGATGAAATTGGTTTAAATAAAAATTACGAATTGATGATTACCGCTTTTGAAAATTCTTTCAAAAAATGTGGTTTGAATACAGTATTAGTAGATGCAGACAGTGGGGCGATTGGAGGTAAAGACTCAAAAGAATTTATATTATTATCTCCTTCAGGAGAAGATACCATCATACTATGCACTCAATGTGATTACGCTGCAAATAATGAAAAAGCCACTTTCGATAAACATGCCGAAATATCAAAACCGTCAGCAAATATAGAAAAAATTAACACCCCCAATATAAAGACTATCGAATCTCTAGAATCTTATTTATCCATTCCAAAATCGGAAATTCTTAAAACTGTATTTTACATATCTGACAATAACTTAGTGATAGCAGTAACAAGAGGAGATTTAGATATAAGTGAAGTTAAACTTAAAAACCATCTGCAATCTAAAGAATTACGGTTGGCCAATTCAAATGAAGTTATAGAGAATGGCTTCATCCCAGGATTCGCTTCTCCAGTTAATATTGATTCGAAAAAAACACCTGTTATATGTGATGATTCCTTAAAGTTCACAAGTGACTTGATTGCAGGTGCAAATGAAACTGGTTATCATTTCAAAAATGTTAGATACCAAAGGGACTTTAAATCTGACAGTGAAATAGATATCGCAATCGCTAAAGACGGATTTCCTTGTCCGAAATGTTTCAAACATTTAGAAACTAAACGAGGAATCGAGATTGGACATGTCTTTAAATTAGGAACAAGCTATTCTGAATCTCTTGAAGCAACTTATTCAGATTCTAAAGGAGAAAATAATCCATTGGTAATGGGCTGTTACGGGATAGGTGTTGGTCGAATTTTAGCAGGCGCTATAGAACAAAAATCTGAAGGGGCCCGAATGGTTCTTCCAAAAAATATTGCCCCTTATGAAGTATTGATATTAGGGCTCAATACAGATAACCTTGATGCTCAATCTGTCGCCAGCAATCTGTACCAAAATCTCCTCGATAATGGAATAGATGTAGCATATGATGATCGCGACGAAAGTCCCGGAGTTAAGTTTAATGATGCTGATCTTATGGGGATCCCTGTACAAGTAATAGTTAGCTCTAGAAATATAAAAAATGACACTCTTGAAATTAAGATAAATGGACAACCCGACAACATAATGATTAGAATATCCGAATCATTATCAGCAATAAATAATATTTTGGAATTAACAATCTAATATGTCCTCTACAAATACAAATACAAACACTAAATGTCCTGTTGTACTCAGTTTCGACATAGATGGAATTAGTGGTGCAATAAATATGGATCCAAATAGCAAAACCTTACCCAGTCTCATGTCAATGAGAGAGTATGGCCCTAGCATCGCAATGCCCCGGATTTTAGATATTCTGAAAAAACACAACATATTATCTTCCTTTTACATTCCCGGGTTTATAGCAGACACACATGTTGACCTAGTGAAGAAAATCTTTGCTGAAGGGCATGAAATAGGACATCACGGATACATGCATGAACCTCCATCGACATTAACCAAACAAGAAGAAATAGATGTCATAGATAAAGGAATTGATAGTATCCAAAAAATAACCTCCTACACACCTCTAGGGTATCGTTCACCTAGCTGGGAATTAAGTAACAATTCAATAGAGATATTAAGTAAAAATGGATTCATATATGATTCTAGTTTAATGGGGGACGATAAACCGTATTACATAGAAGTTGGTCAAAATAAATTAGTGGAAATCCCCATTCATTGGGAACTAGACGATCATCCATATTTTAACCATACTCCATATTTCAATCAACGAAATGTTATATCAAACCCCAAGAACGTACTTGAATCTTGGAAATTAGCTTTTGAGGGTATATTAGAATATGAAGGATCATTTGTTATTACTTTACATCCATGGATTATTGGTCGCCCCGGAAGATTAAAAATGCTAGAAGAGCTGATACTCCATATTAAAAAATTCCCCGAAGCAAAATTCATGACATCATTAGAATTAGCAAAATTGTTTAATAATCAAAATATACAAAAATAATATCTCCCTAAAATACAATATATCAATAAACTAGGAGTTCAAATGTCTCTTCCCCCAAGATTAAAATTCGGAATATTTATGGCTCCATTTCACAATCTTGGAGACAATCCTACATTGTCGATGGAAAGAGACTTAGAAACAATTCAATGGTTAGATCACCTTGGATATGATGAAGCATGGGTTGGGGAGCACCATAGTCTCGGATGGGAAATAATTGCATCTCCTGAAATATTTATCGGAATAGCTGCAGAAAGAACGAAAAACATAAAACTTGGTACAGGAGTTGTCAGCCTACCCTATCATCATCCTCTAATGGTTGCTAATAGGATGATCTTATTGGACCATCTAACTAAGGGAAGAGTTTTATTCGGGGTTGGTCCCGGTGCATTACAATCTGATGCTCTTCAACTCGGAATAGATTCCACAGTTCAAAGACCGCGAATGGATGAAGCTATAGGTATTATTAAACGATTATTCACTGAAACTGAACCAATAACACATAAATCTGAATGGTTTGAAATAAATGAATCTAGAGCCCATTTAAGACCTTACACTTATCCTCATATGCCTATGTATGTTGCAGCTGCTGTATCTCCTTCTGGCATGTTAGCTGCCGGGAAGCATGGACTAGGGGTTTTGTCAGTTACCATCCCTAGAGGAGATACGAAACAGAAAACGGGCTTGAATGAATTCTGGGGAATAGCAGAAAAAGCTGCAAAAGAGCACAATCAGATAGTAGATAGGCATAAATGGAATGTTGTTACTCATGTCCATCTTGCTGACAGTAAAAAAGAAGCACTCAATCAAGTTAGAGAAAAAGCTGCTAATTATCAATAAGACTATTTCCACAAAGCTCTAGGGCGAACTCTTGATTATGATGGTCCTAGAGAAAAATTAGTCGACTATATGGTCGATATAGGATCATGGGTTGTGGGCACTCCTGACGATCTCATAAAATATATAAAGGAATTAGACCACGATACCGGAGGATTTGGAGGATTGATGATTCAGGCTACCGAGTGGGGTACACGCGAACAAGTAATGCATAGCTATGAACTCATAGCTAGATATGTAATGCCTCATTTTCAAGGATCGCTGACAAATCTAGAAGCCTCTTATCAGTGGGGAGTGGATAACGTTGCAAATATAGAAGAAAAAAGAAGAGTTGCTGTGAATAAAGCCATTGATGATTATGAAAAAACACAATAACTAATTTATTGAAAATAACGAAGATTTTAAAATGGCACAAATGACAGGTGGCGAAGCATTAGCTAAATCTCTTTATAGAGAAGGGGGGAGAGTTATATTTGGGCTGCCCGGGGTACAGTTATATCAGCTTTTAGATGGTTTAGCTAAAGAACCGGGAATCAGATTTATTAATACTAGACACGAGCAAGCCACAACTTATATGGCAGATGGGTATTCTAGAACTGGCGCAGGTATTGGAACAGCTCTTGTAGTTCCCGGACCAGGTCTTCAAAATGCTAGTGCCGGAATAGGAACAGCTTATGCTGCTTCATCTCCAATATTAGTAGTGTCCGGACAAATAGAGCGTGATCATATAGGCAAAGAAGGCGGAAAGTTGCATGAGGTCAAAGACCTATCATCGACAATATCGTCTGTTACTAAACATAATGAACTTATATTAGCTCCTAAAAGGATCCCTCAAGCAGTACACAAAGCATTTGCTGAGCTTAAAACAGGAAGGCCTAGGCCTGTAGAAATTGAAATCCCCCCTGAGACATTAGGAGAAATAGCAGATGTGGATTTATTAGAACCTGCTATACATACTCGTCCAGGAGCAAGTAAAAAAGATTTAATCAAATGCGTAGAACTCATAATGGATTCAAAAAAACCTATCATATGGGCTGGTGGCGGAGTGATTTCATCTAATGCATCAACTGAATTAACTGCTCTAGCCGAGTACATTCAATCTCCTGTATTATGTACGGCCGAAGGCAAAGGCTCCATATCTGATAGAAATCCTTTATCAATTGGAGGATACAGATTTAAAAATGACACTTTTTTTGAAAACAATATGCCCGAATACGATCTTGTCATTGCAATAGGGTCACGAATACAATACCCCGAGTACCTTAGTGGCAAAAAAGTATTGCAAATAGATATAGACCAAGAAGAATTGGGTCGAAATTATAAAAATGCTGAAGGTATTCTAGGAGATGCAAAGGAAACCATCTCCGGAATATTGAAAATATTGCAAACGCAATCAAAACCTAGGCCTGACGCCACAACATCAATTAAAACTTTAAGGCAAGACCGCTATAATCCATCTACTATATTAGAGCCTCAAGAATCTTATGTGCAAGCTATAAGGTCAGCTATGCCTGATGATGGAATACTTATCTCAGGAATGAATCAGATAGGTTATTACAGTCGCAATAGATATGATGTATACGAGCCTCGAACATATATAACTTCATCATATTATGGCAATTTAGGTTATGCCTACCCAACCGCATTGGGAGCAAAAGTCGCTCAACCAGATAAGGCGGTTGTAGCTATCTCTGGAGACGGTGGATTTATGTTCAATGTACAAGAACTTTCTACTGCAGTACGGCATAAAATCAATGTTGTCGTCGTTGTATTCAATGACAACGCATACGGAAATGTGAAACGCGATCAAATTAATTTATTTGACGGCAGAGCGTATGGAGCAGATGTCACTAACCCTGATTTCATGAAATTATCAGATGCATTTGGGGTTCATGGGATGCGAGTAGAATCTGGAGATCCCAAAGAACTTGAAAAATGTCTAAAATCGGCCTTAGATTTGGATACTCCTGTATTAATTGAAGTTCCCGTAAGCGAAATGCCTAATCCATTCGACGCTGGCATATTTTCTTATATTAAAAAATGAAAACATAAAGGATTTTATAATGGCAGATAATGTTAGTAAAAAAAATGGAATTGTTCTCCTTTTATTATTGTTGTTAGTTGGTGTTTTTGGAGTTCATAGATTTTATGCCGGTAGAATAGGAACAGGAATAATTTTCTTATTTACATTTGGAATTTTTGGACTAGGATTGATTTACGACCTCATTCTTGTAGTAACACAAAAACTTAAGGATGGAGAAGGTAAAAATATAACGTTCGATTAAATACGTTGTTACTAGGTGGGAGTATGCTGTGAGATTATATATGTGTTGCGGTAGTGACACCCCTATGACAGATTAACTTCTAAAAAGTCCTTAAAAGTCCACCCCTAATAGTTAAGATTTTTTATTATTATTTATTATCCTTCTAGTTGTATCTATAAAAACCCAACTGTATAAAAGATATACTCCCTAACTTTTGTTACTACTGTTAATAGCTACCCCATTACTACCCCTAAGGTATATGTTTCCATAGGTTGATACATGTTTTAATTGCTAAATATAAATCAAGTTTGAAAAAGTAATAAAGGTTGACACACTTAATTAGTTAAAAGAAGTGCTAAATAAGTTATTAGACTAATTCAAATGGGATCCCGTGTTCTTTACAAGCACTTTCAAACCATTCAACGACTTCCTTATGAAGAGGTATCCCGTTCTTACGTCTATCTTCAGATACTTCGGCCTCAGCTTGTCCGGGATATAGCACCCTAGAGTGTCCTTGGGCAGGCTTAGATGTTTTAAGCATATTAATCCACTCATCCATAGTTTGTTTGAATTCTTTAGTGTCCATAAATGCTTCAATATTGTATGCTGCAACATAATGTCCGAAATTTGGACGTCCAGGGTTCATTCCGTAACCTCCACCAGTCAAAATGCCACTGAGAATATCTACAACACACATCATTCCATATCCTTTGTGTGATCCTATTTCGCGTGTCCCTCCAAGTGGAAGTAAGTGTGATGTTGCTTGCCCTTGTTCATATTCAGGCACTGGGGGATCTACTTCATCCATAATTGGCACCCCATTACTATCAGCCACCCAGCCTCCTAAAAGTTTTGTACTATTGCGTCTAGCAAGGCCCAATTTATTTGCTGCAACAGCACTCATAGCAGCATCAAAAACAAATGGAGCTTCTGTTGCAGCTGGTGCAGCAACGGCAATAGGATTAGTTCCTAGTAGAGGTTCTGCTCCGAAAGTTGGTAAAACTTGAGGGGGACAAGAAGTCATAGACATACCTATCATGTCATGCTCAACAGCCATTAAAGTATAATATGAAGCCATTCCATAATGTCTTGAATTATGAATTGTCACAACACCCATACCAACATTTTTAGCTTTCTCAATAGCAATTTCCATAGCTTTTGGCGTTGTAATAATTCCTAAACCTCGGTCCCCGTCTATATTAGCTGTTGACGGAGTTTCTCTTGTAATAACTGTTTTGGGATTTGGATTCATCATACCGCTTGCAAAAGAATCCATATAAGTTCTAAGCATATTAGAAACCCCATGTGTATCTACTCCTCTTATATCAGCTGTCACCAAAACATCAGCACCTAAATCTGCATCTTCCTTACTTAATCCAGCTTTCATAAATAAAGTTGCTACTAAACTTCGCAATTTAGATTCTTCAACCCTTACTTCATCTTCAATTTGAACTTTAAACTGTTCTAACAAATTTCTCCTCCATTAATGAGATTACGGATTATATTACAAAAAACATTATACCAACTTGAAAGCAATATGCGTATACTAACTACAGTAGTTAGTATATACTTTACAAAAATATGTGTAACATTAAATTTTTACGTGGCATACCATTTGCATTATTAATCCCTTGTTTGCTTATAGCCTTTATAGCCATCATTCCAGTACTATATCTCACAATTCGCAGTATTGAAGCAGACGACAGCACTTGGTTATGGTTACTAAGATGGAAGACATTAAGTATTGTTGGGAGATCAGTAGCATTAGCAATATCCGTAACGACTATTAGTATTCTTATAGCATTACCCTTATCATTTTTAACAAATAAAACAGACCTTAAATTTAAAAAAATATGGAAAATATGTTCCATATTGCCATTAGTAATACCGAGTTATATTGGTGCATATTTATTTGTGTCAGCCTTAGGTCCAAAAGGAATTTTATACCAAATATTAAACTCGGTATTCAATGTAGAAAATATCCCTAATTTATACGGATTCACAGGGGCTCTAATAACCATATCGCTTTTAACTTATCCCTATATACTTCTAACAATGAATGCAACAATCAATAATATTGATACCTCAGAAGAAGAATCTGCAAGAATATTAGGATTGAATAATTTTGCAGTATTCAAAAGAATAACTCTACCTCAATTAATCCCCTCCATATTATCGGGAAGTTTATTGGTTGCCTTATACACTTTAAGTGACTTTGGGGTAGTTTCATTATTAAGATATAAAACCCTAACTTGGGCAATATTTAATCAATACAATGGATCAATAGACAGGCATTCCGCCGCATTATTATCACTATCATTATGTATGTTAGCTATATTATTTATTTATTTAGAGTCAATATTCAGAACAAAACGTAAGCAGTACCGAAGTTCTCCTGGTGCAGCAAAAGTACCTAAAATACAAAAATTAGGATATTGGCAAATGCCCGCAATAATATTCTGTGCTGCAATAGTATTTTTCTCTTTAATTATGCCGGTAACAATATTGCTGTTCTGGGTCATTCGAGGTTTGATGAATAATGAAACTATCCCTGGAATGTTAGAGGCATCCATTAATTCATTATCATTAGGATTCATTACAGCAATAGTAGTAGTGATATTAGCAATCCCAATTTCATATATTTCTGTACGGTATCCTAAATTCATCAGTATGTTAATTGAAAAAATATGTTACACAGGATTTTCTCTTCCAAGTATTGCTGTATCGATAGCGTTAGTGTCTATAGGATCACAAATAGGCAGTCCTATATACCAATCTATCTATATGTTAGTAATTGCTTGTGCAATATTATATATGCCCACAGGAATAGGTCCAATAAAATCTTCTTTAGAATTATTAAGCCCCCGACCAGAAGAGGCATCTAGGACTTTGGGTAAAGGGAATTTGGCTACAATAACAAAAATCACTATACCAATGTTACGTCCAGGAGTATTTATGGGAGCAGCAATAGTATTCCTTGTTACAATGAAAGAATTACCTGCTGTACTTTTACTATCTCCTCTCAATTTTAAGACACTGACAACGATGGTATGGAGTTATTCCACAGAAGCTTTTTTTGCAGAAGCCGCCGCTCCTGCATTAGTATTAATACTATTATCATCACTACCTTTAACTTTAATAATAACTAAAAATAATATATATAAATAATAATGAACAAACCTATTTTATCTTGCAATAATATTTCAAAAACATTTGGTGTTTCCAAAGCAGTTACAAATTTAAGCTTTGAACTATATAAAGGGGATATCTTATCAATATTAGGGCCTAGCGGATGTGGTAAAACAACATTATTAAGATTAATAGCTGGATTAGAAAATCCTACCAGTGGCGAAATAATGCTGTCAAACAGAACTGTCTATGGTCAAAATATCAATATCCCTCCTAACAAGCGCCATTTAGGAATGATATTTCAAGATTATGCATTATTTAGTCACTTAACAGTAGAAGACAACATATCTTTTGGGATTTCGCATCTCAATTCTGATGAAAAGAAAAAAATTATCTCTAATTGTTTAGAAATAACAAAACTTTCCGATCAAGAAAAAAAATTCCCTCATGAACTATCCGGAGGACAACAACAACGAGTTGCATTAGCACGTACGTTAGCAACAAACCCTTCACTGATTTTAATGGATGAACCATTCTCAAATTTAGATACTCAATTGAGGTTAGAACTTCGTAATCAAGTCCATGCTATATTACGCCAAACAAATACAACGACAATTTTCGTTACTCATGACAGAGATGAAGCTTTCGTATTATCAGACAAAATAGGGATCATGCTAAATGGACAAATATTACAAATAGACTCCCCTGACAAAGTATATTTTTGGCCAAACAGCAAAAATGTGGGATTGATAACTGGAAGTTGCAATTTCATAAAAGGAATCGTTCAGAACCCCCATGCTGTAACATCAATTGGCAACTTGCCGCTACGTGAAAATAATCATTCCGCAAACAATTCCAAAGTCGACATTTTAATACGTCCTAATGATTTAACCATGCAAGTAACTCCTAATGGGGATTGTGTAGTTATAAAAAAGGAATTCAGGGGAGATGAGACTTTATTCTGGGTAAAAATACCCTCTGGCGAAATAATCCCGTGCAAACACAAAAAATACACGACACTCTTTGAAGGTTTAAAAGTCCAATTATCTGCGGATGAACATGTCAAATTCAATGCATTTAGCATTTAAATAATCTATTTTCATCTAGATACTCGATCTATTAATACATTCGCAACCAATCTACTTAAGATTTTTGTCGCATGAGGCCCTAGAGATTTAAGAACAGAATAAATTTCTCTATTTTTTAAAGTCTTAAGAATTACCGCGCTATGCCAATCAAATGAAAATCCTTCTTGAGACAATAAGTATTCTTGAAAAGATTTTCTAGAAAATCTTTCTAACAAAATATTTAAAACCTTATCTCCTAGTGATTCATATAGTAATCTCGCGTAATAGCCCGATTTAAGTTCAGTCGAAAATTTATCTTTCCAAGTAGATTCATATGATGCCAAAATATTTTCCGTAAAATCTGAATGACGAAATGCCTCCACGATAGTATCCGCGGCCATTCTTCCGGATAATATTGAATAATATATTCCTCCTCCTGTAGTTGGTTTGGTAAAGCCAGCCGCATCTCCAATGACCAATATTCTGTCCGCAAATGTCTTAGGTATTGGCTTAATTGGAATACCCCAATTTTCGATAGTATAGTCATTGTCTTCTACTATTCCTAAATCGATTAGCTGGGACAATGTTTTTTCTATGTCTACATTTTTAGTGTCTCTATATATTCCTCCAAATAAAGCTTGCGAATTAAAAGTAGGAACTAACCACGCAAAAGAACCTTTAACAAAATTTGAACCCGTATAAAGTTGAATATTCTTTATATCTCTGACCTGTACATTAACTTGAGTTCCAATTAAATAATCAGATTTCGTATTTTTTGACAATCCTACTTGGTTAATTAAATGATTACTGAACCCTGTAGCTATGATAATTGTTTGGGCTCTATAATATTTTTTTTCAGACCCGACAGTTACTAGCAATTCAACAAATTCGGACTCTAAAGTAATTTCTTTAACTCTAGCATCAAGAATGTAAGTTGCTCCACTTGCTATAGCTTGGTCAGCCATATCCTGAATATATTTAACGCGATCTATGATTAAAGCATGGGGGAAAGTATCCTCTAAAACATATTCATTGCCATCAGGAGAATGAACTGTTACCTGTAAAGCTTCTCTATGTACAATGCTTTCTTCAGGTGGAAATATTTTAGAGCATTCAGTCCCGATAATCCCTGTGCAAAGTTTATCACCAAGAATATCTCGTGAATCGATGACTAATGTTTCTATACTCGCATCAGCAAGTTTTTTAGCAGCTGAATTACCCGCAGGACCTGCCCCAATAACTATTACATCAAAATATTCCATTAAACACCAAATTATATTAATTACATGATTAAATAATAACTCAGTAATATAGTCTATACTTATTGGATCAATTCTTGTATAAATAATTTACTCATATGTTTTAAAGGAACCTAACGTGCCTGAATTTGAAACAGTAATTGGACTTGAAGTTCATTCACAACTTTTAACACAAAGCAAAATGTTTTGTTCATGTAAGTCTAATTACCAAAATGCATCTCCAAACACAAAAATATGTCCCGTATGCATGGGAATGCCTGGAGTACTTCCAGTAATAAACGAAAAGGCAGTGGAATTAGTAATAAAAACAGCCCTTGCTCTTAATTGTTCTATATCTCAAAAGACAAAATTTGACAGGAAAAATTACCCCTATCCTGATCTCATGAAAGGTTATCAAATATCACAATATGATATGCCAATATCACAAAATGGCCAATTAGAAATACAAACTAAAGAAGGAACCTCAAAAACAATCCGTGTAGAAAGAATACACCTAGAAGAGGATGTTGCGAAATTATTGCATAAACAAGATTTGAGTGGGTCAAAATATAGCTTGCTAGACATAAACAGAGCCGGAATAGCATTAATGGAAATAGTCAGTCACCCTGATATGAGTAGCGCTGAAGAATCTGATCAATATTTAAATTCTTTACACGCCATCATTAGAAGTATTGGAACTAGCACAGCCAACATGGAAGAAGGAAGTTTCAGATGTGATGCAAATATAAGTACCAAACTTAAAGGTGCATCGAAATTAGGCCAGAAAGTAGAAATCAAAAACGTAAATAGCTTTCGCTCTGTCTTCAGAGCAATAAAATATGAAGAAATCCGCCAAAGGAAATTACTATCTAATGGTGAGAGGATAGTACAAGAAACTAGAGGATGGTCTGACGAAAGAGGCATTACTACATCTCAACGCATTAAAGAGCATGATTCTGATTATAGATATTTCCCAGAACCTGATCTTCCTCCAGTAATAATTTCTAAAGAATGGATCGCACAAATCAAATCTGATCTCCCAGAATTACCTGCACAAAAGAAAAAAAGATTCATGGCAGAATACAAATTACCCGAATACGATTCGGATAATTTAATCTCTAGTATTTTATACTCAGATTTCTTTGAGAATACTATTAAAAACTTTGACGCAATAACGTCTAAAACAAGCAAACGTATTGCAAATTGGATAATTATAGAATGCAATAGACTACTAAATGACAAGGGAGTAAATATAGAGCAGTCACAATTAAACCCTAACGCATTAGCATCGTTGATAAAAATGCTAGGAACCAATGAACTTAATAATAGCGCAGCTAAACTTATCTTCGACCATATGTATATATCAGGAGGAAATCCCGATGAGATTGCTCAAAACATGGGAATGATACAAATAACAGATACGACCACAATAGAATTAGCAATAGATATAGTATTAACAAATAACCCTGATGCTATAACCGACTATTTAGCAGGCAAAGAAAGCGTATCACAATTTTTAATGGGCCAAGTAATGAAAGAAACCAAAGGAAAAGCAAACCCTAACATAGCTATTCCAAGTCTTAAAAAGAAACTGGAGAATTTTAGATAATTAATATTTCTAAGTTATTACTAATATATGTTGATATTTAGATTACTATACCCTGGAATTAAAATAAAAAGATGGCTCCTATTAGGATCTATTGGTATCGGCATTTGTGCAATTGGTGCCGCATATTTTATAAGGAAGATTTTCCTTATAAATTTCCCGAATTTTTTGCCTTGGTATACAGAAGGAATCTTGCTTCTCATAATTGGAATATCAATAATATTATTTGCACTAAAGGGATTATTTAACACCTTATCACCATTACTAGGAAAAGATGTTACCATCGGAACGATAGGAGAGACTCTATATTCTCGGCTTTCAAAAGAAAAAGGGCCGAAAATCGTGGTTATAGGAGGAGGAACTGGGTTATCTGTACTACTCAAAGGGTTAAAAAAACACACCAATCATTTAACGGCGATTATAGGAGTCTCTGACGATGGAGGAAGTTCGGGAAGACTTAGAAGAGAATTAGGGGTAGTCCCTCCAGGAGATTTCCGGAACTGCATAGTCGCTATGGCTGATGAAGAGTCTCGGTTACCTGAATTATTTCAGTATAGATTTTCAGAAGGTACTGGTTTAAAAGATCACAGTTTTGGAAATTTATTTTTAGTTGCTATGACAAATCTAACAGGGAATTTCGTCCAAGCATTATCAGAATCTAGTAAAGTGTTAGCCGTGCAGGGGCAAATTGCGCCTGCAACAACAGCTAACCTTAAATTGTCAGCAAGATTAGTTGATGGAAGGGTTATAGATGGCGAATCAAATATCACAGCCGAAAAAGGGATTGTGAGTCAACTATATATACACCCAGAAGATGCCGAAGCATATCAGCCAGCAGTTGATTCAATATTAGAAGCTGATTTAATTGTATTTGGCCCAGGCAGCTTATACACCAGTATACTTCCAAACCTTATGGTACCTGGAATCCAGAAATCTATATTAAATGCCAAAGCCATGAAAGTATATGTATGCAATGTTGCAACTGAAATAGGTGAAACTCAAGGATTCAATGTGTTTGATCATGTAAATGTATTAAAAGCCCATACAAGTGATCAAATATTGGATTGCGTTGTAGCCAATAACAATATCACCGAAATAGGTGATCAATTTGCAGGAGAAGCAGTCACAATTGATTTAGGGTCAACTGAAGATATCAAAGTGATATATGACGATTTAATAGACTCTAATCATGCAATAAGGCATGACCCAGATAAGTTAGCCTCATCTTTACTGAGAATAATTAACCAAAATTAGTAAAAATATAACATCTGAATTGTATTATCATTTATACTATAATGAGTTAAATTTAATTTAGGTTTTTTATGGTTACAATATTCAACATTTCTATGATAGTAATTTCCATATTGCTAGTAGGAATAATTTTAATACAAGTTAAAGGTCAAGGAAGCGCTTTGTTTGGAGCTGCTGAATCTTCTTATAGAACTCGGAGAGGTTTGGAATTAGCGCTATTTAGACTAACTATAATCTTGTCAGTTACATTTATATTGATTGCAATAATAAGTGCTTGGATAGTTACTAATAATTAGTTTTCCAAATAGTATTTTCTTTAGAATCTTCTATTATCACATTTAGTTTTTCCAACCGATCTCTTATCGAATCAGCTAATCCAAACTGTTTCGAACTCCTTAAGTCATTGCGAACATCGAGTAGTAAATCAATAAATGGCGCGGCATCTGTCTTCGTGTTAGCTATGCTTTGATTAATATTTAAACCTAGAACTTGCGTGAGCTCATTCAAAAGTTTCTGAGCTTCTGACACATCCCTACCTTTAACGGATTCTCGATTAATATCCCTAGCTAAATCAAAGATTACTGCCAGTGCTTTTGGAGTATTAAAGTCTTCATCCATTACATCAATAAATTTTCGTTTATATTCTTCAGAAGGTAAGGGGTTAGTATCTCCTGAAATAGCTTCTGATGCCGAATGTAACCTTGTAATAGCTTTAGATTGAGCGATAATACTTTCTTCGTCGAATACTAGAGGACTTCTATAATGAGAAGTAAGAAAAAACATTCTAAGAGATTCTGGAGGATATTTTTGCAATGCCTGATTGATAGAAAAAATATTCCCTATTGATTTACTCATTTTATCTGATCCATATTGTAACGTCCCATTATGAATCCATACTTTAGCGAATGGCTTTACTTTAGTGAAGGATTCGGATTGAGCTATTTCATTCTCATGATGAGGGAACACAAGATCAACTCCTCCCCCATGTATATCAATGCTCTCGCCTAAATATTTTATAGCCATAGCAGTACATTCAATATGCCAACCCGGCCTCCCTTTTCCCCAAGGGCTATCCCAATGAGGTTCCCCCGGTTTAGTAGCTTTCCATAAAGCAAAATCTTCAGCATGTTCCTTAGATTCATCAATATCTAATCTTGCCCCAGCTTCTAATTCGCTAATATTCCTATTGCTTAATTTCCCATAATCCAAACTGTTTTTAACCTTAAAATAAACATCCCCTTGAGTAACATAAGCATCGCCTCTTTCAACAAGAACATTTACAATCTTTATTATCTGAGGTATTTCTTGGGTCGCACGAGGGTATTCAGTTGCTGGCAATACATTCAAAGCTTTCAATTCACTAAGATATGATTCTATATTTCGCTCAGAAAGTTCCGAGACTTGTATGCCCTGTTTCTTAGCAGCACTAATCATTTTGTCATCTATGTCTGTAAAATTTTGTATAAACCGGACTTTGTAACCTTTATACTCCAAGTATCTGCGTATAACGTCAAATATGACAGCACACATAGCGTGTCCCAAGTGAGAAGAGGAATAAGGGGTAATCCCACAAACATACATCCCAACAGTATTATCAGTAACAGTAAAGTCTTCTAATTTTCTACTTAGCGTATTGTAAATTTTCATATTATATTTTCCATAGTCGCAATTGCTAGAGTGGCAATTCCCTCGGAATTTCCTAAAAAACCTAATCCGTCTGTAGTAGTTGATTTAATGTTTACATTTTCAGGTAAAATTCCCAAACAATTTGATAAATTATTTTTCATTTTTAATACATATGGCGATAAGGTCGGGGTCTGAGCAATTATTGTAGCATCAATATATACTGGGACCCATCCATGTTTTGTAATTATCGCCAATGTTTCTTCGAGCAAAATCATACTATCTATATCTTTCAGCTTATGATTGCTCGAAGGGAAAAAAGTACCTATATCACCTAAGCCTGCTCCGCCTAGTAAACTATCAATAATCGCATGTGTCAAAACATCTCCATCACTATGGGCATCTAAACCTCTATCATAATCAATTAATACTCCTCCAATAATCAAAGGAATGTCATCAGCAAATTTATGAACATCAACTCCTATACTAGATCTCATTGTTTTTCAGATATCCTTTCAATATGTTTTCAGCTAATACTAAATCAGACTGGAAAGTTATTTTCATATTCCTAGGGTCCCCAGCAAATGTCATGATTTTTTCACCGTATAATTCAGCCATATTAGCATCATCGGTACACAAATCATCAATATTTTCATGTACATCCCATATCATTGCAAAGTTAAAAAATTGTGGCGTTTGGGCTTCAACTAATCCGTTCCTGTCAGGAGTATTTACAATAAAGCCTATTTCATCAACAAATTTAACTGTTGATGAAATAGGCACAACTGGAATGGCTGACCCATATAATTCAACCACTTGAATACCTTTATTTATTATTTCGCTAGTAACACATGGTCTCGCTACGTCATGTATAGCAACCAAATGTGTTTCATTTAATGCAGCCAACCCCTTCTTAACAGAGTCTTGCCTTCGAAGGCCTCCTAATACTAATAAAATATCAGAAGACTCAAATCCTTTCAGGTGTTCTAATGCTATTTCATAATCATATTTTGAAACAACAACTACAATTTGCTCAAATACACTCATATCTAGGAAAGTTTCTACCGTATGAGACAAAACAGATTTGTCGTTTAATATAGAAAAAATCTTATTCCCTTCATTCATACGGGTACTTTTACCCGCTGCTACAATTACTGCACTGATTGTCATATGGATTCCCTATATATTTTATAGTCGAAATACCCAACTATAAAAAACTATCATATTTTTTTAAAAAAGAAATGTATAATTATTCCAATCATGTTATAAAGGCTTAACAATACTTTATTATACTGGAGATAGTAATGGGAACAAATTATTGGATGTTTGTAGAAAACAAACAAAATTCTGAAATAACGAGAAAATTAAACTACAGTATGTTTGGAGTAGGTCCGAACTATAAGAGACGTGCTCAGCGCATACAAAAAAATGACAGAGTTATATTTTACACACGCACAACAAAAGCGTTGACAGCAACTGCAACTATAACAGAAGAATGTTTTGAAGATACATCTCCTACATGGGAGCCAAAAAATAACACCGAAGAGTTTAAGTTTAGAATCTCATTAAAGGCTAATCATATATTAAAGGAAAAAAACTATCTGGATGCTTCATATATTGGTCCTAGATTAGAATATATGAAAAACTGGATACCTGAAGACTGGTACTTAGCTTTTTGGGATACATTACATCTATTACCTCAAAGAGATTTCAGACTACTTGAAGATGAAATGAAACGATATCCATCTGTAAAAGTAAAACGGTGAATTATACGAAATCATATATGTCCTTGAATATATCTTCGAAATCTCCTATTAACGGTTTATCAATAATATATGTCATTAAATCTTCTTTGCTTCTAATGTCAGGCAACAATGCCGCAACGTAATCATTGTATAAAGCATGATTGATTTCTAGTTCTTCAATTGAGATATTGTTTTCTTTACAAATATTGTTAATAAGTTCTATTCTTTCTGAAAATTGATCAAATGCAGTATCAGTGTGTTCTATATCCATAGAATGATAATTGGATTCCAAAAACAAATCCTTAATATCTTTAGTCTCAGACAATATTGGGAAACAACCTGATTGATTAGCGAAAATAGCAATATCGGGATTCTCTCCTATTAAATGATTGCCTGCACTTATCGTAGATGTTTGTATTGGATTAGAAGGTATTTGTAGGATTTGAGATTTCTTATATTTCAATAATACTTTCATGGTATCTTCAAATTCTATAATACTATCAAGAGATATCCCCCAGAATCGTATCTTTCCATCTTTTTGTAATGCATTTAATGCTTCGAAAACCTCATCTGATTCAATATCATTTTTGATAGCAAAATGAGATATATTCAATATATCAATGTAATCTGTCTCCATACTTTTTAAAGATTCCTCACAAGTATTTATCAAATAATCATGAAGCGAAATTTTACGGGAATAGACATCAGCCAGAATGTTTTGTGTATATAAATCAACACTCATGTTTGTAGATATGATTGTTTGATGCCTATGATAAGAAAATGATTCTTTAATTAATTCTTCTGCATATTCCCTATAACGAGGTTCTCCCGTGTCGTAAAGTGTAATTCCATATTCAAAAGCCGTAGCTAAGAGATTTAAAATTGCCGTTTTGTCAATCCTTCCCAAATCTTTTCTCAAAAGTGTTTCTATCTTGAAGCCGATTTCTGAAACTTTAATATCCGTATCAGTAACTGCTCGATAATTCATCTTACTCCTCATGCAATTTTAATGACATTACAATATAATCTCATTAAATGTTCCCATTATGATAGTCAAACTTATTAATACTGATATCATATTTATATATTTACTGAAATAAAGGATCACGTAAATGCATGACCATACCCAAAGCATAAAATTAACAGAATTAGCCACGTGTGCCGGTTGAGCATCAAAATTAAGTTCTAGCGACCTCGAGCAAGTTTTGCTCCAGATACCAGATTTCTCAGACCCGAATTTACTTGTTGGGAACACAACAAGTGATGATGCCTCTGTTTATAAAATTTCTGACCATATATCTATAGTCAACACTGTAGATTTTTTCCCTCCCATTGTCGATGACCCTTTCACGTTTGGGGAAATAGCAGCTGCTAATTCTTTGTCAGACATATATGCAATGGGAGCAAAACCAATCACTGCTTTAAATATAGTTGGATTCCCTCAAGATTTGAATTTAGATATCTTAATCCAAATATTAAAAGGTGGTGCTTCAAAAGCAAAAGAAGCTAATATCGCAATTGCTGGCGGACACACAGTTGTTGATAAGGAACCAAAATACGGACTAAGTGTGACGGGAATTATATCTACGGGATCACAAATCACAAACTCTAACTCTCAGATTGGAGATGTGTTAATACTAACTAAGCCTATTGGAACAGGAATTATAACTACTGCTGGAAAGCAAGGTCTTGTTAATGATTCTATAATTAATCCGGCAATAGAGGTTATGAAAACATTAAATCGCCATGCTGCTGAATCGATGGTTAGTATAGGTGTCAACTCATGCACCGACATAACAGGTTTTGGTTTACTCGGTCATTTAAAAGAAATGATGGATTCATCCAATAAAACAGCACTAGTGAATTTCAATAAAATACCTGTCTTAAGTGGAGTATTCCCATTGATAAATGATGGGATTGTCCCCGGTGGTACATTTAACAACTTAAATGCTATATCGGAAAGTGTTGAATATGACACCACAATCAACGAAAGTAAAAAGATACTTATGGCAGATGCCCAAACATCAGGAGGTTTACTTATATCGGTGAATTCGTCAAAAGTATCAAAGTTATTAGAAATGATAGAAAAAGATAGTTCTTATAAAGGAGTAGTTATTGGCAATGTTGAAAGTAGAGAAAATCCATCTGTAAGTGTCAAGGTATATCTATAAAAAACATGTCACTAATCATAATAACTCCCATTTATACAAATATGACCAGGCCATAAATTGACTGATATATCTCAATTAGTGACCGAAGAAATCTCTAAAGCAATTAACATATCAATGGAAAATGGAGGATTGCCTAAATGCTCGCTCCCGAATATATCAATTGAAAGGCCTCAAGATAAAAACCATGGGGACTTTGCTTGTGCTATTTCTCTAAAATTAGCTGGTATTTTAAAAGTTAATCCTATGAATATAGCCCAGACTATAGTATCAAACATAGCAACCAATGGAATCATATCTGAAAAAAACATCGTCCCACCAGGATTCATAAATTTAACCTTAAATGTAAATTGGTTAGCGGATCAAGTTATTTCAATCCGTACAAACCCTGATGGATTTACAAAATTGGCGATCGGAAACGGTAAGAAAATTCAAATTGAGTATGTGAGCGCTAACCCAACAGGAAGACTTCACGTTGCACATATAAGAGGTGCTGTCGTAGGTAGTACAATTGCAAATATTCTGAAATCAACAGGATATGATGTTCATCAAGAATACTATATTAATGATGCCGGCACGCAAATCGACAACTTTAATAAGTCACTCTTAATCCGATATAAACAATTATTCGATATCAATATCGATATGCCTGAAGGCCTATACCCTGGCGAAGATATAATATCCCTTGCTAAAGAAATAAAAGCTACCGAAGGTTCAAAATATCTCGAATGGAATGAAAGCAAGGCTGCTTTAAAAATAGGGGCATTAGGAAAAAAATTAATACTATCTCTAATAGAATCAGATTTAAAATTACTTGGGGTCAAGTTTGACAACTGGTTTAGTGAAAAAACTTTGTTGGATACCAATGAATTCCAAAAGTGTTTAGGATTTATCAAGGAATCTGGATATACCGAAAAAAAAGATGGTGCTATTTGGTTAAGTACATCTAAGTTAGGAGAAGAAAAGGATAATGTCCTAATACGTAATACTGGAACTCCCACATATTATGCTACAGATATTGCTTATCATTTTAACAAATTCAAAATAAGAGAATTTACTAAAGTGATTGATGTGTGGGGAGCGGATCATCACGGACAGGTTCCCAGACTTAAAAAAGCACTATCTATTTTAGATATTGATTCTTCTAATCTAGAAGTCATATTAGTTCAAATGGTGCGATTCAAAAAAGGCCCCATAACAGAAAAGTTATCTAAGCGTAAAGGAACAGCAATCCCATTGATCGATCTAATAGAAGAGATAGGGCCCGATGCCTGTAGATATATGTTTTTATCTAAATCGCATGATAGCCAAGTAGAATTTGACTTAGAGCTAACAAAAAAACAATCTTCCGAAAATCCCATATATTACATACAATATGCGCATGCTCGTATATGTAGCATATTGGAATCAGCAAATCAACAAAAAATACCCTATGATACTCATCTCCAAAAAATAATCTATAATTCCAAACCAGAGCTTGAGTTAATTAAAAAATTGCTTGAATTCCCTGAAATATTAGCACTAAGTTCTAATAACTTGGCGGCACATTATATCCCACATTATTCTTTAGAATTAGCGGGGCTGTTTCATCTCTTTTATCATCAATGCCGTGTTATCAGTAAGAGTAAAGAAGAATTAAGCACATCCATATCTAGATTATTGTTATGCGATGTAACTCGTATAATATTGGATAAATGTCTTAACATCATGGGAATGGCATCCCCAGAAAAAATGTGACTATTTTAAATTATATGATCTATACTCATTTATTGTATAAATTGGAGAACTCATGACCAGTAAGTATTGCATAATGTATTGGAAAGAGATTCCAGTACAAGTAAAAGCTGAAGACGAACTAGGCGTTATATCTCAACCACTAGATGAAAGGTTCCAACAAGCTGTAGACGCTATTTCAATGTTTGATGGAAGTAGCGGTTCGGATGATTATTTAATGGGCTGGAGCTGGGGAAATGAAATTGAAATAGAAGGTAGTGCTAAAGATGTTTCACAAAAAATAGCAACCTTATATAATGTTTCAATGCCTGGAAATTTTGTTTCTAGAATAAGAGATTTACATAAATCAGGAGTTCGTTCAGGGATTCCTGGAAGTATCGATAAATGGATGGTCACAAATGACAAACAAACCTAAATTCAGTCACCCTTTATTAGAAAAAATCAACTCAGGAAAAGTATTGATCTCCGATGGTGGTATTGGAACTTACCTTCAGGAACATGGTCTAGAACCAGGGGGCGATCCTGAAGAATTCAATATTACGAATCCCGAAACTGTAAGGAAAATGGCAAAAGATTATTATGATTCCGGATCTGATATAGTGCTGACAAATTCATTTGGGGGCACTACATTTCGGCAAAAACACTACGGCCTAGAAAGCAAAGTTTCAGAATTAAACAAACAAGCAGCCTTAATAACTAGATCCCAAACTCCCAAAGGTAAATTCGTATTAGGCTCTATGGGCCCAACAGGTCAATTTCTTGAACCTTACGGTGATATCAGTGAAAAAGATATGTATGCCGCCTTTAAGCAACAAGCAATAGCTTTAGCGGAAGGAGGAGTTGATGGGGTTGTCATAGAAACTATGACAGCTATAGAAGAAGCCTCCATAGCTATTAAAGCTGTTTCAGAAAACACAGATCTTCTCATCGCAGCAACAATGACATTTGATAAAGGTCCCAGAGGATATTTTACTATGATGGGGATTACTCCGGAAGTTGCTGCAGTTGAACTTACTAAAGCAGGGGCTCATATTGTAGGCAGCAATTGTGGCAACGGAATAGCTAATATGATTGAAATTGCCACAAAAATGCGGAATTCAACCGATAATCCAATATTAATTCATTCAAATGCCGGGATACCAAGCATGAAATCTGGTAAAATAATTTACGTTGAAACTCCAGAATATATGGTCGAAGGATTTATGAAATTGAAAAACATAGGAATCAATATAATTGGGGGGTGTTGTGGAACTACTCCAGATCACATAAAGGCATTATCTCAATCCATAAAAAAGGATAATTGATGACTATAAGAAATCATACAGGCGAAAAACCATCCGATGTTATATTACAGTATGGCAAATGTATTGAATTGATTTCTATGGATAAGCACTATAACGACATATCTATTGGGCTCTACTTGAAAGAAAAGATTTTTACTATTTGGTCATTTGATAATTCTGAAGGGACTGAAAATAGGATCCGGCAAATACGAGATCAACTTATACATTTAGGTGGGATGATAGCTGTGGTTAATACCACGAACCAAGTAAAATTCAACTGTGATCATATTCATGAAAGACCTATTCAATTTTTACTAACACAAGCTGTCAGTAAATTGCCTGATTATTCTCCTCCAACAAAAGATTTACGTATCAAAGATAGTAAATCAGATCTTGAAATAATTGTAGGCAGTAACAAAACTGCCGAACTGAGATCTTATTCTGTAAATGTCGCAGGCGAAGCCAAAAACCCAGACATGAGACTACGGATGATCATCGCTGGATTTGTTAAGTATGGAGAAATGGAAAAAATAAGCACTACAGAAATAGCCTTCCCCTGTAAAGAGCATCATGATGGATTAATCCGTGTATTGTTACCTTATTCGAGAAATATTAGCAGTGTCGAATCAATGATGGCAACTGAAGAATTAAGAGGCCAAATGAATACTAGTACTCTTGGC
>Ga0114999_10002636_pt1 | contig 23242 bp, 33 predicted proteins | sample ArcticOcean_MG_C_3_FD_89820 | JGI IMG/M metagenome (GOLD analysis project Ga0114999, IMG submission 89820) | Marine microbial communities from western Arctic Ocean - ArcticOcean_MG_CB8_126 | ecosystem: Environmental > Aquatic > Marine > Oceanic | place: Arctic Ocean: Canada Basin | collected...
CTGGCAAGCTCGACAAGATGACTCGAGCCGCGCGATCTATCCGCGAGGCGAATAACCCGCAGCTGCGGTACAACCGGCTGCTATCCAAAACTGCCGAGCTAGTTAATAGAAACAAGCTATCTCTAAACCAAGCTACCCAGGCGGCAGTAAGATACCGGCGTGCCATGAGTCGCGCACTTGCCGCAAGGGGAGCCGGTGGCGGCGTGGCTGGCGGTGGGAAGGGCTTTGCTGCTGGCGCTGGTGGATTCATCGGTGGTCGGGTCACAAGCGGTTTGGCGGGGTATGCCACTGTGGCTGCTGTGGTTGGGGTTGCCATGCGCGAGGTCGCTAAAATCCAATCGTTTGAGAACGCCCGTAACGAGGCGCAGAGAACGCTTGCTTTGCCAGGGCAGCGGGTTTCCATGAATCTTGCGCCTTATGATGCCGCAGACAGGGAGGATCTAAAATCACTGATTCGCGAGTTGTCGCTAACGAAAGGTCTGCCGCGAGAGCAAGTAAGCGAAACTCTTGCCACTACTATTAGCGCTACTGGAGTCCCTAAGCGAGCTGCCGAGGTTATGAAAGTTAGCCTTGATTTTTCGCGAGATCCTAAACAAATCGAAGAAATCGCTGGTGGCATAGGGGATATTATGTTCAATGCCGCAGACGAAGTAACGACTGCCCTTCAAGCAGCAGGCTTTCTTGCGGGTGTGCAGTCCAAATCCAGAATTACTACTGCAGGCAAAGTAGGCACGACTCTTGGCCCTGTGCTCGGAGCATACAGGAAAAACGCCGGGACCACGGCGAAGACCGGAGCGCAGACGTATGTTGCTATTGGCCTCGGTTCTGCCGACAAGATGGGCAACATCACGGCTACCGCTGTCACTAGCTTGCCTGACAGGTATCATGCCTTTTTTAGCAAGCCAGCGGTCAGGAGCCAGTTCGACCCCCAGGACATTGACACATTTGATGAGCAGCATGCGATCTTAATGGGTGATAGATACCTAGCGATAAAAGCCCGGTGGCTGGAATTGATCAGGACATCATTTAAAGCTAAGGTCCGTCCTGGCTTTAACAGACTGTACACTGGCGATCCAGAAGTTCTTCGCGCATATCGCGAAACCGGAGAGCTTTTAGAGTCGCCGGAAAAGATGGAACAGGTGGCCCTCAAAACTATTAAAGCAACAAACCTAACTCGCGCAGTTATTACAGATCAGCTAGCTGGTGGAATCACCTCTGCCAAAGAAGATTTCAACTTACGCACCGACGCAAAGCTTTCTACTGAGGAAGGCCAATTCCTTATAGACCTTGCAACAGTTATTGAGCGAAAGTCGTTCACGAAAAAAGGGATTGAAAAGATCACCGGCTACTCATGGGACAACCTATCACGCGCTGAGGGGCTAGCCTTTGCAGAGGACTCTTTACGCAAAGGCAAACTTCTACGGGGAGTAACGTCATCTGGCCGGGCCGCCGAATCCGAGTTCGACTTTATCCGAAATGCGTTGCCTATGTTTTTCCCGCCCCGTTCGAGGCCCTATATAACTGGGGATACTACTACGCGGCAAGAAAAAGTGGCAGAAGAATCGATGTTGGAAGTAATAAATCGTTTTACTGAGGCAGCGGAAGCAACCCGTAAGCTTATTATATATCAAACAGAACAAGCTGACGAAGCAAATGAGATACGAAGAGAACAAGAGAAAATTGCCAGGGAGCAAAAAGATGCGACAGTCGGAGCTATGACAGAGGCGCAGAAAACAAATGAAGAACTCGCCAGAATGAATGGCGTGCCTGTCTCTCCACCGAACAAGGCCGAGTAATGCCGACGCTGACGCAAGAAATTGATACGACTAGGTTCGACGACATGCGGGGGCGACCTCCTGCTATGTCGCAGCAGATCGACATCCTGGAGCGCAAGGGGATAGACGGAACTGGCGCGCGCAGGCATGGCACGCGAAGTCGCCAGGGCAAGATCATTACGCACAAATTCCATACGGACTTCGTCTCGGCCAGGGTTGCCCTTCAGGTTTACCTCTTATTTGTTGGCGCAAACCCGGTGAAAATCACGCAACACGGTGTATCTCAGGGGTACTATTTAATCGAGTCAGTGATCGAGAAAGAGCTTAGAGCAGCTGAAACAGTCATCGGCTCGATTGTGGCAAATCCCAAGGCGTATCAAATTTGCGAGTGGACAATTTGGCAAACAGGAACTTGACCAGATGGCTTTTGCCGCGACTAATCAAATTTCGCCTTTCTATGGGTACACGGTTTACATAAAGCTCAACTGGGAAGATCCGTGGGTTGGTCAGCCATATTTAATCTGCGAGTCTCTCGTTAGGGGCGTGCTGCCGAGGATCGATCAGGCCACACTGCGGTGGAATGTGGGGAGCATAAAGCAAACTGACGCACAGTTTTTTGAGGAGTACTATCATTTTTTTCTGATGGGGTACTATGTCAAGATAGAAGTTCCAGGCGAAGTGCGATCCGGCTATCCGATTGTCTGGGTTGGGCAAGTCGTAGAGGAAGGCAGCATTAGGTATGGCGATAAGCCGGACCCTACGATCCTCTCCGCAGGAGGCAAACTACTGGAACTAGAAGACCAGCATTTTACTGCGCTTCACATCTCGTGGCTTCTGTCCCGAAACCAAATAGATTCCTCATTTGTTTATGCTGCAGATAGAAATCAAACCGAATTGCCCCCGAGGGAATTGCAACGCGCGTTTGGCTATAATAATGGACTGGGCGACGGTCGCACTGCGGATTTTTCAAATCGCTGGAACAGGGATTTTCGCCCCTATACCGTGAATCAGACACCAGTGTTCGCACAAATCAGCAGTTACGGTGCGGCATGGAATGGCTATCAGATACTGCAAAATGTCTTGAAGTATCACTCGTCAAAAGACGGAGCAGGGGACGCCGCACCGCTGGCTTTTGTTATTGATTCGTCTGCCGAGCCGTACTTGCACCATGAACCAACTATCAGGACGGAGGGGCGCAGCGCACTTGATGTAATCAATAGCGTCCTTGATCCTCGCCGTGGGTTGGTTTCTTGGTTTGAATACAATCCAGAAACTGACACAGTTGTTACTTTGTTTGTTTCGTCAGGTTTTCCAGATGACATAACTCTCCCGAGCGACCGTATATTTCCCAAATCGCTGGTCATTTCGGATTACGACTTTGATAATGCCAGTAATGTCCGTCATGCCTCGGCAACAACAGACGGAAGAACGAAGTACGACCGTGTAAAGGTCCGCGGTGCTATGCGAACGTCTACGTTTACGGTGAGTGTACGCGACGATAACTTGATTCCTAGTTGGTCAGATGCACAAGAAGAGGCATACAGGAAAGCCGCCGATTCTGACAACGATATTACAAACGACCGTGTTCGAAAACAGATTCGATTTGAGCGGGTCTATCAAGCGTTTCGGATACCAGATTGGTGGCCTGGGTGGGCTTCTGGGCTAGAGAATGCTCCGATGGGATATGTCAACCCAAAGCTGACCCCTGGCAGTGTAGTCGTAGGTGACAAAGAGCCTTTTAATGTTTATGGTTTGCGACTTGCTCGCGAGACTCCACTTAAAGCAGGATGGGATTACACGAAGGCGCAGGCTCCCAGTTCTGGACTTTTGCCATTACAGTCAGAACCTGAGTTCTTGAAGTCGTTTGCCGTTGCTAAGCATGGTGAGAAATATATTTTCTTGGATAAAGCGTCTGGTCACGTTGATGAAGACGGATACGAATCAAACACTCTAGCCGCCTCGTATTCTATGAGGCCTTTGTTTGGTGAACCGGGCATTGAAATTAGCCCGAACACCGGCCTGCCACACTCCCTGGCAGAGAATCATTTCAGCGCTAATCTTGCCCACGGGAATGCTAGACCGTCTTCAACTGAACCTGAGATTGATTACTTTAACATCTTGTTTACTATCTGTGTAGAATTTGATTCGTACTGCGAAGGGGTTTGGCCGAATACTGCAGTAGCAGCCAGCCCGCTCGCAGAGCTGGTAGTTTATATCGGCGACAAAGTCAGGCTCGACTGGCTAGCCGAAGGCACAGTTATAGATATCAACGACGATGGCTCGCCGAAAACTTGTGAAACCGGCGGGCCGGTACAAGACGACCGGGTGATTTGCGAAGACATTGCAAAAATCGCCTACGAATGGTATTCACTGGAGAGGTCAAAGCTATCCATAGAGTTCAATGTCTTGTCCGAAGCAATACCCATAGGTGCGTTAATAAGAAGAATCGGCACCGTGGGAACTAAAACAGAGAAAACCGTCAACGCATCGGTCACACGGATCGTGCATAACTTGCACAAAGGCACTACGCACATGACAGCTAGTTATGCCGAGCTTGATTTAAGGAATTTTGCTTGATGGGTGACTTCGAACTACGTGATCAGATCAGAGATCAAGATCGAAGGCTGGCTCGCGCTGAGCGGGAGCTTTCGAGGTTGCCAATCACGCTCCCAACACTCGAGATTGCAAAAACGCTGTCCGTGCTGCTGATTCGCTGCGAAGACAGTCTGCCTGTCGTTGTGCAGAACGTAGAGCTTTCTGGGGGGAGGGGCAGGCTTTCTGCTTACATTGGCAAAGTCGTAAGGCTTGAGGCAGATGCCCTGCTCGAAGAAGCGTGCTGGCATGTAGACAGTACCATCGATTGCAGCAGCGGCATTTGCCCAGAGATCTGCGATATAATGGACGACTGCAGCAACTGCGGCGATTGCTATACCCTGACCCCGTGCGACGATGGCTCGGAAAAGAAAGTTAAGCGAGGCGGCCTATGCGGCAGCGGCTTCGGGATTCAGCCGGGCGATGTCGTTCGTCTGGATGACAATTTGTGCTATACGGTTTCCGAAGCCAGCTACTGCGAGACGCCGGAAGAAGTTACGGTTGTCGCCGTGTTCGACAACTGCGACGACTGCGGCTCATGCTATTTCTTGACGCGATGCGGAACCTCAGAAACAAAGGCTGTCTACCGCGACGAAAGCTGGAGCGAAGCATTGGAAGTCGGCGACGTAATTAAAATAAACGGCACTTGCTGGGAAGTAACGTCCATAGGGAATTGCTCGGGAGATCCTGAAGCGATCACCATATCTCCTGGAAATAAATTTGACTCTTGTTATGCGTGCGGATGCTACAAGCTGACACTATGCCCAGATCAAACCGATGCAATCGCTGCCTTCCCCGACCCAATCTACGTTGACTTCGACGAGGGGGGTAGCGATTTAGAGGACGCAGTCGGCAAGGTCATTCGCAGTGATGACGGCTTTTGCTACCAAGTGGAACGATCCCAGGATTGCGACACAACGGAGGCTGTAACGATCCAGGAAGTTTTTGAAAGGTGCGGCGACCAAACTGGAGAAGTCACAGATAGCTGTCGTGCCTTTGAACTTGACCCATGCGAGGATGAAGATGAGGAGGGCAATGCGATACAAAACATCAGCACATACAGCGATATGTACGGGCAAGGGATTCAGGATGGCGATGTCTTCAGGAGGGCAGAGGATCAGAAGTGCTATACGCTGATTGGAGTGACGCCATGGAGCGAAACCAGCGTTGCAGCCACCGTCGAAACAAAGTATGAGAATTGCCTGGATTGCACTGACCCAACTTATCGACTAGATGAATGCCCTGGATGCGCAGGAGATCCCCCTGGCGCGCTGCTGTGGACCGTCGCCATCACCACGAACGAAGACCTGCTCGAAGTGATCGGGAAGGTGATCAAGTACAAAAAAATCTGTTACCTCGTAAGCCAGGAGCCGAACAATCCAAGCCCTGACCATGAGTCTATTGAGTGGACCGGACCATTTGACAATTGCGAGGCTTGTCTTCCCACAGAAATACAAGTAGTCAATGATGTGTACGTGGAAGGTGATGAACTCAAGCAAGACATCATGACCGTAATTGTCAATCAAGTATGCGATGAGGACACTGAGACTATTCTTTCCTTCGGGGATTGTGACGCATGATCAAAGAGTTCCCTAGACCTGAACATGGGTACACGCTGTTCATCGACACAGAAACCAAAGAACAGTGGCAAGTGCCTACTGCAGATCGCCCCGAGCCGGTCTTCCATGGCGACTTAACCAAGGAGGCTACTAATCGCGGGCCAAACACTGCGAGGAAAATAGCTAACTACGCAAGGGCGCGAGTGCAACATTCCATGGCGGGAAAACCCAAGGCATCGCCTGCGCAAATTAAAAAGAGATATGAAATTTGCAAGAGCTGCCCCGATGATCTGTATCAAGTATTGGACTCCAGAAAGACTCCATCGAAGCTCATAGATCTAGCCGAAGTGGGCACCTGCAAGCACAAGAAGTGTGGCTGCTACATCCATCCCGATCCAGAACTCACACCGAATAAATTGTCGTGGGCCGATCAGTCTTGCCCCAAGGGGCATTGGGCGCGAGTCGAGAAAGCCTGCGAACCAGGGTGCTGCTGATGGTGACATTCATGCGCAATTCTCTGGGCGAAGTGGTTAAGCACCCAAATTGGCCCAACCCGCGAGCTTTGATCGACGAGCCAGCCGATTGCTGCTGCGAAGACAACAATTACGACACGGTTGCGTGCGATTGTTGTATGCATACTGGTACTGTCATATCTGGGTACAGGATAAAAGTCGAAGGTGTTGCTGAGTTGTTGTGTACGGATGCCTTCCCTGATCCAGACATTTGCTCAGACGTTAATGGCACGTATTGCGTTGATGGCTTAACTGACCTAGACCCAGATGGGTGCGATGGCACCAGGGACATTTTGGTTGATCTCTGCTTAGGTCCAACGCCCAACTTAAACTACGATATTCACGAAGACCCCAGTGACTCAGGCTATTGTGAAATGGTGGTCTTCGTATCCGCTGCCACTGGCAATGCCTTTGGGAGTATACGATGGGCCAAAGAAACACTAGCTTGTGCTGATATAGCTGGTCCATGCGTCATGGACGGCTTTTCCAACTTCACGTCTGGTTGCGACTTCTCGGGATGCACGCTTGAAGTTATGGGCATCTGCGAACCATAATGCACTAAAGTATTTTACAAGGTCAGGAGAAGCCAAATGGCTATCACGAATTTAACTATCACTGACGCAGATGTAGCGGTCGAGGTTACTGGTACTCAGATCGCATCGGTTACTTGGGGCGCTACAGTTGATGAAGCCGTGCCAGTCTACTATAACTCTGTAACGAAGAAATACTTGCCAACAAATGCTGGGACGAGTCAGACCTTGGCACGGGCAAGAGGAATCTGTCTTACCGGAGGAGCAGCAGATACAGTCGGCTTGATGGTCGTGCGCGGCGAGATGGACGTAGGTGCTCCATTGGTAGTCGGACAACTCTACTGTGTCAGCAACACCACTGGCTTGATCTCTCTGTATGATGATGAGTTCATGGCTGTCTCTGGAATCTGGATCACGGTCCTTGGCGTTGCGATCACAACTTCGAGCCTAGACCTGCAGATCAGACCTTTCGGCGCAACGACCTAAGCCCGCTTGCGGATATATCTGCGGCAGTCTATACTGCCAGGATGCCCGCAAAAAAACCAGCACCCTTTCCCGCCCGCGACTGCCTCATCGTCCTGATGCGCAACCTGAAGGACCGGCGGGGATTCTTGGGACTCACGCAATCTGAGCTGGCTGAGCGCCTGCAGTGCTCCCAGAGCTACGTCTCTGAGCTTGAGAGCGGGGCAAAGCAGCCTCTCGTGGGTACTCTGGCGGCTCTGGCGCGGGCACTCGAGACTTCTCCAGCGGCGCTTCTTACGCCGCGAATAAATTCCTGAAAAAGCTGTATTTCTCCCTTGTGCATATCTACTGCGGTATATATGCTGGGTACTCGGGAAGTGAGTTTGTCATCTTTGAAAGGGAAAACCATGGACGCCGCAAAAAGATCATACGACGACCTCGGGGGCGGCTGGTCGCAGCAAGTAACCACCGACGACGGGCGAACGCTTTTCGTAATTGTCAAGCGAGGCCGGTACGTCGGCAAGCACTTCGGCAATCGTGGCTTTAAGTGGAACGGCTTCGTTTACGAGGACGGCAGACAATTATTCGCTATATCCGATGTCGGAAAGAATGTCGGCCTCAAATATCTGATTGACTGCGCCGTCCACGAATCGCATGGGGGTGGGGTATAAGCACCATGAGAAACCGCAACATCACCCATGCGATCTATCGCAACGGAAAGTACTACGACCGTATCAATCCCGACTACCACAGAGTTACGCAGTATACGCTCGCCTTGGCGAGCGATCATCCTGGAGATTTGTTCGAGGTTCAGGACGAGCATGGCGTGGTCTATCGTAGCTTTCTGTCGAAAGAGGAACAGGAATCATGACGCGACGACCGCGAGAACTAGGGCGACCAAAGGGACTGCTGCCGAAAATCCTGCCCGCCGACCAGTGCTGCCAGTGGCCGGATCGTAAGGTTCCGTTTTTTCGGTGCGGGTGTGCGTTGCCTTGCCCGCATCATCCTGAGTGGGAAGCAATCAAAAACAAAGCGGAGGAAAAAACATCATGAGGACAATAACTATTCCAAAGCAGCTATCGGTAACATTCAGTCCAGAATGTGACCCGGCTAGAGCAGCGGACTCGCTGCGTAAACTAGCCGACTATCTCCAAGGGGGCGATCTTGGAGGGATGAATATAGTTGCCTTGCGCGGCGGTCGCGATAATGCACTCTGCGGCGCAGTGGCGATTACCTGGGAGGACAGGAAAAATGCCTGATAAGCCGCGCATCACCTGGACCCCCGCAAAAGTGCGGCGACTAAAAAAATTAACAGCCAAAGCGCGCGCAGACGGGAAACCCGAATTTACATTTGAAGGCAGTCCCTGTGTGACTGCTTATGCTGAATATCTAATCGAGTACTTGGAGACTCCTCATGGTTGCAAGAGCTTCGATGCCGAGTAGGAGGGTGCAAGGGAGATGGGAGTGAAAAGAGTATTTTGTCAAACAAAGGCGGATTTTAATTTCAGTGTGGCACCTTCGTGGATGCCGGAAGAACCCTATCCTGAGGAGCTTGCAGAGGTGGAGTACCGAAAGGAGACGATTCGCCTTAGAAACCAGCAGAAAGGGATAGGGGATTGTGATGAGTTGCCTTCTGGGGTCCGATCTACAGGCATCCGAGAGTTTCATCTCCCTGCCCCCAGAAGCGTCCGCAGCAGCAAGCTCTTCCTTGATGATATACAAGAAGACCACTGGGGAACATCATACGCCAGAAACCACTGCGTGCATTTTATAAAACACTACCCAGGGTATTCCTACTAGGAGAAACAATGGAAGATAAGTGGTCACACCGGAGACTCCATCGAAGCTATGGAAGATTACTTCTATCACCGCCACAACACCTAGTACCAAATGAACCGCCCACCACAACTTTTTAATTTTTCTATTGCACTACTCCACTGCTCGGCTAGACTCGATTTCGTTAGAGCAGGGTGTAGGGTTTGGGAACACGGAGAACAACATGCATGAGTCTAATGATATCGCGCCGAATTCTATTCAGGTGCAAATGGACAGTGGTACGCAGCACTATTTAATCAACATCTATTCCGAAATCTCTGCCGTAGCCGCGATTCGGACTATCGGCGACTGGCTGGAAAACTCAAGCCTCGAATTTGACTCAGGGGATTACTGGCAGCTTCGCGAAAATCTCGAGAAGGTCATTGAAGTGTTGCCGATAAGCGGTTTACCCAAGCATGCTGGCTCGACTAAGATCCCAATCGAGACTACCGAGCAGCTTTTCGAGTCGCTCTGCGACCACGGCAAGCTTGCCGAACCGCCCCTTGTCCTTGCCGACCTCGCGACTGAGCCAGAACCTCCGCACGATATGGAGAGCTTCGGCCCGCTGCTGGGCTGGAGATTCTACGCAGTCATAGTCGCAGCGGGCGCTGCTTGTACGTGGCTTACCTGGAGGGTGCTGGCATGAGCGTATTCTTTGACGAACCAGTCGAGAAGTATCATTCGCAGAGTGGGGTGAACCTGTCTAGCCATCTGTTGATTTCCGCGCACAGGGATCTCGATGAGTGGAGAAAAAGAATGGTGGAACCGCGAGCGGACACGCCAGCTTTCGCGTTTGGCCGCGCTGCTCACACGCATTGCATCGAGGGCATGGAGGCTTTCGAAGCGGAGTACATCGTAGGCGGGCCACAGAACACCAAGACCGGCAAGGAGTATGGCAGCGGCAGCAAGGCGTTCCAGGAATGGGCATCGATGCAAAAGAACGAAGCTATCACCACGGGGCAGTTCGGTCAGATCTCTCGGATGAGTAAATCGGTGCATGCAAACAAAGCAGCCGCCAAACTGCTAGGGATCGGCAAAGCCGAGCAGGTCGCTCGCGTGGATTATTGCGGGCTTCCCTGCCAGATTAGAGTTGATTGGATCAGAGAAGATGCTTGGCTCGTCGATTACAAGACTACTGGTGATATGTTTTCTTTTTCTTCGTCGGTTAAGCAGTACGGCTATATGTTTCAAGCTGCGTTCTACCAAGCTATTGCCACAAAGATCCTCGGTCGCCGGTTGCCGTTTTATTTAATCGCCTGTGAAAAATCAAAAGACGCGCCGTGTGCCGTGTGGGAGTTAGACCAAGGGTCTTTGAATCGGCACTGCGAGTTAAACATGGACAAGATCATCGAGATCGCCCAAGAGTTCCGAGAGATCAACGCCAATCGGCCAGATCTCTCGCAGATCGAGCAGAGTGTAGAAGAGTTTCGTGAGTTGGTTGTAGACCCTAGTTAATCAGAAAGAAAGCGAGAGTGTCATGAGCAGTTTTGGAACCGCAGTGCGGGACGTAAAGGAGCCAGTCGTAGCGGAGATGTCCGCGAACAACCAGAAGGCAGCAAAAACGACGGACGCAGTTCAAGCCGAAGCAAAACAACCCAAGAAAAAATCTGGCCTCGCGGGGATTAACAAGGGCAAGGTCAAGATGCCACGCCGGGTAATAGTCTACGGCGTAGACGGCATCGGGAAATCTACGCTCGCCAGCCACGCGCCGAACCCGATCTTCGTCTCGACCGAAGACGGTCTGGGCGACGTGGACTGCGAGAGTTTTCCGGTCGCTAAAAGCTGGCTGGAGGTCAAGCAGCACTTAGCTGCCCTGTGTAACGAGAAGCACGGGTATCGCACGCTCGTCGTGGACTCGCTGGATTGGCTGGAACGACTGGTCTGGGATGAGGTATGTCGCGAGAAGGGCGTATCGCAGATCGATGAGATCGGCTACGGCAAGGGCTACTCGGCAGCGATTGCCCTCTGGCAAGATTTCCTCAAGGCATTGGATCACTTACGCAATGTCAAAAAGATGGGGATCATCTTGATCGCCCATGCGAAGATCGTGAAGTTCGAGAATCCAGAGGGTGAGAACTACGACCAGTATTCTCTGGCGCTGCACAAGCTGGCTTCTCCCATACTTAGGGAGTGGGCTGACGAAGTCCTTTTCGCCAGCTACAAGGTCTATACAAAAACAGTCGAGGGGGATTTCGGCAAGGAAACCACCAAGGCAATCGGCGGCAACGAGCGTGTGATGCGTACCCGCGAAAAGCCGTTTTGCTACGCGAAGAATCGCGCGGACCTGCCCGATGAAATTCCTATGACTTGGGCCGACTACGCCAAGTGTCTCCCCAAATAAAAACAGAATAGAAATAGTGTGTGTGTGTGTGTATATGTTGTTTTGTGTTTGTTTCTTTTTGGAAAGTGAGTTATCAAATGGTTAGTTTAGCTGGATTTAATGCTGCCGAAGTTGAGCCAATGAAAAGCTTTGAGCCGATCCCTGCTGGCGACTACAAAGTCGCGATCACGAGCAGCGAAGAAAAGCCCAATAGAAAGGCTACTGGTTCTTATTTGTCGCTTGTCATGTCAGTGCTCGAAGGCGAGCACAAAAATCGAAAGCTATATTGCATCCTCAACCTCGACAATCCGAACGATGTCGCTGTCGAGATAGCAAGAAGCGATCTAGCGGCGATTTGCAACGCTGTCGGCATTCAGAAGCCAGACGACTCTGTGGAGTTGCACGACAAGCCGATGGTTGTTACTGTGTCCCTTCAAAAGCGCAAAGACACGGGCGGCATGCAGAACCGTGTGGGCAAGTACGTCTCACTCAAGGATGCAGCTGCGGCGACTATCGATAATGCTGCTCAGCCTGCTGCGGCGGGCGATGTTCCTTGGTGATGCCGGTGTGATGGCCGGTTCTGCGAGGGTGGGGCTTTTAACCTTTCACTCACCCTCGCAGTTTTTCTCTCCATTCACGGACACGATAGGAGCATTGCCATGCTTAGACCGTACCAAGCAGAAACCGTGCAGTCGATCTACCGTCACCTGCGCGCGAGAACAGACAACCCATGTGCCGTCCTGCCAACTGGTTCCGGCAAGACGCATGTGATTAAGCAAATCGCCGAAGACTGTGTTGACAATTGGGGCGGCAGAGTCCTGATTCTTGCGCACGTCAAAGAGCTGCTAGAGCAGGCGAGGGAAAAGCTAGCCCGTGAAGATGCGGGCATCTACTCTGCCGGATTAGGATCTCGTGACACAGACCATCCGATAATAATCGCTGGCATCCAAAGCGTGTATAAACGCGCCGGTGAACTCGGGCCGTTCAACCTAGTGATAGTTGACGAAGCGCACTTGATCCCAGACGACGGCGAGGGCATGTACAGGAGGTTCATCGCCGACACGAAGCTAGTCAATCCTAAGACGCGAATCATCGGATTGACTGCCACACCCTACCGGATGAAGACCGGCATGATCTGTGGGCCGGATAGCATTCTGAACCACGTTTGCCACGAAGTAAGCATCCCCGATCTGATAGTGCAGGGGTACTTGTCCTCGGTGAGATCCAAGGCTGGCAAAAAGAAGTTGGATCTAAGCGAACTGCATGTTCGTGGCGGCGAGTTTATCGCTGAGGAGATCGACAGGCTGATGGATGACGACAAAGTAGTAGACGCTGCCGTGTCCGACATCATCGCGAACGCTGAGGACAGGGCTTCTGTACTCGTGTTTGCCGCTAGCGTGAGACATGCGATGCACTTGCAGACCCTGCTTCCTGGGGCTGGCTTGATCACTGGCGATACTCCAAAATCCTTGCGAGCCGAGCAGATCGCGGAGTTCAAGGCTGGCGAAATGAAATACTTGGTTTCCGTGAATGTCCTGAGCATCGGCTTCGATGCGCCCAACGTAGACTGCGTTGCGTTGCTGCGTCCCACGCTGTCGCCAGGGTTGTATTACCAGCAGATCGGACGAGGTCTGCGAGTAGACGGCGTGAAAGAAGACTGCTTGGTGCTCGACTTCGTAGGCAACATAAAGCAGCACGGTCCAATTGATGTGATCCGGCCCGCGAACCATACCACCAGGGGTGGCGGTGACAATGCAGTGACCAAAGAATGCACGCAGTGCAATGAGCTGGTCGCAGCGGCGTATCGGGTCTGCCCGCAGTGCGGTTTTGAATTTCCAGCGAACGACTCCCTCAAGCATGGCAGCAAAGCAGCAGAGGATGATGCCGTGCTCTCCGAGCAAGAAAAGCCTGCAGTCTGGGAAGTGCGGGATGTCCGGTACTCAGCACACACGAAGAAAAACGCTGACGAGTCTGCACCGAAGACTCTGCGAATTGATTACTTCTGTGGCGTCGGCATGCGATTCTCGCGATGGGTCTGCGTGGAGCATTCGGGTTTTGCACATGGCAAGGCGCTCGAGTGGTGGAAGGAAAACAGCAATGACCCATTCCCCGAAGACGCCCAGCATGCCGCAGACATTTGCAATGCTGGTGGCGTTGCCCTAGTCGAAACCGTAACCGTTAGATACGAAGGAAAATGGCCGAGGATAATCGGCGCGACTACTGGTTCGCTACCTGCGCCACTAGAAGATTTCGCAAGACATAACGAGGAGGAGATTCCATTCTAATCATGGACGATAAAAACGAGGACGACGCAACAGACAACTGCCTGCTTGATTCCGCTCTGCGATATGCAGAACTCGGCTATAGCGTGTTTCCACTACTCATTGGCTCTAAGCTTCCGGCGACAAACCGTGGGTGCCTGGACGCCACTAGAGATGCCTCGTTGATCGAGCAGACCTGGGGTGCTGCGCCTTACAACATTGGCATTGCCACTGACGGCTTGCTTGTTGTGGACATCGACGGCAAGAGCAATCCCTGGTTATCTAGCGAAGACGACGCAGATAAAGCATTGGAAATATCCGACTGCCCGATTGCGATTACGCCTCGCGGTGGCTCGCACAGATATTTCAAGCAGCCGCCAGCTGACGATGGGACGTACCGCAATACAGCATCGGAAATCGCGCCGGGCGTAGACACCCGTGCTGACGGCGGTTACGTCGTAGCCCCGAGCAGCAACCTGACGAATGGCGGGGGGTACAGATGGTTGCCGAGCAATGACATCGTGCCTGTGATTGACTTGCCGATGCCACCTGACTGGCTGCTTGAAAATCTACAGGCAACAAGAAAAACTTCTCGATCTTCCAAAAAGAACGCTAACACAGACGACGCTAAGCCCGCTGATCCCATACCATCAGGCCAGCGCAACGACACGCTGGCTCGGCTCGGCGGCGCGCTGCGAAGATACAGCCTGGACTTCGCGACGATCAACGCAGCACTACAGTCGCACAACATTACTAGGTGCCAGCCGCCACTGGACTGCGACGAAGTTGAGGCAATCGCTGCGTCGGTCAGTCGGTATGAGGCTGATCAAATATCAACAGGCGTCATCGAGAACGCTGCGTTAAAACTCACGAAACGTAACACGGACAAACCGTTTCCTTCTGACCTGCTTCGCCCGCCAGGGTTTCTAACTGAGATTATTGATTACAATTTTGCCGGTGCGAATCGTAAGCAGCCGGTTTTGGCACTCGGTGGCGCGTTGGCGTTGATGTCTACGATCACTGGCAGGGCGGTCCAAGACGAGCTAGGCACTCGCACGAATCTATATATCTTGTCGGTCGCCGGAAGCGGCGCAGGCAAGGAGCGTGCGCGTGATGTAAACAAAGATCTGCTCATCGAAGCAGGTGCGAGCAACCTGCTTGGACCCGAGGCACCGGCGAGCGCGTCTGGTTTGGTGAGCGCAGTGAATCTAAATCCTGTGTGCCTATTGCAGTGGGACGAGATCGGTAGGCTGCTGCATTCAATCAACGGCAAGCACGCCAGCCCGCACCTTACCGGAATTATTACTGTGCTGATGAAGTTCTTTTCGAGCGCCAACTCTATGTTTTTGGGCGATGCGTATGCCGATGTCAAAAAAAACATCGTGATAAACCAACCGCACGCTGTCTTGCATGGCACAACCGTGCCGAAGAACCTTTACGAGAACCTTACTGCTGACTCGATCACTGATGGGTTCATGGGCCGGTTGCTGGTGTTCGAGTCACAGGATGCAGCGCCTGATTATCAAGATCCCTTGTTGGCAAACTTGCCGCCGACAGACAATCTGGTCGCGACGATCCAGCGTTGGCTCGCGCCCAGGGGCGGCAACCTCGCTGCGATCAACCCGAAGCCGACAATCATGGCGGCAACCCCCGATGCCAAAGCGATCTGGATCTCGCTGCAGCAGTTCTGTCTCGACCGCGAGCGGGACACTGACGACATCTATGGCTCGCTGTGGGCACGCTGCGGCGAGAAGGCACGGAAACTCGCCCTGATGCACGCATGCTCACGAGAGATCCAGGAGGTTGACGAGGAGGCGGCTACCTGGGGGCGAGCGGTAGCCGAGCACCTGACGAGCAAGCTGACAATCGTGGGTTCGCGTTGGATCGCAGAGAGTCCCTACGAGGATCGCTGCAAAAGGGTCATGAGATATGTAGAGGACCGTCCTGGGAGCAGGTGCGGACTCTCAGACCTGCTGCGAGGGCCGATGAGATCGATGCCCCGCCGCGAGCGGGAAGAGGTACTCAATCACATGTACGATCTCGGGCTGCTCGACACGTTTTCAGAACAGACAAACGGCAGGCCGAGGCAGATAATCAGAGCGCCCAGCGGGGGCATTTTCGCAACGAAAAACCAACCAGCGGGGAATCTCAATGGGGTCTTGTGAGCCAAAATCTCGCCGAGGAATAGCCGACACCTTAGTGCGCGCCAGTGAAAAATCGGACGTGCGCATTAAGTGCATTATGCGCATTAAGTACCCCATTCAAGGTTTTTGGATTTGTGCAGTAAGCATAAACACCCGTGAACTAATGTGCAAAAAGGGTCAGCCGAGTGTGTCAGAAACAAAGAATCAGGGGGGCTTAATGCGCATACTTCACTTAATAACAGGGGGTGTCTCTGGTGGAATGTAGGTTTATATACATAATATACATATATATATAGTATTATACACTAGATTACCCATTCCCCCAGCAGACCCCCCACCGGAGGTAGTTTTCCTCTTTGGTCCTAGGGCGCCCGCGAACTAAGTATATTATGCCCCAACAGAGGGGGTACAGAATGAGCCATAATGAGCCATCGCCATGGCTCATTAGCAACATCGGATGGAGCTGACGACATGGTATTGAATACTAGAAAAAACAAGTACGGCGTATCTTCGAAAGCCGAACGCACTTTTGAAAATATCGTGTTCGCCTCAAAAGCTGAGATGAACCGATACGTGGTCCTGCTGGCACTCGAGAAAGCTGGCGTGATCACCGGGCTAAAGAGGCAACCCAGCTTTGATCTCGTGGTCAACGATATCCTCTGTGGATGTTACTTGGCTGACTTTTGGTATGAGCATGCAGACGGTTCGGGCGCAGTTGTCGAAGATGTGAAAGGGGTACGCACTCCGGTCTATAATCTCAAGAAAAAGCTAGTCGAGGCTATCTATGGTTTTGAAATTACGGAGGTCAAGTAACGCTGCCCATGGAACTCAGCAGCTACAAGCTACGGAAATGGAGGAGGTTTTGTCTGGTCAGAGACAAAGCCACTTGCCAGATGTGTGCTGTGGTGCCAGGGGTAAGGAGGCTTGAGGTGCATCACAGCTACCCGAAATCGCTGTACCCCGAGAGAGCTTACCTGCTCAGTAATGGTGTGACATTGTGCGTCAAATGCCATCGAGGTTGTGTCCATGCAGAGAACACTTGGGATCTAAATAATTGGAAACGCTATGTAGTGCTTTTCCGCTACTGGCAAAACCTGAAACGCAGTCGTGAGTTTAACTTTCGTGAGCAATACCGCATTGACTAAAAGGGGTGGGTTATGGGTGAGCAACTTTCGCTGTTCAAAAAGTGCCGTGAGCTGTCAGTTACTGGCGAGACGCTAAGGGACGCTGCACTGAAGCAGGTGAGTGACAACAATGAGTCCTGGATGCCGCTGGCGAGACAGGCTGCGCGCGACTTGCCAAATGCTAGATACACTGGCGAGGACATTCGTCGTCACGTATCAGAAGTGGTAGGTTTGCCAGCACACCACAATGCGTGGGGTGCGCTTATCAGCTCGTTAGCCAAAGACGGGATTATCGTTCGGACTGGCGAGCATAGAGCTATGGTTGATCCCAAAAGCCACGCAAGGCAAACGCCTGTTTATGTTTTGCATAAGATTGACGATTAGGAATTAGCGGCTTGTGGCCCGACGTAGAAGTGGGAATATCGCATTGACTAAAAGGGGTGGGTTATGGGAAGCATGAGAAGCTGCCCGAAATGTGGGGCGAAAAAAAACCAGCACGGCAAATGGACGTGCGGGTCATTCCCGCACCGAGAAGAGTTCAGGCAATCAGTGGAGTGCCGATTAAGTGCAGCGTACCAACTGATCGAGACGATAACCGCCGAGCGGGATAAGCTGGAGGCGAAGCTATTCGCGGCTGAGAGTCGGCTGTACGATCTAATTAACGAGCAAAACGAAATCGAAAAGGATTGACAATGCAAACTCTAATCATGCTACTTGCTGTTGTAGTTGCCCCCAAGTGCGCCAACGAAGTTTGCAAAGCTTCGCCGGTAACGGTCGGCGTTGTTCAGTCGGTCAAGGTGTCCCTGGCACAATCAAAAGCCAATCGAATGGCTAAGTACAAAGTCATGCGACACTGGGGTGGTGGCTTTGGCAAGGGCCGATCCGAAGGCGTCGGCAAGAGCAACACGCGCGAACGTGCGATTCGTAATTGCTGCTACTGGGGGTGCCGCACGCCGATTGATATTGGTGCGGCGTCGAGTGGTGGTCGATGGTATGCGTGTGTGATTTATCGCTAACAAGGAGAAACCATGATTAAAGTCAAGCGAATAAGGAAGCATTGCTTCTCCTGTAACGAATTGATGCCCAGCGTAATGGACCTACACGAAAAGGATGAGGCATACGCACTCCCACCAGGAGACATAGCCAATATCCAGGACATGCTGCTAATGCACTGCTACCCATGTGCCCTAGAAAAATCAGGCATCCATATAGGGGTGGGCCGGTCAAGGACATTCAATAGAGGGGCAGGGGGTGGCAAGCGTGTTATCCGAGATACTAAGACCCATTAACGGTGCAAAACCAGTAACAAATGGAAAAATAAAGGAGGAAGAAGCATGAGCAATCAACCCGTGATTAGTCTCGACAGAGAGGACGCCATGGACGCCATTTCAAGGGGAGTCTATGACGCAATAAAGAGCCTTATGGACCCGATGGGCGGGCACCCCATGACAAGGGAAGACGTGCTGGACGTGATTAAAGAGGGAACAGAGAAAGCCATGGCAGGAAAGATCGACTGGGAGAAATAATGGACGATATCTACCACGGCTACAACTGCGGTCAGGACTGCCCGGTCTGTTATCCAAAACCCAAGATGGTCACAAAAGCGAAGACGATCACGAACAGCGAGTGGATTGATTGCAGCGACTGGCAGGCAGTGCAAATCGCCTCAGATGGCAGCGTAAGGCTCAAATACATCCTGCCAGCTGACTAGATTTGACAAGGGGCAGGCAAAAACACTAGAATCAGGGCAACAATTTATTTGCTGCCCTTGCAGCGTCGTTTCACGAGCGATCTAGCCGCACCCTTTGGTGCTCCTGGATCGCTTTTTTTATTGGGGGAAAACGATGCAACTTTCCGCTGAAAGCTTCGTTCGCAACTGCGAAACATTCCTGCCAGTGGTTGAAATGCTCGCAAAAATAACAGGCTCGAAAGTGGTCAGCTCAATAGCCTCAGTGCTGCGGCGAGCGACACAATACCCAGAGACGCGAGAGCAGATAATCGAGTGGCTAAAGTGGACTCCACTTTTCGGCGCAACTGCGGGCGAGGCGGGTCCGCAGTTGCCCGCCGAGTACATGGAAATCCAGGAAGATCTGGAAGTCATGCGCTCGGGATGCGACATCTATGATGCCGACGAAGCGGACCCTACCCCAGACTGAATCGCTTCTCGTTTTTCGACCCTAAATTCCACTGGCCGATGTGATGTTTGATTCATTAGACCACCAGGCAGAGGCTCAACGCAAAGCTGAGCGTGAATTGCGGCGACGGGTACGACGGGAACGCAGGCGAGATCGCTGGTCTTATCTCGGCGATCTATTCGGCAGCGTGGTTGGCACCGCTCTTGGAACGAAAAAGATTGGGTGGGCGATCATAGCTGTGATCGTAATTTTCGGAGCATCGATACTTTGGAAGTACCTGCTGTGAAAAACATAAATCCCAATGTGCTGGCAATCTGTTTGACAATTGGTGCCTGCGCGATCTTCGCGCCACAGGTAATCCGTGCATGGCGGGAATCGCCAGGGGTATCTCCGGTCACGGTGCCGGGCGATGACATAGCAGCTACTATCGAAGACGGCAGATCACGAAGTATCGTGTCGGCCTATTGCGGTGCCTGGGCAGTCGGAGTGAACCACGTCAATAATCTCGGTCACTACTACGACGCACGCAAAATTGCAGACGTGACACTGCAGTCTGCGAGTAAGTTGCCGCCAGGGCTGGAAGACTTCGATGTGGTTTTGTCTAAGCGATTAGAAAAAGCGGTCGGTCTTGATCCATCGCGAACGGACTTGGAGCCAGCAGCAGTTGTATTTCGCCAAGCGTCAGCAGAGCTAAAGTAATGGCAATTCACCTGGGGAAATTTCGCTCGTGGGAACAGCCTCCCAGTTCGGCAACGGCAGATATCATTGCACAATATGAGCGAGGCTACGCCGGAGTGATGTATAGCGACGAAGCTCAGGAGGAATGGATTGATAAATGTACTATCAAGAGTGGTGAAGAGGTCTGTTCAATAATGGGTTACGAGGACTCAGCGAAAGGGCAGCTTGTCACGCCATTCCTACACGCGACCAAAGCCTACCCTGGTTGCTTCCCTGGTGGCGCGCAGGCGGTTGGTGATTGCGTGTCGTGGGGATGTCGCAACGCCTTGTTGGTGACGCTATGCTGCGAGGCGGCTGCGGGATTACCTGATGCTGTTACTGGCGAAGTCGAGCAAGTGCCCGAAGCTTCAGCCGAGGCAATTAGGTTTGGCGTTCTATCGTGCGAGGCGATCTATTTTTTCAGAAGCACCCGTCCTGGGCACGGTTGGTTTTGCGCCGAGGCGGCGCGAGTCGCGCAAACTAAGGCCGGTTGTGTACTTCGCAAACCATACGACGGCATTGACCTGACTAAGTACAGCAAGTCAACAGTCAACTTCTTCAATCGTAGGAGTGTTGACAGTAAGCTACGCAATGCCTGGGATGACCACATTGTAAGAGAGGCAACTTCAGCAAAGTCATTCGAGTCACTACGGGATTTGTTGGCTCGTGGATTCGGCGTAAACTCATGCGGCGGCGAAGGATTTAGTTCGACGCGAGACGAAAACGGCGTCTGTTCGCGTAAGGGCAGTTGGTCACATGCGCTATCGTACACAGCAGTTGACGACCGACCATGGGCGCATAGTAAGTACGGATGCGGGCTAGTTTTGTTGCAGAACTCTTGGGGCGAATACATGACCGGCCCGAAAAAAATACACGGCACTAACACCGAAATACCGAAGGGCAGTTTTTGGGCCAAATGGAGTGATGTGAAAAGACGATCAATGCACGTCATGGCAGGAGCGCATGGATGGAAACGCAAGCTGCTGCCTGATCTGCTGGGAGGTTTCGCATGAGGCGTCTCCTCCTGGCTTTTGTTGTGCTGCTTGGTGGCTGCGTCCCAGAGCCAACGATGCCTGTTGCCGATGACTTTACGCCGTGGATCGCGGTTGCTATTGGGATCTCCACTGCTGCATCAGTCAAACCAGACGGGCCTAGTGACACATGCCCAGAGTGCGGGGGATCTGGAGTCCTGGGCGACGGCACGATACAAATCGATTGCCCGAAATGCGAACCAGAACCGCTGGAGAATCTATCCGAAGAAATTGACACCAATGAAAAGGAGGCACCATTACCTGACGTGATCCAAGATATTCGTCTGAGTGAGTTAGACGTGATCGAAGAAGAAGAAGATGCCTGGGCCGTTGTGCCCGAAACCAGCGGTTCTGGTTTTATTCGCTGGCTGGAGGGCACAGATACCTCATTTCGAGCAGAGCGTGAATACGCACGGGAAGTAGACAAAAACCTAGTGATCGTGTTTTCCATGCCTGAGGGCTGCAAAGCATGCAGGACGCAGGAAGAGGTGGTCTTTACTTCGTCCGAGGTCTTTGAGTACGTTAATAATAACTGCGTGATGTGCCGTGTGGATTTTAGCGAGCAGCCAAAGCTAGTCTCTGCATGGTGCATCGATGCAAACAATCCAAATCCCGGCGCACCGGCGGTCGTGGTCGTTTCAAAAAACGGCAAGTGGCGAATGGTAGGCTGCGGAAAAGTCAGCGTGAAAAGTTTCTTGGAATTTGTTAAATCCTCGATTTCGAAAATGGAGAAACTATGAAACTCTCAGCATGTGCAGTTGCGTTAGCCGCGATGTTCTTTGCCTGCGGCGAAGCTAGGTCCGGTAGCGATGTCGCGGAGGTCGCCGCGCCCGTGGAGGCTGTCGCCGGTGCCAGTCTAGGCTACGGTCGGGCGGCACGACGGGCAGACTGGCAGTCGCGTTGGTCATCCTGGCGAGACGGTCGGCAGGAGAAGTGGTCATCTTGGCGAGCAGACCGCAAGGCAGCTCGCGGCATTGTTGCCTGTGCTCAATGTGCAGTGGAAAAGTAGAACTCGCAATTAGTTCTCCAACCAGCCGCCGGGTGCGTCCCTCCCCGTCTGTTCCCGGCGTTTTGGTTGGCTTTTATCAACTTGAGTCGAGAACCTGATCGCCATGATATTATCTCAAACGTCTGAAGCTTTAACGGTTTTCGACAAAGGCGTCTCAATTGCCGTACTTGCGTTTTGTGGGTGCGCCGCAGTGTTCCTAGTTCGTCGCTGGTTTCGGGCCATGGACCAGTGTACGGCGCGCGACATTGCTCACCTTGCAGTCATGGAAAAGATTAGCTCCGACCACTCAACAGAGATGACTGGCCTGGTAGAAAAACACCACCACGAAATAATTGAAATACATAAAGGCAACTCCAGAGAAAGATCAGACATGGTCGCTATACTCAAGAGCCTAGCGACATCCTTGGAGGCACTGCAATCCTCAATCAACGGGATGCGCGTAGTGCGTAACTCAGAAACGGGCCTATGACCTTCACTCGCACGTCACGAAACCAAAGGAACCATTATGGCTACATATGAAAGTCTTTCCCAAGCAGACAAGGACTCTCTGCAGGAGTTCGTAAATGACCTGCGGACGGAAATAGTTCATGTCTATAAATGCACCGTCAATGCCGGAATTACCCTGTCGGTATGGAGTTCGACCGTATCTGACATCGTGGACCAACTAGATGACGGAGAAGTAATTCCAAACACTTCAGGCAGGGCAGACGCTCAAGGTGTGCTCAGGGCAAACCTAGTCGAAAATCTAATGCCATACGTCACCACCTTAGCCAGCCTCGGCACATCGGACCATCGAGATCACATGGTTCCAGTAGCAGGGGCGAGGAACTTGAAGGTATAACATGGCGACGAGATACGGCGACTACTTTGCTGGTACTGAATATTACGTGGATTACTCCGCAGGCACGGATGATCTAGCTGCTGGTAGGGGAGACACTGACGGTGATCCTTGGAAAACATTGAAGTACGCGATTGAGACAGGCATCACTCGCAACTCATCGACCGGCGACCGGATCAATCTCAAGAACAACGTAACGCATACAGTCGCAGCAACGGCATCGCTTAGCGACTATGTGGTATCAGCTTCTGAGGCCGCCCCTCTAGTGATCCAGGGTTATACGTCAGCCGCAAACGACGGCGGGATAGCCTACCTAGCCGGGTCTGCAAAACTTTGGGATGGTGCCATCTTTAGCTACTTGGGCCTGCAAGATCTGCATGTGGATGTAACGGTGGACTCAGGCGGCGCATTCGTAAAC
>Ga0114999_10002637_pt1 | contig 23242 bp, 21 predicted proteins | sample ArcticOcean_MG_C_3_FD_89820 | JGI IMG/M metagenome (GOLD analysis project Ga0114999, IMG submission 89820) | Marine microbial communities from western Arctic Ocean - ArcticOcean_MG_CB8_126 | ecosystem: Environmental > Aquatic > Marine > Oceanic | place: Arctic Ocean: Canada Basin | collected...
CAGCGATTCGGTGGCAGCGACGTCATGAACCGCATCTCATACGATGGCGGCGTTGACTCAGGTGAACTTCGAGCCGTTATGGTCTCTTCGATCAACTTCGAAATTGGCGAGATGGTGCGAGCGTTGAAGATCCGAAGACGTCAGATTTTTGAATTCGTTGCGGTTGGCAATACGACCATGCGTGATCTGTTTTTTGGGATCGACGTTCAAAGCATCGGAACCCGACCCTACAAATCGATCATAGAAGACGAATTTCGTGAATCAAAGCGCACCACAACCGCATTGAACTTGCCTGCAGCCGAACTCGAACTCAGGATCCACCCGAAAGCTACTGTGTACGGCGGTCCGCTAATCGCGTCCCACCTCGGAGCCGACACTGCTGCGGATTTGTTGGCACTCGGCATAGAGGATCAAATAGAACCGATAATCCTCGTCGATGTAGGAACCAACACTGAAGTAGTTATTGGCAATCGTAATCGGCTACTTGCCGCCTCCTGCCCTGCCGGACCTGCCTTCGAAGGTGGCGAAGTTACTTACGGCATGCCTGGGTACGACGGTGCTGTGGAAAAAGTGATAATCGATAATAGAGGTGTTGCTAATTCAAGCGCAATCGGCGAAGTCGACCCGATAGGAATTTGTGGTTCAGGGCTAATCGATCTAATTGCGGAGTTACGCCGAACGAACATGATGGATGAATTGGGTAGATTCACTGATGGATCAAGCGAGTACGAATTCTCCTCAACGAACAATTTAACTCTCTCTCGAGCAGACATTTCTGCACTCGCACAAGCCAAGGCTGCAAATTACTGCGGGCAGGCAATTGTTCTACGGGAATACGGCCTTCCAATCGAGAAATTTGAGAAGCTGTACCTTGCTGGCGGATTTGCCAACTACGTCGACGAAGCAAACGCTATTGATATTGGATTCATAGCGAATATGCCGCTCGATAAAGTCGAAAAGGTCGGTAATGCCTCACTTGAAGGTGCTGTAATCATGCTGCTTTCGACCATAAAAAGGGAAGAGATCGAAAAGCTCACATCAACGGTTGAACACGTTGAACTTGAAACTGCTCCTGACTTCTTCGAATTCTTCGTCGAAGGCTGTATGTTCAAGCCGATGGAATCGATTTAGCGAACGCGGTGCTGAGTGTCACTAGTTCAAGTCCCAGAGACGCGCAGCTATCAAAGATTCATTCGAACATCTTTTGATGTCCTGAATGTTCGTAGTTCAGTGATACGACTTTATGTGACATTCGGTCGATTCATCGCTTTTAGGTCGATTCTGCAAGAGATCCGAATGTATCATGCTACGCCATGACTACAAAAGTACTTATTACCGACTACGTATGGCCTTCGACAGATCCTGAACGTGAAGTTCTGGAAGCAGCAGGCGTTGAACTAGTGATCGCTCCCGACACTTCGGAAGCGACATTGGCGGAGCTTGCTAAAGACGTCGACGCAATTATGTTTTGCTTCGCTCAGGTAACTGCCAAAGTTCTCGAATCCGCAACAAACTGCAAGATAGCTGCTCGCTATGGCATTGGCGTCGACAACGTTGATATCGCCAAGGCAACCGAACTCGGAATAATAGTTACAAACGTTCCCGACTACTGCATGGACGAGGTAACCGACCATGCATTGGGGATGATCCTCGCACTGAACCGACGACTTGTTCCACACACCAATGCTGTAGTAGGTAATGGCTGGAATGATGTTGCGCTAAACCAGCCGATGCACCGAACTCGTGGTGCCATGCTAGGAATTGTTGGTTACGGCCGTATTGGTCGATCACTGGCAGCTAAGGCAGTCGGATTCGGGATGAAAATTCTGGCCTACGATCCTTTGATCGAAATTGGCTTAGAAATCGACGGAGCATCCGTTGTTTCACTGGATGAACTCCTAGCAAAATCCGATTTCATTTCACTTCACGTTCCTTTAATTCCGTCAACCCAGAACATGATCTCTGCTCCCCAGCTCGCAAAAATGAAACCGGGATCAATAATTGTCAACTGCGCTCGAGGTGGTCTCATCGATGAAGATGCACTTGCTCAGTCACTTGCATCAGGTCACACAGCTGGCGCCGGACTAGATGTGGTCGAGCCAACTCCACCAGATCCCGCCAGTGATCTGCTTCAACAGGAAAACGTAATCATCACGCCGCACACAGCATTTTTCTCACAGGCATCGACTCTGGAGCTCGAACAACGCACGGCACAAGAAGTCGTTCGGGTACTCAATGGGAAGAAACCAGAAAACCTGATTAACCCAGATGTACTCGCAAAAACTCGTTCGGGGATTTAGATCAAACTAGCTAATTTTCGTTCGCAGGTCTTTGGCATGAATGATTGGAGAGTCAATCTGCGTACTCTCCACCTAGAGCACTAGCTGAATTCTGCTTTAACGCCCTCGATAATGCTCTTAAAGTAATCTCGTAATCTGCTCACGACCAAGGTCAGCACGATAGTCGAATAATGGCAATGGCAAAAATCAAAATCAACACAATCCATCATCAGTCGATGCCTATGCGAGACCGCAGCAGAGCACTAAGTTTCTGGAAAGATTTATTGGGATTGGAGATAATTCCAGCTCAGGAATCTGGAGACGGTCTTATTTGGATGCAGGCTACTGATGGCACGATGATCCACCTTGTACAACGACAGTCTGACGATACGCCGAATATCCACACGGCTTTCGAAGTGGATGATTTTGACGAGGCATTAGAAGCTATGACCGCTGCCGGTTACGAGATCATCAAAGGTCCGATCGAGCGAGCCGATGGTCAACGTGCGTTCTATGTATACGACCCCGAAGGTAATCGGCTCGAGTTTGCAACGAAGTCGGGCATCAAGCCATCAAACCGAGTAGTCGACGAAATGGGACACAGCAGCGATGGTGAAGAATAATTCGATCGACAAACAGATGTAACGGAGTCGATTTGCTTGTGCTCGCCCGTTAGTTGTCTCGATATACGTTGCTGAACCGACGGGCACGTCGTAATCTTAGTCAGTGCTCGGTTGCGAAATGTTCCACACATAACGCAATCGAACGCATAGTGCCAACGTAGCTCAGTGGTAGAGCAGCTCATTCGTAATGAGCAGGTCGGAAGTTCAATCCTTCTCGTTGGCTCCAAAACAAATAATAAAAAGCCCCTCTGAATAATGTTGAGGGGCTTTTTTGTTAATACGTTCTAGTTGGATTTCTCGGCGATAAACACAGGGATCAGTTGAACCGTTTTATCTTGGGTATTCCTGATACGGCGGATAGGCAGCCACCGCAATGTCCCACAGTCTTTGTTTCTCGGTTGAATCCGAGACCTAGCGTACCCGCATATCGAAAACGTTTGTCTCATCACGGATTTCCCTATTCGTATGAGCCTTTAGGTTGTAATACCAAACGGGATTCTTCGGGGCGCCGACTTTTGAAGCCACGAGGATGTAGCTTCCGTCATCAACCGCTCGCATTGCCGGAGTTTTGCGAACTGCGCCAGTCTTTCTGCCCCGATGGGTGACGATAACTATAGGTAGGCGGCTATCGTTCAAAGTTGTACCCTGAGTTCCGCCGCTGCCTTCGTAGAGTTCTACTTGTTCAGCAACCGAATTTGCGGTTCTAGGAATGTACTTGCTCATGAAAGCTGCTCAGTTTCTATGAGTATCGACTGGTTGTCATAGACGACCGTATTTGGCGGCATTCTAGACCTTCGACCATATTGTTAATACTAACCAAGCGACTTAAACAAAAGCGGCTCCGTCAGCTTTGGATAGCTAACGAAGCCTATGTCAGCCATTGAGTCCCCAGTGGCTGACTCTGTATACGATACAGCCAACTTATACATTAAGTGGGTGATTCAATGACGAGATCACCACAAATCGCTGGGCTGCGTAATATCGAGCTGTGAAACGATTTCTTTAGATCACTTGCATTATCGTTCAAAATGTTCATATCGTAAAAATTTGTTCAGCCAATCTTGAAACTCAACATATACGCCACTACTGCCAGCCTAATCCCCTGCCCTAGACTATCCAATTGCAATCTTCACACTCTCAAATCAGAACATTCTCGTTAATTCCGATCGTACTGGCAACTGCGATCTTTTTCACCTCATGTGGTTCCGGCAATGGCAACAACACTGAGTTCGACCCGGAGAGTTCGCTAATTGCGTCACTCGCTATTTCTTCAGCAGCCTTCGCGGACGGAGACTCTATTCCAGTGGAATATACCTGCGATGGCAACAACACTTCGCCTCCTTTACGTTGGTCTGATGTCCCGGGCGGAACACGTTCAATTGCAATATTGGTCGATGATCCCGACGCCCCGGTAGGAATTTTTCGCCATTGGTCTGTCTACAACATCCCTTCCGGATCCCGCTCCCTACAAGCCGGCCAAGCGAACACAGTCAAACTAAAAGATTCGACTCGTCAAGCGTTCAACACTTTCAACAAAGTCGGTTACAGCGGCCCTTGTCCTTCTGAAAAACAAGATCACGAATACGTCTTTTTCATTTACGCGTTATCTGAACCACTTGATCTTGATGACGATGCGACTGCGCTCGACGTATCAGCAGCGCTTCGAGGCAAGGTCCTTGGTACTGGCTCGTTCTCGGGTATGTACGCTCGCCGTTAGGTGCATTTTAAGGGTTGATCCACCTTCAGGCATTAATATTTATTTAGCTAAACCCGGTCACTGACCCACTTATAGTGCTAGACATGTTTCGTAGCTTTTTAATAATCGCGTGAGCCGAGTTCTCAATAACCGCAGTCGCCTGTTCTGGTGTTGCCGATGACAACGAGCCTAATGCACTCGAAACGCTTATTCGGTACAACGCTGAAGACGTCGCTTTGCTCCAACTTTTAGCTGAATATTCTTACGGTCAGAACTCGTAAGGGATCCCAATGGCAGTTTCCGGATTTTTCTCCGCTGCTCATTTCGACACCTCTTCCTTTCGCTATGACTCAGCGCTAAGTTCAATACTTGTGCAGATGATGCCGTCAATGGGTGCTAGACTTGCTGTTTCGTTCTCAGGCGCACATGCCCGCGTGCGTATTAGCGATCACATCAAACCCCTGACGGACTCCAATTAGTCAAGGGAAAAACTGGCGAGAGTATTGTCGGCACTTCAGTACACCGAACACCCAATCCTTAGTAATACGGTTTTCCTCGCAGCGTGGGGCGGCTGGCCAGATGCCGCTGAATCGGCTACAAGATCGCTTCGAGAGCTCGTTCGCCAGCTTTCCGCAAATCAATTTGCTTCGATCGACCCTGAAGAGTTTTACGATTTCGCCGAGCAACGTCCTGAAATTTCGAACGAATCTGACGGCTCCCGAAAACTCTCGTGGCCAAAGAACGAGTTCTACTATTGGAAGTCTGATGATGGTGGACGCGACCTGCTGATTTTTATTGGTATAGAACCGAACTTGAAATGGCGTACATATACCGATCTTATACACAAGGTCGCCAGCGAGTGCGATACAAAGCTCCTTGTGACAGTAGGCGCTCTATTGGACTCTGTTCCTCACACCCGTTCGCCTCGCGTAACGGGATCATCTGTCAACGTAGATTTGGGAACTGGATTTGAGCACATAAAATACGCTGTGCCGAATTACGAAGGTCCTTCCGGCCTGACCTCGGTACTAATCGATCGATTCAGCCAAGACAAGATTCCTGCAGCTAGCATATGGGGGCACTCCCCTCACTACTTACAGGTAGCGCAGAACCCGACTCTCACTCTCGCTATTCTCTCTGAACTGCAGCAATTTATAGCAGCTCCTATCGACCTAGATAAGTTATCGAAGGACGCTGGAGAATTTGACGAAAATCTGGTTAGAGCCCTCTCCGACCAGCAAGAGATCGAAGGCTATGTAAAACGGCTAGAAGAGCGTTACGACTCGGAAGAGGAGTTTCGACAGAGGCCTGAACCGGCTGCGTTAGTGCAAGAACTTGAAGACTTTTTACGCCAGCAGCGTGGGATTGACGAATCGGCTGGCAATGGGGACAACGAAGATTGAGCAAAATTACCGAACGACTCACTAAGCTTGGCCAAACCGAACGTTCTGGATTTGGATTTGGTGCTCATTCAATAAGTACGAAAGTTCCAGTGATCTTGATTGGAATGTCTATTAAAAAGGCGAGTGAAGCCAAAGATTTAGATGCCGATCTTTTCATTCTCAGCGCAGGTGCAAATGGCGCAGCTCAATCAACAGTGGTTAAAGACGTTGACATTTGGGGAGTATCAGTTTCCGGAGGCTCCGCAAAAGAGATCGACGCAGCTGTCGATGCTGGTGCCGATTTTATTGTGGTTGAAGGTGAATCTGCCCCCGGTGCGGCACTAAGAGACGATGACACTGCCAAAGGCTTCGTTGTATCTGCAGAGGTAACGGAAGATCGCGCAAAAGCTATCGATGCAGGTCCTTTCGAGTTCATAGTTCTCGACGGATCAGATCTCAAGCTTCCACTGAACGTAGGCACTGTTCTAGATATACAAGAACAACTTGCACGCTACTCATCCCATATATTTCTGGAAGTGATCGAAGTTCCAGACCAGATAAATCTGGAACTTCTGCGTGACATCGGAATCTCGGTGTTGGTTTACAAAGGTGGATCAATATCGAACGACAATCTTTCCTTATTACGGAAGAACATCGACCTACTCGAACCCAAAAAGCAGAAGAGTTCTGCCGGAGCAACGATTCCTCGGGCTGGCGAGTCGCCTGCACAGGATGACGATGGGAATCACGATCATGACCACGACGTGGACGACGACGACTGGGAATAACGATTTTTGAGGCTGAACGTTCGCTTTGAACGTAATTGTTTGAAACGGAAAGTGATTAGCAGGTAACCAAAATGACGAACTATACGATCATCGGGCTGGGACGAATCGGAACATCTCTCGGTATGGCAATCCGAAGCAAGGGCGATTCAAAAGTAATCGGATACGACGCAGAAAACAAAGCTCAGACTCTGGCTCAACGGATGGGAGCAGTCGACACTATCGAATGGAACATGGACAAAGCAGTCGAAGACTCTGATGTGGTAATCGTTGCTACCCCGGCCGGTTCCCTCTACGACGTATTTGACGGTATTTCTCGCCATCTCAAAGCGGGGGCCGTAGTAACAGACACTTCTCCCACTAAACGAGCCGTAATGGAGTGGGCGAAAGAACTGCTTCCTTCAAACGTAGGGTACGTCGGCGGCAATCCTTTAACTGGCGCATCGATTAAGGAACAAAAAGAGGCATCTGGTTACATATTCCATAATGCAAAGTGGGCTGTTGTCGCTCCACCGACTGCTGATTCTAGCTCGATCAAGGCAGTTACTGATCTAATTGAAAGCGTCGGGGCCAAGCCGGTTTTTATGGATGCACAAGAGCACGATTCGTTTTCAGCGGCCACCAGCGGACTACCAGCGGTCGTTTCTGCCGCTGTTATGAACGTCGTCAGCACTTCGCCGTCCTGGGCAGAAATCAGTAGATTCGTTGGAAGCGATTTCGACAATATCACTGCTCCCGCCACAGGCGATCCAGCATCTTCCCAAAGTGCTGCAGCCACCAACGCCGATATGCTAATTCACTGGATCGATCAATTGATCGAACGTTTCCATGCAATCAAAGCTGGACTCGAAAATGACGAAGAACGTTTCTCTTCGGACGGAACACTCGCTGATTCGTTTATTCAAGCGTGGGAGCAGCGTGCACGGCTCGAAGCCGGCGTTGCTGACCGTCGACCTGATACCGAAGAGCGATCTCCGATTCCTTCATCCAGCGAAAGCATGATGGGGCTTTTCTTTGGTAGCCGGGTGGCAAAAGTATTGGGTCGCGGATCAGACAAGAAAAAAGACTCGACGAAATACGATCGTCGCAGGATGAACTAACAGGACCTCAATGTCAGTAACTATTGCACGGCCGCGTTCTCTACGGGGAGAAATTATTTCACCCGGAGATAAGTCGGTTTCGCACAGGGCGATAATGTTCAATGCCTTGTCGAACACAGGCACCGCAAGCATCACGAACTTCTCTCCTGGAGCCGATTGCACGGCAACTGTTGAGATCATGCGTAAACTCGGTGTGGATATCACACGAGAAGCCGCTGCAAACGGAATGGGCGACAGGCTTACCGTCAAAGGCGTTGGGCTAAACGGTCTTCAAGAACCCTCGGAAATACTCAATGCTGGTAACAGCGGTACGACTACACGTCTGATGTCAGGGATTCTAGCCGGTCGAGATATTTTCACAATTCTCACCGGTGACGATTCACTCAAATCTCGCCCAATGGGCAGAGTAGTCAGCCCACTCAGCGAGATGGGTGCTTTTATCTCAGGGCGAGCAGCCAACACCCTCGCTCCTCTTGTATTTCACGGTGGTTCACTCCATGGTTCGACCTACGAGATGCCAGTTGCCTCAGCTCAGCTGAAATCATGCCTGCTTCTTGCTGGACTCCGTGCCGACGGTATTACAACATTGACTCAGCCAGCCGAATCGCGAGATCACACTGAACGAATGTTCTTGGCGATGGGAGTTGATCTCAAAACCTCCGGACTAGATCTGGTGCTTGAACCCTCTGAACTCAACACTGTTGACGTTGAGATCCCTGGCGATATCAGTAGCGCAGCATTCTGGATGGTCGCAGGAATATGTCACCCCGACGCAGAATTGATGATTCGCAATGTAGGTATCAATCCAACGCGATCTGGAATCATCACAGCGCTCCAGATGATGGGTGCGAATCTCACCTTAGTCGACGAACGCGAAGTTGCTGGTGAACCGGTTGCCGACGTTCTGGTAAAAACTAGCCAGCTAAAGGGCATCGAACTAGCCGGCGATATTGTCCCCCTCCTCATCGACGAGATTCCCGTTATAGCAGTAGCTGCCGCTATAGCTGAAGGCGAGACTGTAATTCGGGATGCCGAAGAACTCCGCGTAAAAGAATCCGATCGGATCCACACGAGTATCACTTGGTTGAACGGTGCAGGTATCGATGCTGTTGGAACCGATGACGGCATGATTATCTCCGGCGGAGAGACAATAGGCGGAGGTCAATTCCAGAGTTATAACGATCACCGACTTGCGATGAGTCTCGGTATAGCTGGTCTGATATCAACCAAACCCATAACGATTGTCGATCCTGACGAAGCCGACAGTTCATATCCGAATTTCTGGAAGATTATTCAGGAAATTGGCGGGCTAATTGAGTAACGAGCCTGCTAAACACCTTAACCCGATTGTAGTAGTTATTTCCGGCCCTTCCGGCGTAGGAAAAGACGTGATGATCGAACGCATGATCGAATCAGATCGAATCGGATTCCATTTCACTGTTACCGCGACCACGCGCGATCCTCGGTCTGGTGTAGCCGACGGCGTAAATCACCATTTTGTAACTGTAGACGATTTCGTAAATCTGATTTCCACAGACAATTTGCTTGAGTGGGCACAGGTTTACGGCAACTATTACGGTGTTCCCAAGCAACAGGTTCGCGATGCATTGACTAATGGCAACCACGTTATAATTCGAGTTGATGTTCAGGGAGCAAAACGCCTCAGGGAAATCATTCCGGAAGCGTTGATGATCTTCATAATTCCGCCTTCATTGGACGTGCTAAAAAGCCATCTGGAAAAGCGTGGAGTCGATACAGAAACTGAAATGACCCAGAGACTGGAGGCTGCCAGAGAAGAAATTTCACAGGCAAACCTCTTTGATTTCACCGTTACTAACGAAGAAGATCGCTTAGACGACACAGTGAATCAGGTTGTTGGGATTATTGAATCTGAATCCCAAAAAATTCCACCCCGTAAAGCAGACATTTAATATGCACCGTTCTTCGGTTCATGATGTAGACCTACTGGCAAACGATGAAACATTGTCGCCTGAAACGAAAATACTCGACTCCCGATCTGCGTCAGCGTAGTTCAAGTTAAAACAACCTTGGTGAACGACTTGCAAATCAAGCCATCCTAAGAAGGTTCAAACAAGTCCGTCTTGAAACGTCCTCGTTGCACCGATACGTACTGTTCAGCGGTCATTATTGGCCTGCTTTTGGCTAGCGCCTCTCTGGCGCCCTGAGCGTCATTTGCCAATAGGTCGAGAACGGTCGCAGCCATAACCTTGGCGGGCGCCACAACAGCCCGGTCGTAATCGTCGATCAAATAGTCATGTCCATGACCAACTCCCGAAGCAGAATTAGCGTACGGATGGATAACAGGCATGATCGTGCTTAGATCGCCCATGTCGGTCGAACCACCGTGCGTCTGGGTAGAGCCGACAACGCTTATTGAATCTCGTCCCAATATGAGTTCAGCGTTTTCTATGAACAGTTTTTGCATAGTCGGATCTTGTATGAGACCGTGATAACCAGCAATCGACTGGATTTCGACTGAAGCTCCCATCGCCAACGCCCCTGCCCGATAACAGCGTATGATTTTTTCGGCGATAGGTTCTAGTGCTTCCAGTGATTTAGCACGCACTCGACCCTCGTAGATCACCTCGGCTGGAACGGCATTAACCGACGCCCCGCCATTAGAAATTATTCCATGAACCCTAACAACATCTGATTCCTTGAACGTTTCACGCTGTGTATTGATAGCTGTGTTGGCAAGCATGGATGCCTGAAGAGCGTTGATACCGTAGTTGGTTGCAGCTGCGTGTGCTGACCTTCCGATGTATTTGACTTGATGTGACACGTGAGCGTTCGAAGTTCCGCCAACACTGAGCAACACTGAACCGTTTCCTGCCGATGTGTGAACCATCATCGCCATGTCGACATCGTCAAAGGTTCCTAAACGGATCATCTCTTGCTTGCCCGATAGGAATTCAAGGTCACCTGAAGCCTTCAGGGCTAGACGATTTTGAATATCAATAAATTCTTCTGCGGGTGTCAAGATGAACACAACGTTGCCGGCGAGGGCGTTTCTAAGTTCCGGTGCGCTAAGTGCAGTCGCTACTCCCAACATCGAACCTATCTGGGCGTGATGTCCACACGCGTGGGCAGCACCAGTCTCAGTATCTGCCCCCGGATGAGTCGGAACCATAAGTCCATCCAATTCTGCGATAACTGCAATAGTTGGACCTGGTTTTGCACCTTGTAGAACAGCTTTCATGCCAGTTATAGCAATCCCGGTTTCGACTACAAACCCTAGCGATTGTAATCGCTGCTGAACGTAGGCTGCTGTCTTGCGCTCGTTGAAACCCAACTCAGGAATACTGTAGACAGTTTTCGCGTCAGTGATGAGATCACGTGTGGCACTGTCGATCGCACGTAACGCTACTGCCCGCGTTTGTGATGTGTCGGATGATTTCATAGGTTACTCGGTGTACGTCGCTTCAGAACGAAAACTACGCATCCGATTCAAATACTCCCTGATCGTCATAGGTGCTTTGAACGTACCGGCGATCTTCCGGCCCTTCGAACCGTCACCAGCTAGCAGATCGACAATAGTCATCCCCATCGCCTTACCCGCTTTGATAACAGCAAGATCGTAATTTTCAACCAAATAGTCAACACCGTGACCGTTGCCAGTTGTGGCATTCGCAGTCGGTTGAATAGTGGGTATCAACTGACTAACATCGCCCATATCTGTACAACCAGTACTGTGATTGAGATCGATAACGTTGTCGCCGCCAACCAGTGACCCGGCGTTGTGTCTATAAATCTCGGTGAGTCGATCATCGTACTTCGCAGGTAAGTAACCTGGATTCGTAATAATCTTTACTGACGCTCCCGTAGCCAGTGCTCCAGCCCGAAACGCCCGATCAATTTTCTCAGATGTATTCAGTATCGCAGGCACGTTCGATGCACGTACGTAGGTCTCGATCCTGACGTCCGATGGCACAGAATTAACCGCCGCCCCGCCCTTAGTAATTATTGGGTGGACTCGCACTGTGTCAGCGTCACGGAACGTATCACGTTGCGCATGAATTGCTGCCAGGCCGATATGAGCGGCATTTAGGGCGTTTATCCCCAGATGCGGAGAACCACCAGCATGTGCGGCTTTACCTATGTACTCGATCGTTTTACCGATCATTCCGTTATTCGAACCGCCGACACCAAACGTCCCGGGCGTCTCTGCACCCGTATGGGTGAGCATCGCCATATCAACATCATTTAGAAAACCCTGTTTGATGAATTCTTGCTTACCCCCGAAAAATTCAATCTCACCGCTTTCTCGCAAAGATTCCCGGTACTCAAGTTCGATGTACTCTTCAGCCGGTGTCGCCATAAAACTGATCTTGCCTGAAAGTTCGTTCAGCACCGACGATTCCGCCATACCAGCTGCAACCGTGAGCATTGAGCCGATTTGAGCATGATGCCCACATGCATGCGCCGCTCCTGTTTCAGAATCGGAGTGGACGTGACCGGGAACGATAAGAGAGTCCAGTTCGCCCATCACTGCCACATGCGGGCCTGCTCTGCCTGTATCAAACGTTCCAATTACGCCGGTTCGAGCAATCCCCGACTGCACTGCCATGCCGTTGGATCTAAACCAATCTGCAACTAACTTAGAAGTACGTGCTTCTCGGTAACCACTCTCGGGGTGCTCGAGAATATCGCGGGCGATTCGCTCTAGTTCGTCGGCCCGTTTGTTGATCGAGGAACTAAGTGAGCTTTTTATATTAGCGCGTTCAGTCATAGGAAGAAATTTACGATAGTTGTTGGTACGGCGGCGAGTTTAGCAGTCCTTCTGCGCTTAGCTGTGTAATTGGTGGGTAATACGGGTTAGAAATTTCGTAATGAGTCCTTATACTCACGTCTATGAAGAAAGTAGTATTAGCTCCCCAAGGTTTCAAAGAGAGTCTCACCGGCATGCAAATTGCCGTGGCGATGTCCATTGGAGTAAAAACAGTTTGGCCCGAAGCCGAGACCGTGCTAATTCCGGTGGCCGATGGCGGCGACGGGACCTTGCAGGCGTTAGTCGATAGTTCAGGTGGCGAAGTCCGAACTGCAATGGTTGAAGATGCAATTGGAAGAACCATCGAAGCTGAATGGGGTGCGCTTGGGAACGGCACAACCGCGGTGATCGAAGTTGCTAACGCTATTGGTCTGGCTCGATTAAATCAAGACGAACGAGACGTTCGAAACGCTTCGACATTCGGTGTCGGTCAACTATTTATTGAAGCTCTCGATGCTGGATTTAGCGACTTCATCATCGGCGTTGGCGGAAGTGCTACTAACGATGGTGGTGCAGGCATGATTCAGGCTATGGGTGGCAAACTCACTGATTCAAGTGGCGGTGATATCGCGCGCGGTGGCATTCCATTGTCTGGCCTTGCGAATATCGATGTGTCCAACCTCGATCCTCGCATGGTTGGCGCAAACGTAGTTGTTGCCTGTGATGTGAATAATCCTCTGTGTGGAACGAGAGGCGCTTCAGCGATATTCGGGCCACAGAAAGGAGCCACGTACGAAGATATTCAAGAACTTGACGCCGCACTTGCTAACTTCGCCGCGGTAATCACCAAAGATCTTCACACCGACGTAGCTGAAATTCCCGGAGCTGGTGCGTCGGGCGGACTCGGAGCCGGGCTAATGGGCTTCTTTGATGCCCGTTTGCGCCTTGGAGCTGACATCGTGCTTGAAGCCCTTAGCCTCGATAAGCATCTCGCCGACGCCGACCTAGTGATTGTTGGCGAAGGTCAGTTCGATCGTTCGACCGTTTTCAACAAATCACCTGTCGCAGTCGCTCAACGTGCGAAGCGTCGTGGCACTCCAGTGATCGGTATTGCCGGATCACTAGGCGCAGGTTTTAGAGAAGTACACGAACATGGAATCGACGCCGTGTTTAGTCTCGTGAACCGTCCCATGTCGCTTAAGGCAGCAATGGAAGACACGAAGCGACTAATAGCTATCGCAACCGAGGAAGCCTGCCGGGCACTCTCTATAAATATTTAGCGTTTGCATTAGACGTCTGCGAGAATAACCAAATGGACTTCGAGTGGCCCATGAATTCCCGTTACTGTCGTCCCTTCGATATCGGCTGTCTTGCTTGGACCTGAAATCAGGTTCATAGATCCCGCTAATTCGACTGACATAAAGTCATTACGTTCCATGGCGAACAATTCATCCAGTGAATCAAGAACTTCACCAGGTCGTAACACCGCTATATGAGTCGGTGGCGCCAGCGATACTAGTCGGGAAAGTCCTCTTCGTGGATGGAGAACTACTGTGCCGGTCTCGGCAATAGCGTAGTCAACACCCGTAATACCAATATCCGCTGAAAAAGCTTTGCTTTTGGATTCCTCAATTTGATATTGCGAATACTCTCCCGAATGTTCGGTTGTCTCCAAAGTCGCCCCAGTGGTCGTAACGGCAATATCAACACCAATCTGATCAAGCGCATGATGGTTCGAACGTAGCACCGATGTTGCTTGTTTTTCCACGCAGATGCTAGTTATGTAACCTGCTGCGTCTTCCGAATTCGAAGCTCGATGTACTTTCCATCCAGCCTTCACCGCTTCTACTGCCATCTGATCAGCTAGTTCACTTGAACGCTCTGAAGCATCGGTCGAAGCGTTGTCGGCATTGGCCTTCGCTGTAGCCGCATCTTCAAAACCCGCTGTTTGTGTAATGCTGGTCGGTGCCAACACTTCAGTTCTGCCCAGTCCCGCTGTGACTACAGCGAGAAATTTTGATCGATCTGCCATTATTTCGAACCTCCGCTTCGTTTTTTGAGTCTCGATTTCAGCGAACTTTTAGCAATCGCCGGAAAGTCTCGTGTCGATGTCCACCCTGAGATAGGTGGCGGAGCTTTTTTCAACCAACCGTTTCGAGAAAGCGGCTTCATTACGATGCTCGCTATACGTGAACCGATGTCGAATCTCTTGCGGCCCATCATTCCCATTCTCCAAGCTTTCCAAATCCCTCGCTCTTTGGCAGACGATGTACGTTCATTCTCATCGGCTGAACCCTCGGCAGTACGATATCGCAGTTCGAGAAGCATTCTTGGAATATTAATTTTTACAGGACATGCGTCGTGACAGGCTCCACAGAGCGACGAGGCGCTCGGCAGATTACTGGCGTCTTTCAATCCGGTGAGAACCGGCGAAACGATTGCTCCAATCGGGCCTGGATATACCCAACCGTAGGCATGCCCGCCGACTTTTCGGTAGACAGGACAAGCGTTCAGGCATGCTCCGCAGCGTATACAGTTCAAAGACTCTCGCATCAGAGGGTCTTCGAGAAGTTTTTGTCGACCGTTGTTCATAATCACGAGGTGGAACTCTTCCGGTCCCTCTTCCTCGTCGGGTTTACGCTTGCCATTGACCATCGTAACGTAGGTAGAAATTCTCTGGCCGGTCGCTGAACGAATGAGAATCCGTAGCATCGTGCTCAAATCCTGAATCGAAGGAATAATTTTTTCCATACCCATGACCGCGACATGGACACGAGGCACAGTAGTCGACATTCGACCATTGCCTTCGTTAGTCACAAGAACAATAGATCCCGATTCAGCAACGGCGAAATTCACTCCGGTTACCGACATATCAGCACGTTCAAATACACCGCGTAACTTCTCTCGCGCCAATAGCGTTAATTCGGTTGCGTCCGGCACGCGGTCGCCGTCTTTGTAGTTATCATCGAGAAGCTTTGCGACGTCTGCTCTCGATTTGTGAATAGCCGGTGCGATCAGGTGGTACGGAGTTTCATTGGCGAGCTGAATGATGTATTCACCGAGATCAGTCTCAACCGTCTCGAACCCCTCATCGTTCATCGCCTCGGCGAGCCCCATCTCCTCAGAAACCATAGACTTCGACTTGATGACGGTTTTGATCTTTCGCTTGTGAGCAAGATCAATGATGTGGCGGCGCGCCTCTTCAGCATCGTCGGCAAAGAATACGGTTCCGCCGTTCTTCTCAACGTTGTCAGCGAGAACCCCAAGATAGTAATCAAGGTGAGCGATCGTGTGATCTTTTATCGCCTTGCCTTTGGTTCGCAAATCCTCCCAGTCGGGAGTATTGCCAGCAGCGGTCAGCCGGCCCTTGAAGAATCCTGTGTAAACATGTTCGATAGACTGCTGAATCTGTGCGTCTGCGAGGGTCAAAGCCGCCTTTGAGCGAAAGTTTATTGTTAACGGCTTCATCGTTTCTCCTCCGAAGTATCAATATTTTTTATAGATTCTGCGAGCACTTGAGAGATGTGCAGGACTTGCACATCTGATCCTCGCCTACGGAGACCACCTTGCATTTGGTAGATACAGCCTGTGTCGCACGCTACGACCGTGCTTGATCCATTTGCTTCAATAAAATCTAACTTTTCATCGAGAATTGCAGAAGAAATATCCGGCATTTTGATCGAGAACGCTCCACCAAAACCACAGCAGACCTCCGCTCGTTCTAGTGGATAAAAATCAAGCCCTTTGATGTTGGTCAGCATCTGTATAGGCTGTTCATCGACTCCGATTTCACGAAGAAGATGGCAGCATTTGTGGTACGTCAATGCTCCTTCTCTCTTGCCATAAATTGCATCGGTTCCGAAGAATTGGCTTACGAACTCGGTAAGTTCAAACAACCTCTCCCCCACCCGTTTTGCTCGATCTGCAAGTTCAGCGTCGTCTCTAAACAGATCACCGTAATAGTTCCGAACCATAGCGGCACATGATCCTGAGGGAACAACAATCAGACCGTCCACTTTTTCAAATAGATTAACGAAACGTTCGGCGACCGGGTAAGTCTCCGACCTAAACCCGCTGTTGAAAGCGGGCTGACCGCAACATGTTTGGTCGTCGAGAAAATCGACCGTCACACCGAGATACTCGAGCACTTCGACAGTGCTTTCTCCTACATCTGGAGCGAGTTGATCGACCATGCACGATGCGAAGAGGGTTACACGATCTGGGCGATGTGCGGCGCTAGTGTTTTGAGGCATCGTCAGAAATTACCAGATTCCCGTGGCTTATTAGGCTCAATTTTGACGTTACCAAGGCTTTGGTGCTGTGGTATTTTTTTACATAGGTTCGTAAAAAACGGGAGAAAGTATCATTTGAGTTCTGTTAAATACGATGTTGTCGTAATTGGAGCCGGAATAATCGGCCTGTCTACGGCGATGAAATTGTTAGAACGGTTTCCGCAGATCAAGCTGGCAATTATCGAAAAGGACGCCAAAGAGGGAACACAACAGAGCGGGCACAACTCTGGTGTAATCCACTCGGGTATTTACTACCGACCGGGCTCGTTCAAAGCTGATTTTTGTGTCGCCGGTCGTTCATCGATGACCCAGTTCTGCGAAGAGAACGATATACCTGTGTGGACGTGCGGTAAGTTGATCGTTGCTAGTGATGTAGCCGGCGTAGAACGACTAAATGCCCTTGAAGAACGAGGAAACGCCAACCAAGTTGAAGGCCTGCGGATGGTCGATAAAGATGAAATGGCGGATATCGAGCCGCATGTTGTCGCTCTCAAAGCGCTGTACGCGCCAGGCACGGGAATCGTCGATTATCGAAACGTAACTGCTGTCTATGCCGACCGCGTTCGTGCGGCTGGTGGCGAGATTTATTTCAGCACGGAACTCAACGGTTCGAAGGTCGTTGGTGGTGTCACTATTATCAATACAACTTCCGGTGATTTCGAAACCACCAACTTTATAAATTGTGCTGGCCTACACTCCGATCTCGTCGCAGAGACCATGGGCGTCGAAACCGGATTGCGAATCATTCCGTTCCGTGGTGAGTACTACAAACTCCGTAAAGAAAGTGAATTCATGGTCAAGGGTCTCATCTATCCGGTGCCGGACCCTGCGTTCCCATTTCTTGGTGTCCACTTGACCCAAACCATGAAGGGTTGGGTCGAGGCAGGTCCGAACGCCGTACTGGCATTCAAACGTGAGGGCTACCGCAAACGTGATTTCTCTATGAATGATTTCCTTCGTACGATCACGTTCCCCGGATTCTGGAAAATGGGGATACGAGATTGGAAAACAGGTGTTTGGGAGATCAACAGATCTCTCAGAAAATCAGTATTTCTCGATGGCCTCCAGCAGCTTGTGCCTGAACTTTCTTCGAAGGACCTAGGTGGCACAGGATCTGGCGTTCGGGCTCAAGCGGTAGATAGATCTGGCAAACTTGTCGACGACTTCCGAATTGAAGAATCACGCGGGGCAATCCATGTGCTCAACGCCCCATCGCCTGGGGCAACTGCGTCGCTGGTAATTGGCGACTACATATCCGATCTGGCAGTCAAAAATTTCGGATTAGATGCAACTGCGTAATTTGCAGTCCGGTAAATCTGAAAAACAACGAAAACTGGCAACTAACGCATTCGATTGCCACCACTCCACATGTCGGCGTTCGATCCAAGCTTAGCTTTAACTGGTTCAGAAGCTGCCGTAAGTCGGTCGGTAATTCCTTGCGGCAGGTCGTATTCAAATGCAGGAACGTTGAGATCGAGTTCATCTGGTGATCGTGCCCCAACAAGCAATGAAGTAATACCTTGACGGGAACGAACCCACGCGAGCGCGACTTTTGCTGGGTGTTCTCCGAGTTCAGAAGCAATTTCAATAAGTTCGGCGATAACGTCAAACGCTTCGGTCTCGCAACCGTTTTCACCGTGATTCGCAAGTGGACGTCTGTCGTTGAACAATCGAGAACGAGAAAGACCGTCCGGAACTTCGTCAGCTGAGCCGTAGCGACCGGTGAGAAGACCTTGTGCGAGTGGGCTGTAACAGATCAGTCCGATGTTGTTTTCGACACACGTCGGCTTAATTTCGACTTCAATCGGACGCCAAAGCAGGTTGTATGGCAGTTGGTTCGTCACGATCTCGGTAGATTCGAGCGCCTCAGTTAGATCTTGGACGCCAAAATTACAGACACCTATCGACCGTATTTTTCCTGCGTCTCGAAGCTTCAACAGAGCAGCTATCGAATCTTCAACGGCTACATCGTGGTTTGGCCAGTGAATCTGGTACAGGTCGATGTAGTCGGTCTGCAGCTTTTGTAAACTGGCATCACAGGTTTGTTCAATCAGATGGGGCAGCAAATTAGGAGGGCTAATCTTTGTTGCGATTACCGCTTCGTCTCTACGTCCGGTTAGAGCGCTACCAAGAACCTCTTCCGAATGCGAATCGTCATCGTAACCTTCGGCAGTATCGAAGAACGTGATTCCGTTATCGAGGGCAGCGTGTACAGTGGCGATAGATACGTCGTCGTCTTGGGGCCCCCAAACTTTTCCGCCAGCAAACGGCCAACACCCCAAGGCAAATTCCGAAACCTTTATATCGGTCGTCCCGAGCGACTTGTACTGCACGTTTTATCTCCTGGACCGTAGTGAATATAAGCCGTTGCGCACTGTAGCACTAGATTGTTCTAATTCGATACCTGAAAACCGGACTTCGATTCAGATATCATCACCACATACCCAGTTGAATTCAAGTTCAAATAATGGAGAGTTGTTTTGATTAGAGTCAGTATCGCTAGTACAGAAAATCGACTAAAGGGCGTCGCACAGGCTCTACAGTTGATCGATTCCGACATACTTATTCCTGACCGACCAGTAATGGTCAAGCCGAACTTCGTTACGACAACGAACCAACTTGCTGCAACTCACGTCGACGCAACACGCGCTACTCTCGAATATCTTTCCGGCAGAGGCGTCAATGAATTTGTAATTGCCGTTGGACCAGCTCTTGGAACACCTGATTCCGGTTTTGATAACTACGGTTATCGCGATCTGGCAAACGAGTACAAAGTCGAGTTCATGGATCTCAACACCGATGACAGCATTCCGGTTCCGGCGTTCGACGACCACCTAAATCCTCAGACCCTCTATATGTCTAAACGGCTCTCAGAGTCGTACGTCGTTTCGGTTTGCCCTATGAAGACTCACAACAACGTCGTTGTCACTCTGGGTCTAAAAAACATACTTGTCGGCACGCTCTCTGGCGTTGATCAGAAGAGAAAGATCCACAAAGGCAGCAAGGCGATAAATCTGACTCTAGCAAAGATGGCTCAGCATGTGGTTCCCGATCTCACAGTTATTGATGGAACTATTGGGATGCAAGGAAACGGCCCAATCGACGGTTTCGAAATGCCGTCGAACGTTGTCGTTGCATCTCACCATGGAATTGCCGCCGACGTGGTTGGCCTTCAAGTAATGGGATACAAACTTGAACAAGTCGGCTACCTCAGGTACGCGATGGAACTTCGTAATCTTGGTCTAGTCGATATCGAAGTTGTCGGAAAAAGCATAGAAGACGTAAGGGTCACTTACGTAGATCACGATGACATAAAAGATCAACTAACGTGGCCGATAAAAGACGACTGGCACAGCGTTTTCGAGCGAAGCTAGTGATCAGTACATAAACAAAAAACTATCCTATTCCAAGAAATCTTCGGAGTTTTTTACAACTGGTTAATTAACACTCATGAGTGAACCGCTGTGGTCTAATCGGTAACGCATAAAATAGCGTTGTGGCTAAGGTTCTCGGACCGTAGCTTCGACCTTCGATGCCATAGAAGAGACCATTTTGTTAAATACGAGAGAGTGGATAGGCAGAAGCGCAAACCAATACATGTACCCGAGCAGGCCTTTTGGGTTGAATGCGACAGTATGAATGATTTTAGTGTCTCCGCTCCTTCCCTCAGCACTTGCTTCTACTCTAAGATCGAATATGGCGTCACCAGGCAATCTCATGTTTGCTTCGAGTGTCAGGCGATCTGAATCTGCCCTGACTACTGTCCAAAAATCCAAAGTGTCACCAACTTTCGGAGATTTCGAATGAGTGGATTTACGATAGCCAATCCCACCTACCAACTTGTCGAGCGCACCTCGCAGTCTCCATAACCAAGTGCCCCAATACCACCCGTGCCGCCCCCCGATACGATATAGGATTCCTGCTACCTGTTCTTTGTTTGCATTGACTTTTATTATTCTTTGCTCGATAAACCTTGTCCCAAATTGTGATCGATAAACCTTCAAACTCATTGAGTTGGATTCTTCTATTCGATCTATGAATTTCAGCTGGTCGTGTTCGTTATTGAGAGCCTGTTCGATCGCTTGTTCAGTGGTTAAAACGGGAATATCGAAATCCGGTTGTGGGGCTTGATCTACTACTGATTCGTGAATTGAACTATCAACGATTCTTCTGCCAACTTGATAGTGCGCAGGTGTGACTATCCTTAGCCAGTGGCTTGAAAGAGAGGGCGAAATGACAGGAACGTTAATCATGATTCTTTTTAGACCACGTTTACTTGCGTAAATACGCATCACGTCCATAAAGCTCACAACATCAGCGCCACCAACTTCGACTATCCGACTTTCTGGATTTTCAATCTCGACAGCCCGCAATAGGTAGGCGCGCAGATCACTTGCAGCGATAGGTTGTAATGGTTGTCTTACCCAACGAGGGGTGATCATTACAGGTAGTCTTTCGACTAATGCTCGAATCGATTCAAACGGCATGCTTCCGGAGCCAATAATTACCGAAGCCCTAAACTCGATGGTAGTCACGCCAGATTTACTAAGAATCTCACCAACTCTATGGCGACTCCTCATATGCGGCGATGATTCAGTAGATTCTCGCGCCAATGCCCCAAGGTAGATAATTCTCTGCAAATTATTTTTCGATGCCGCTTGGGCGAACAATCGTGCAGATTCGTATTCTAGTTTCTCGAAATCGTCTGATTCGCCCAAAGAGTGCACAAGATAGAATGCGGTTGACGCTCCGGCCATAGCGTTTTCAATCTCATCTCTGACTAAAAGATCCACTTTCATTGCACGACAGTTATCAGGCAGGTCGATCAGATTTTGAGGTGATCTCGTCAAGCATCTAACCTCTTTAAATCGTTCAGCTAACCCTTTCAATATAAGTTGTCCTACGTAGCCTGTAGAACCTGACAAAACGACAATTTCATTTTGGGTGTTCATAAATTGGATTCCCTTCGAAATCAATCATTTGAAGTACTTTTGACTGTTGAAATCAAATTGCAAAGTTTCGTCTTTCTGAACCTAAGCTGAGAATGTGACTAGCCTGATATCAAATCTGATATACCAATGCCTAGTGCGTCTGAAATTCTCTTAAGCGTGGTGAAACTGACGTTTTGTTTGCCATGTTCAACAGCGCTGATGTAACTTCGATCTAGATTGGATTCAGTTGCGAGTTGCTGTTGGCTCAGGCCCTGATCTTTCCGCAAAGACTGAATTCGGCCACCTAGTTCCGAAAGCATGACTTCGATAGTTGTTGAAGAAGGATTCAAATTGAATCGAGCTTGCACCCAGTCAATAGCTTCGACTGCATTTGCACTCGAAAAATCGACCTCGTGAACCGAATGTTCGGTAACTCCTGCTCCACCGATTACGACCACAGGAGGGTGGGACATAGCTTTGATAGCTGAGACTGTCTCGATGACATTTGAAAGATATTTGTCGATAGATACCGACAGACCGACTAAGTTTGGTGACTCTCGCTTTACCATTTCGACGATCGAATCGATCGGAGAACCAACACCAAGAAAGTCAACATCCCATCCCTCGAATCGGAGCAGGTCAGCGAAAGTCATCCCACCTATAACGTGTGTGTCTCCTTCGACAGATGTGACGATAGCATGTAGCCCAACACGCCGATCATTCATATAAGAAGCCTGCGCACGAGCGATAACCCTCAGAGCAATTTGAGTAGCGCGGTGTTCCGTTGGGATCGCTAGCTTCCCTGCATGCCAACGTGCGCCAATCTCGGCCATGCAATGGCCAATCACGCTTACGTACATGAATGATGGTTCCCAACGGTCCGCAATTACTGAGTCGACCACTTGGATTGCCCCCAGTTGATCTCCTTCGATCAAAGCCGCGAACATTTTTATTCGGGTTCTGGCGAGGTCAGCTTTTCTTGGTTTCACTGAATATATATGACTCATATCCACATCTTGTCATATTTGCGGACTTTACACCACAATCATATGTGTATAGAATATATCCAATAAGACGATAGGAATTGTTTACTATGTTCGAACGCCAGCCTATTGGCGACGCAAGGCTTGCTAAGTCAATTTATGATCTCGCTACAGAAACTTTCGAAGGAAAGAAAAATGAAAAAGTTCTCAGCACTAATTTTGGTAGGGGTTCTAGCAATGATGCTTGCCGCCTGCTCTTCTGAAGAGGAGGCGCTTCCGACTTCGGCACCGGCTCCAACTCAAATTGTCGAAGTTGAAGATTCGATGGAAGTCTCGAAAACCATCGTTGATATTGCAGTTGAAGATGGACGCTTTGGAACACTCGTAACAGCTCTACAAACTGCCGGTTTGGTCGACACCCTGGCTGGTGACGGTCCTTTCA
>Ga0114999_10002638_pt1 | contig 23233 bp, 25 predicted proteins | sample ArcticOcean_MG_C_3_FD_89820 | JGI IMG/M metagenome (GOLD analysis project Ga0114999, IMG submission 89820) | Marine microbial communities from western Arctic Ocean - ArcticOcean_MG_CB8_126 | ecosystem: Environmental > Aquatic > Marine > Oceanic | place: Arctic Ocean: Canada Basin | collected...
ATTAGGTTTCCGACATAACAAGTCATATCACATTGCCGGCCGGGTCGCGAAACCGCGCGAGCGCTACTGTGCCGTGGATCTCGGTCACTTCTTGCACGACTGGGCCACCGGAAGCCGCGACACGGCCCAATACGCTAGTGGATCATCCACCTCAATCACCGACATCAGCTACCGCTTTGTTGACCAAATCCTCGAGGCTGACCAGGATCAGTTTGAGACCGAACTCGAAGTCCGATTCGCAGGGCACGGTATCGGCGGCTTCAGGTTTGGGGGAGTGTGTTATCCAGCCCAGCATTTCGGTGAGGTAGGGGTATTTGTTGGAGTCGAACTGCGGTTGCAGCGATGCCGCCACGTGATGCTGCTCACTTGTCACTCGTCACTTGTTGCGAATGGCTCGTTGATCTCGTGTAGCGCAAAGCCATAGACAAAACTGTGAGCGTAAGCTGTGCTTTGTATGCCTGCTCAATCGAAAAGCCCGCCCTTCGTAGTATCACTATCACCGCGTCTGCAACTTGCGACCGTATATCGCTAGGCGCATTTCGGGATTGGATTAAGGCAGGCACCCATACGGAGTGGCTCGGTTGGTGTTAGTTGTCAGCGCCCCTTCGTCAGCCCGTCTTAGATAAATTAGGGTGGGACCCAGTCAGGGGCACGGCTCCTGATTCGGACTGATTGCACGCCAGAGGTATTTGATCAGGATTCGATGAAAGCTAAGTCTTTGATTCAATTGGTCGGAGTGAGAGGATTTGGACGCGTCGCGCTGCAGCGGAGGCCCGAGCCCGCGATGAGCCGGAGGCGAGTCGCTTCGTTGCAGTATTGGCGGGGCTAACGCGAATAGAAAATTGTGGTCGGAGTGAGAGGATTTGAACCTCCGGCCCCTACGCCCCGAACGTAGTGCTCTACCAAGCTGAGCTACACTCCGATAGGCCCGGTATTGTATTGCGCTGATCCAGCCGCTACAAGGCTACAATAATTCTTGTGCGATGCTATCGAGGTTTTCCATTGCGCTGGCTTCGCTCTGCGTGTTTAGGATTGGAATAAGTCGCTCGACGCCGAGTGCCGCATAATCGTCCAACATATCCATTGTCGGGCGTCCAGCCGGTGTAATGCTGATTGGAAGCTCGCCGAGGGCCGGGTCCCGCGTGTGCCGCGCTTTCGCCAATTCGATTCGCTCAACGACTTTCTTGGTGGTCTCGACATCCATGGCGAATCCGTACCAACCGTTGCCGTGGGTGACCGCACGACGTAGTGCGGCAGGGCTTGCCCCGCCGACGATGATCGGTGGTCCATTTGGTTGAACGGGTCGGGGTTGTGCTTGGATGGCATTGAATTGCACATAGGTGCCGTCGAACTCGGGCATATCTTGATTCCATAGGGCGCGCATGGCGTCGATGTACTCGTCGGTTCGTGCGCCGCGGCTGGCAAAATCCACGCCGAGCGCTGCGAATTCCTGGTGCAGGTAGCCCGCGCCGATTCCAAATAGCAATCTGCCTTTGGTCAGCACATCGACGCTCGCTATTTCTTTGGCGAGCACGACGGGGTTGCGTTGCGCGATCAATGTGATGCCGGTGCCGAATTTAATCGTCTCGGTGACCCCCGCAAGGAAAGCGAGAAGGGCGGGAGGATGGAGGAACGCTGTTTGTGGTTCAGCGGGTGAAGGCGCTTCACGCGGATCCGGCAGGACCACGTGCTCGCCGGTCCAAAGTGATTCAAAGCCAAGCTGTTCCGCCCGCTGGGCGACTCTGGCGACGGTGTCTGGGAGAGCGCAGGCGTTCAAATTGATGCCGAATAGACCGATCTTCATGAGAGTTCTCTTATGTAGTTATGCGGTTAGCCGAGAATTTGTTCCCGGCGGTAAAGATAGACGGCGACCCAGGTGAGCATCGCGGCGTATACCGAGGTGGTCGAGAATGAGATCAGGACGTTGAGCAGCTCTACCGACTCGCCTTTGATCAAATCGGTCATTAACGTCGATTGGCTGAGGCTTGGCACAAACATGAGTGGCAAAGAGGGACCAACGTTCATCAATTGCGTAATGATGAGTGGCAGGGTGGGCACCAATATTACGAATGTGAGGTAAGTTTGCGCTTCCTTGTAGCTTTTTGCGAACGAGGCGACGACCGTCAAGAGAGCCGCAGCGAAGAAAATGAGCGGCAATCCAATAATAAAAATAGTCACGTTCTGGATCCATCCGATTTCGAGCGCCATACCGATGCGGTCGAACGGCACGAACGGGATGGCAAGAAACAAACTCACCAGGAATATGAGCAAACTAAGCGCGCCGAAGAGGGAGGTGGCGGCAACTTTGCCAAGCACCAGTTGAGCACGGCTGATAGGTTGGGTTAGCAGCGGTTCGAGTGAACCATGCTCGCGCTCGCCAGCGGTGGTATCGATAGCGAGATAAAAACCGCCCATGAAGACGACGAGAATCAAGAAATAGGGTAGCGAGGCTAGGATGGTCAAAGCGCGCGCCGCGGGCGATGCGACGTCCACATCCTGCACTGAGATGGGGTTTGCGATAGACGGATCGATGCCACGCAGCTGTAGACGGAGTAAGCCGATAACGCGGCCATATTGATTCACTAAACCATGTAGTTGGCTGAGATTTCTGCGGGTTGACGACAGATCGCTGCCGTCGAAAACCGCGCTGAGCGTGATCGGCGATCCTTGTGTGTAACGTTCTTCATAGTTAGGGCTAATAATGAGAATCAAAGATTCGTCGCCATTTAGAACTAGGGAACGGGGGTCCGCCACCGGGTCGCGGTTAGTAATTTCGGTGTTGCCGTTTTCGAGAAACTTCATTAATTCCGGCGCGTATTGCGCCCCGATGACGCTGAATTCAACAGGATCGTCGGATTCGCCGAGTGCCCGTTCTAGGACGAAGACCATGATGCCAACGAATAAGATCGGCCCAAGCAGTGCGAGTGAAAATGAAGAAAAGAGTGTGCGTTTGTCGCGTAGATTGTCGATGCACTCCTTAGCAAAAACGATTGAAAAACCGCTCACTTGGTTGACTCCGCCGACTCGTCCGCGCCAGCCATTTGCACGAAGGCTTCTTCCAGGTGCTCCTCGCCAGACTGGTCGCGCAAGCCTTGAATGCTGCCTTCGAACTTGACCTCGCCCTTGCCGATGATCACGACGTCATCACACAGGTTTTCGACTTCCTGCATGATATGGCTTGAGAACAACACGCATTTTCCCTGTGCTTTGAGGTTCAAGATGATTTCGCGTAGCGCGCGGGTCGCCATGACGTCGAGTCCGTTCGTTGGCTCGTCAAGCACGACATGCTGCGGATCGTGGACGAGTGCGCGTGCCAGTGCAACTTTGACTCGCTGACCTTGTGAATAGCCAGCCGTCCGGCGCGTGCAGAAGTTAGCCATGTCCAGGCGTTCGGTTAGCTCCTCAATGCGCTTATCCAAATCGGGTTTGCCGATCCCTTGTAACTTGCCGAAGTAGCGAACGTTTTCGATACCGGTCAGACGTGCATAAAGCCCGGAGTCGTGTGGCAAAACGCCGATGTTTTGGCGCACGGCCATTGGCTCTTCGACCACGTCGCAGTTGGCGATCTTGGCTCGGCCAGAATCGGGTTTGACCATAGTGGCCAACATGCGCAGCGTGGTCGATTTGCCTGCGCCGTTGGGGCCGAGCAGCGCGGTGATCTTGCCGTCGTCTGCTTGGAACGAGACATTGCGGACCGCGACGACCTTTTTAAACGACTTACTCAAGCCGTCGGCGTGGATCAAGGTTTTGGCCCCATCATGTTGATGAAGAACGGTCGTGAATCGAGGTGCTCGACGCAGCTCGTGTCGAGATCTTCGATCGTTGCCGCTTCAACGAAATCCAAGATGATTTTTGGGATGCAGCCGCGTGTTATCACACCGTGACCTTGCGCCTTGCCGACAATGTGGGTGGCGTTGGATAGCCCTGCCAACACCTGGTCGCCGTAGCGAGGTGGTGTAATTGGGTCGAGTTCGCCTGATAGGATCAGGGTCGGCACGTCGCTAGAGACGGATTGCTTGAACCCGGGGTCCAGGACGCCGCGGGGCCAGACACTGCACATCGTTTTAAGCGTGTCGTACATCTCTCTACCGAGATAGGTGGCTTCGAGGGCTTGCAAATCGACGTCGTGGCGGTCGTAGAACGGCGCATCCTCAGTGCAAACCACCGCGTTATGCATGCCGTAGTTCATGCTGTTGGTCAATTGATGGACCAAGCGCAAGGCATTGGAGGCGATGGGGGTGTAGTTTTCGTTGCGCGTGGCTTCATGGATGATCAGCGGTATTAGCGAGCGCAGTTCCGGCCCGTATAAGGCAAGACGAAGCATTATGGCTAGATGCCCGTAGCCTAATTCCAGCTCGGTGCTTTCGCCGGTCACAGGGTGGGCTAGTGTTAGAGGTGCTGGTTTGTTTTTTAGCCGTTGCGCAAGCTCATCGAATTCTGCTTCAAGATTCGGGAAGTGTGCACTGCAGGCCGAATCCTCTGCACATTGGGCGAACACCGCGTGCAAGGTCTCTTCGCTATTAAACGCGACATTGCTGCCGAGCACGGCTGATGGCGGAACAACACCGTCGATAACAAGTGCGCGAACGGCCGTTGGATATTGACGCAAGTAGTGCAATGCCACACGGGTACCGTATGAAACCCCATAGATGCTCAGCTGTTGGTAGCCAAGTTCTTCGCGCAGCGATTCTAAATCGCGGACCGCAATACTGGTGGAGAAGTACTTGGGGTCGTGTGGGAGCGTGGAAATGCACTCACGCGTCGTTTCCTCAATCTGCTCCGGGGTCGGTGACTCGAGGGTGCCTGACAAACCTCCGCACGCAAGGGGTGTAGATCTGCCGGTGCCGCGTTGATCGACCACCAAGAGAGCCCGTTCACGCGTGATCGCTCGCAGCACCGGTCCAAAGTCGACCAGCATGTCGATGGATGAAGCACCCGGGCCGCCATTAATGACCGTCATCGCATCGAGTGCCGGTTCGATCGCGGTAGATGTTATGCGCGCAACAAACAGCTCGATTTGTTCGCCGTTGGGGTCGTCATAGTTGAGCGGGCGAGCCCACGTTGCGCACTCGGCGTGCAAGGCGCCATTACCGCCGGTGCCGGCCAACTCGCATGGGCTGAAGAGGATAGGCTGGTTGGACGCTTCGCTGGCGGTAGCGCTTGATGTGCAAAAGCTCCCAGCGACCAGACAAACGATAAAAACAGCGCGCAAACGAGTCCTCAAGACAGCCGTGAAATGCTGTACTCCGTTAAGATGTGCATGGCGTCGACAAATGCATTCGGACGTAATTTAGCCAGGCAATCCTGCGCAAGTTGGGCTTCGCGTACAGCCGCTTTTTGGGTATAGGCAAGACCGCCTCGGTCTTCAACGATGCGCAAGATCTGCGGTAACCCTTCGTGCGATTGTGTACGAAGCGCGGCGTGGATGATGGCCTTTTCGGCTGCGGTCGCGTGGTGCAAAGCGTAGATCAGTGGCAGCGTGAGCTTGCCTTCGGCAAGGTCGTCGCCTGCATTCTTGCCCATGGTGTCTGCGTCACTCGTGTAATCGAGGCAGTCGTCAACCAACTGATATGCAAGACCAAAATGCAGTCCAAAGCAGCGCAACGTTTCCACATCTCTTGCGTTATTGTCGGGTCGCGTTGCTTGTACGAGCAATGCGCCAGTATGGGTGGAGGATTCGAACAATAGGGCCGTCTTGCAGCGGATCACTTCACGGTATTGCGACTCGGATAATTCGCAATTGCCGACGTTGACCATCTGCAGCACTTCGCCCTCGGCGATCGTATTTGTCGCCTCGGAGAGTACCTGCATGATGTCCAGACTGCCCAGCTCAACCATGAGCTGAAACGCACGGCTATAGAGAAAATCGCCGACGAGTACGCTGGGTGCATTGCCCCACTTTTCATTCGCAGTGAGGCGTCCGCGACGTAACCCCGAATGGTCGACGACGTCATCGTGCAGAAGGGTCGCGGTATGCAGGAATTCGATGACCGCGGCCAATCCGATGTGCTCATTACCCGCATAATCCAATGCTCGCGCGGTGAGCAAAACCAACAATGGTCGCAGGCGCTTACCGCCACTTTCGACGATGTAGGCACCCATCTCTTCAACTAAAGTGACATCAGATGCCAATTGGTGCGGAATCAGTTCGTTGACCGCGCAAAAATCGTCTTGGACGAGTGCGTAGACCGGAGCCAGGTCAGCAATCTTACTCGCGGTTGTGCTAATCGGGTTTGATTCGACCGGATGAGTTGGTTGCGGGCTAGCCATGAAAAAAAAGCCTTTAAAACCGGGCACTTGCCTCGCTCCAAATAAATCGAGCATTACTCGATAACGTTCGTTGTAATCCAAAAACTTTGCACTTAAGATAACGCGCTTTTCGCGCCTTGCCACCTTTCGTTGTGGTCTATACGGTGCAGATCTCAAGATCAGTTCGTCCGGGTTGAAGAATACAGCCTGGAAGACGTCAGGAGTAGAGTTATGTTTGCGGTTTTCCAAAGCGGTGGCAAACAGCACCGAGTGACCGAAGGTGATGTGGTGAAGTTGGAATTGCTGAACGCCGAACCCGGCGAGGAGGTGGTATTCGACAAAGTACTGATGGTCGCAAATGGTGACAACGTCAACGTGGGCGAGCCCTACGTAGACGGTAGCCAGGTTAAAGGCGAAGTCGTCCGTATCGACCGCGGCAAGAAGATTCGCGTCATCAAATTCAAGCGCCGCAAGAATTACCTTCGCAGACAAGGGCACCGGCAGTGGTTCACTGAAGTCAAAATCACCGGGATTAGTAGCTAAGCTGGTTGGCTTGTCGGAATAATTAGAGAAATACAATGGCACATAAAAAAGCAGGTGGTAGTACCCGTAACGGTCGCGATTCGCAATCCAAGCGACTCGGTCTTAAGAAGTATGGCGGTCAAGTCGTCAATGCGGGCAATATTCTCGTGCGCCAGCGCGGCACGCAATTTCACCCGGGTACAAATGTAGGTTGTGGTCGTGACCATACTTTGTTTGCAACCTCTGACGGTGTTGTGGATTTCGCTGTTAAAGGCCGGCTGAAACGTAGAACCGTTAGCGTAATTCCGCAGGCGTAACACACACGATGCAAAGCCGCCTAGACCCCGTTAGCGCGGGGTTTTTTGTGGGCTTAGTAAATGTGTAATCTGGTGCGTTCCGCAAAGGCCACCTAATTGATTCCATCTAGTTGATGCAATGCAAATTATCGATGAAGCAATCATTCGCGTGCAGGCCGGTAACGGTGGCAACGGCTGCTTGAGTTTTCGACGTGAAAAGTACGTTGCCAAAGGTGGCCCGGATGGTGGCAACGGTGGCCACGGTGGCTCGGTTTATCTCGTTGCCGACGAAGGGCTCAACACGCTGATCGATTTTCGATTTCAACCCGGGTACAAGGCCAAAAGTGGGCAATCGGGCAGTGGCAGAAACAAAACAGGTGCTGCCGGCGATGATTGCCGAATCAAAGTCCCGCTCGGAACCACGGTCGTGGACGAGGAAACCCGCGAGATAATCGGTGACCTTAGTCGTGTGGACGAGGAATTGGTCGTGGCCGTAGGCGGTACCCGCGGATCAGGTAATACGGCCTTCAAGTCGAGCACGAATAGGGCGCCCAGAAAGACGACGCCGGGCCATCCTGGCGAAGCACGGCGATTGATGTTGCAGCTGAAACTGCTTGCCGATGTCGGATTGTTGGGCTTGCCCAACGCAGGTAAATCAACGCTCATCGGTCAAGTGTCGGCCGCCAATCCCAAGGTGGCCGACTACCCCTTTACAACGCTCGTGCCGAGCCTGGGCGTCGTACGGATTGCGAACGATGCAAGCTTTGTCATGGCGGATATTCCTGGTTTGATTGCCGGTGCAGCGCAAGGTGCGGGCTTAGGTGCACAGTTTCTGCGACACTTGTCTAGAACGCGGGTGCTGCTGCATATGGTCGATGTATGCCCAGAGGATGGCAGTGATCCGGTGGCCAACGCCCGACAGATTGAAGCGGAATTAGCGCAATACAGCGCGGCGTTGACCGAGCGTCCAATTTGGATCGCGCTGTCAAAGGTGGATCAGTTGAGTGACGAGGGTCTGGCTGCGTTGCGGAGCCGTTTTGATGAAGCGTTCGCGGGACGCAGTATCTATGCCGTTTCGGCGTTAGGCGACATAGGGTTGCCAGAACTGATGCGGGCTTTAATGAGTGAACTGAACGACTACAAGGCGCGCCGCGCAAGCGATGCCGACTTTGCTGAAGCGTGTGAGACGTTGGAGAGCCGCATCAGCGCGGATGTACTGACGCATTCGGAACAGCTAAGGCTTGAGCGCGCCGCGCGCAAAGCCGCACGTTCTAATGATTCGGGAGCGGATGATAGCGAGGTGGTGTATGTCCGCGACTAGTGTTCGCTCCTCATTACGTGAAGCAAAGCGGGTTGTGGTGAAGGTGGGCAGTGCCTTGCTCACCGATGCAAAGGCAGGCCTGGCGCAACCCAAGATCGCAGATTTTTCGGCGCAGATCAGCGAACTCCTAAAGGCAAACTACGAAGTCGTGTTGGTGTCATCCGGGGCAGTCGCCGCTGGCGTCAACCGATTGGGTTGGAGTGAGCGACCCACGCACCTGCACGAACTACAAGCCGCCGCCGCAGTCGGTCAGATGGGCCTAGTCGAAGCCTACGAGGCGGCCCTGTCGAGCCACGGGTGCCGTACCGCAATGATTCTATTGACGCATGATGATCTATCGAATCGTGAACGTTATCTAAATGCTCGCGCGACGTTGAGCCAGCTTCTGCAACTGCAGGTCGTGCCCGTGGTCAACGAGAACGACACCGTTGCCACCGAGGAGATTCGTTTTGGCGACAATGACACCCTGTCGGCGCTAGTGACCAATCTGATCGAAGCAGATTTATTGATCATTCTCACGGATGTTGAAGGATTGATGGACAAGGACCCACGAACACATCCAGATGCAGTTAGGGTGGCGCAAGCCTCTTCGAGCGATGCACAACTTGATGAATTGCCCAGTAGGCAAGCGGGCGAACTGGGACGCGGCGGGATGGTGACAAAACTCAGTGCGGCACGCCTTGCTGCCAGATCAGGCGCGCATACCGTGATCGCAAATGGGTATTCCGCGAACGTGCTGGCGCAGATAGTTGACGGCGCTGACATCGGTACATTACTTACTTCCGATTTGACCCGGATGACTGCACGCAAAAGATGGATTGCCGGGCAGTTGAAAGCAAAGGGTGACTTGGTGGTCGACAACGGGGCCGGCCGTGCGTTGCGCACTCAGGGCGTGAGCCTGTTGGCTGTGGGGGTAGTGGCTGTGCGCGGTACTTTTGACCGCGGCGACATGATTCGCTGTTTGTTGGCGGACGGTACGGTCGTGGCGCAAGGTCTCGTCAATTATTCGAGCGGCGAGGTCGAAAAATTGGTGGGTGTACGCTCAGAGGCATTTGCCGAGCACATTGCTTTTGTCGCGGAGCCTGAACTTGTGCATCGCGACAATCTGGTTATCTCGTAAGCACAAGCCGCGTCCACCGGGGCTTGTGGGGTCGATTCGCTGGTCAACTCAGCTAATTTTGTGAACTTTCTTGCTAAGCCTGGATTTGTGCCGCGCCGCTTTGTTCTTGTGCATGAGTCCTTTCGATACCATTCGGTCGAGCAACGGCGACACTTCGGCAAGCGCGCCGGTTGCGGTGCCTGCGTCTTGCGAGACGATGGCGGCGTCGACGCGCTTCATGTAAGTTCGCACCATCGAACGCTGGCTCGCGTTCTGGGTGCGGCGTTTTTCATTCTGTCGCGCGCGTTTGCGTGCTTGAGCGCTGTTAGCCAAGAAGGTCTCCTACAATAGCCTGGATTTGAGGGGCGGCAAATATGCCGTCCGAGTTAGTAGATGTCAACTGAACAAACAGCCAAGTTAGTGAAAAAAGACCGCGCGGACATCACCAAACAGGGTGGTATCGTTGCATCGATGACGATGTTGTCGCGGATTAGCGGCCTTGCGCGTGACGTGGTCTTTTCGTATCTGTTCGGTGCAACCGCACTCGCCGACATTTTTTTTGTCGCCTTTCGGATACCGAACTTCTTTCGCCGACTGTTTGCCGAAGGGGCGTTCAACCAGGCATTTGTTCCGGTGCTAGTGCGTTTCAAGCATCAAGGGCATCAAGATTTGCTCGGGTTCATTGCGCCATTGTCTGGACTATTCAGCTTAGCCGTTACTCTATTCGTAATACTGGGGGTGTTGATCGCGCCGGGTCTAACCGCCTTATTCGCCCCCGGGTTTGCTGACGACCCGGAACGCTTCGAGCAGACCGCTGAGTTGGTGCGCATTACATTTCCGTATTTGGGGTTGGTATCGCTGGTCGCGTACGCGGGCAGTTTGCTCAATGCGCATGACCGCTTCGCGGTGCCGGCATTCACACCGGTTTTGCTCAATCTGTCTCTCATCACCGCCGCTGGGTGTGCGATATTGCAACTATTCGACGCAACGGCCGTGGTTATCCTAGCCTGGGGCGTGCTTGTAGCAGGGGTTGTGCAGCTGATATTCCAAATTCCGCCGCTGATCCGCCTGGGGTTGCTTGTGCGACCGAACCTCGACAGGAAACATGCCGGCGTAGTTCAAGTAGCTCGCTTATTGGTCCCCGCTGTCTTAGCCGCATCGGTTGGTCAGATCAACGCATTGGTCAACACAATGATTGCCTCGACGTTGATTACTGGCAGCATTTCGTGGCTTTACTATGCAGATCGCCTGCTCGAGCTTCCGGTTGGCTTAGTGGCTGTAGTATTAGGCACTGTGATGCTTCCGTATTTGTCGCGCATGGCGGCAGAAGGCGATACTGACAGCTTCAGCGCAACATTGGATTGGGGCGTCGGTCTTGGATTGATGTTGGGACTGCCGGCGGCAGTTGCGCTTTATCTATTGTCGCAGCCACTCGTCGCCACCTTGTTCATGAGCTTCGGCGGCGGCGCAATGACCCCCTACGACGTGCGAATGGCTGCATATGCGCTTGAGATGTTTGCGGTCGCCTTGCCTGGGTTTGTCCTGGTCAGGGTGCTTTCGCCGGCCTTTTTTGCCAACCAAGACACCAAGACACCCTTTCGGTATGCGAGCGTCGCAGTTGCCGTGAACCTTATTGGCAGCCTTGCGACATTCAGTTGGTTTGGACATGTTGGCCTTGCGTGGGCTACCGCTCTGTCTGCGTGGACGCAGGTTGTATTACTGTACATCGGGTTACAACGTCATGGCTTGTACCGCCCGCGTAGCATAGGTCGCAGCGTTGCGAAATCGGCAGCCGCAAGTGTTGTGCTGGCGCTAGGGTTGCTGCTATTTGTGCCCGATGCATCGATTTGGCTTGCAACACCAGCGCTGCAGCGCTTGGGGTGGATTTTGGTGGTCGTCGTGGTCGGTGTTAGCGGTTATTGTTTGGTACTGTACGCCCTCGGTGTTCGGCCGCGTGATTTGGCGCATCAACCATAGATCTCTTGAGTCGTAACAGGTCCGCGGCTCAGCCTATAATCACACCATGCAAATCATTAGCGGACTCCACAACCTAACCCCAGAGCATCACGGCTGTGTCGTGACCATTGGCAATTTCGATGGGGTGCACCACGGTCATCAGGTGTTGCTGCACCACCTGGTTGCCAAGTCCAAAGAACTCGGTGTCCCTTCGACATTGGTGACCTTTGAGCCGCTTCCACGCGAGTATTTTGCCGGCGAGAAGATGCCTGTCCGGCTTACCCGATTTCGCGAAAAAATAGTGCTGCTGCGCCAATCCGCTTTGGATCGCGTGGTGTGCCTGCCGTTCAATGAAAAAACGGCCGATACGCCGGCTGAATGGTTTACTCGCGAATTTCTTCGCGACTTGATGGGTGCACGTTATGTGGTCGTCGGTGATGACTTCCGCTTCGGCCGGGGGCGTGAGGGCGACTACGCCATGCTCAAAACCGCCGGCGATGCGTACGGCTATGGCGTCAGCCATATCGGAACCTTGACGTTTGATCACGAGCGAGTCAGCAGCACACGCGTTCGCGAGGCGTTGGCAGCCGGCGATTTCGAACTTGCCGAGCAGTTACTCGGCCACGCGTATTTCATGATGGGCCGCGTGGTCTACGGCCGCCAGCTCGGAAGGCAGCTCGGCGTGCCGACCGCCAACATCAAGTTGCGCCGGTATCGCGCGGCACTCGAGGGAGTCTACTGTGTCACGGTGGACGGCTTGCAAGACCACGCCCTACACGGCGTTGCGAATATTGGCGTGCGCCCGACGGTGGATGGCAAGGAGCCGCTTTTGGAAGTGCATCTGTTCGATTTCGAAGGCGATATCTACGGCAAACTGATTACGGTGACATTCAAGCATAAGCTTCGAGATGAACGGACGTTTGGCTCGATCGATTTGCTAAAGGGGCAGATCGAAAAGGATCTGGTTACCGCGCGTAACTACTTTGTCGAGAAACAAGATGTATAAGTGGCTTGGGTTGTCCGCGCTAGTCGTCGTGACGGATCAGCTGACCAAATACTGGATCGTGAGTACTCTCGAACTCGGTGAGCGAGTTCAAATACTGCCTTTCTTCGCTTGGGTTCGTTGGCACAATGACGGCGCTGCCTTTTCGTTTTTGGCGGGCTCAGGTGGCTGGCAGCGCTGGTTCTTTGTTTGCCTCGCCATCGGGTTTTCGGCATACCTCATCTATGAACTGTCTCGCTTACCGAAGCAGGAAAAGATGATGGGCTGGGTATTTGGCTTAATCATGGGCGGTGCACTCGGCAACATGATCGATCGATTGACCAACGGCTACGTGGTCGACTTCGTGTTGGTGCACTATGAAAACTACATTTTCCCAGCGTTCAACGTTGCCGACTCGTCATTGTTCTGCGGCGCTGCTACTTGGATGGTTCTGATGTTGATCGAGTGGCGACAAGGCCGCGGCCCCAATGCGGACGATGTAGAAGACGCCAGTGTCTAAGCTAGTCGCCACGTCCGCAGACACACCCAAGATTCAGCCGGGCTGTCGCGTCAAATTGCATTTTTCCTTGCTCTTGCCATCAGGTGAAGAGATTGACACCACGCGACGCGGCAAGCCGGCGTCGTTGATCGCAGGCGATGGTAACTTGCTGCCTGGATTCGAAGCTGCCATCGAAGGAATGCGTGCGGGCGATGCCGAACAAATTACCTTGCCTGCCGAAGATGCCTTTGGCGAGCGCAATCCGGGCAACGTCCAGCTTTTGGCAAAGAGCAAGTTTGGCCAGATGCTAGCGGAAGAACCATTACAACCAGGCTTGGTGGTGTCGTTTCAAGCACCGGACGGTGAGCTCCCAGGTGTCGTGCAGGAAGTGTACGAAGACACAGTCAAGGTCGACTTCAACCACCCCCTTAGCGGTACGAGCGTGGTTTTTGACGTCTCGATTATCGAGGTCGAGCGCCCTGGCTTCGAACCCACCGAAGATCGTGGCTAGCGACAAACCACGGCGCGCCCCTGAGCGTCCTCGTGCACCCCATCACGGTTGCTGTCAAGTGAGAAGTACATGCGGCCAGCGGAATTGAGAATCAATAGACGCGGTTGCTGGCCACGTTCGTCGCAAAAAAGAAAGTTGCCGTTTTGCCAGTCGGTCAAGCCCTTGGCCGTGAAGCGTAAGTAGGAGCGGTTACGAAATGAACGCCAATAGACGCGGGTGCCATCGGTTAGCCTCGGGATGCCCTTGACGCGATAATCATTAGTATCGATGCGCCGGTTTCGGTTGTGGTCTACGAATATGATTGCACCTTCATGCCAAGTATTGCGCGGCCCACATCTGTCAACGGCGGTAGGGCAAAACGTGACAGGGACGTTGCCCACGATGGCGGTATGACGTGCAAGGTGCACGGCGGCGGCGAAACTTGTCACAGTTGCGTTGGCTCGCTTCTTGGCGATCCAGTCGCCCGACCAGAAAAGCGCATACCCGGTTATTACCGAAGTGATCGCAAGGACGGCCAATAGCTCTATCAACGAAATGCTACGGGTAGACATGGTTACAGCATAGTTGGATCGGTGGGGGTGTCTGCGAGTTCAGGCTGTAGGGGTTGTGCGAACTTTGCGATCGCGCGTCGTGAACGGCGTCGCGATCAAACCCGATCGGCACGATTCCGCGGAATCACGGCGTACTTTCGCGGATATGTACTGCAAGATGAGCTAAGGCATCGAGGAGGAGACAAACATGGCGAACCTGACCGAAACCCCAGGCGTAAAGATGTTGTACTTGATCAAGCGTCGATCGACGACCTCTCGCGAGGAACTCGTGGCGCATTGGTTTAAGAATCACATGCCTGCGGTCATCGAGGGCCAAGGCGCGCAACAAACCGCGGGCAAACGCCACGCGACACGCTATATCGCGACCTTATTTGATGCGGACGCAAGTGGCGCACACGTATGGGACGGTGTGGCACAGTTATGGTGGGACGAGGCATTGAACATGCCTGACGTGCCGCACGGTTCGATCCCCACCGACACGTTTCAGGAGAAAGCACAATCCTATGTACCTTGGGCAACCAAAGAGTATGTCGTGCTCGACGGCGCGCTCCCCGTCCAACCCTTGACGTTGCACGAACCGTTCCCGAGTACGCGATCGGGATTTCTGAAAGTCACATTTCTTGTGAGTGCGAAACGAGACACCGACTACGGTGCATTCTTCAAACACTGGCTCGACGTGCACGTACCTAACGTATCGGGTGTCATGCGCGAGGTCGGCGGCACTCGCTATTGCGTCTCGCACAGTCTAGATCCGAGCAACGAGCCCTACGCTGGGATGGCCGAGCTGTATTTCGACGACGCCGACGCTTGGAGCGAGTACCAGCGATTGATTCAACCTGACGGTATGGAGCAATGGGTGGACCCGGACAACATGGCCATACTCCGAGCGCAGACGGAGATGATCGGAATTCCGTAGCACTTGGGGCACTGGAATCCTGTGAACAGACGAATCTCGTTTTGACCCGATTCCGCGCAATCGTTTGATCGGTTTGGCGGTGACGCCAAATACACGACCAAGTTGTAGCCGGTATCGAGATTAATGTGCGCTTACTGCAACAAGCAAACGCCGTATGGTGGGGACACTTTAAGCGCCCGCTGCAGACATTATTGAACGAGGCCAGCGCGGACTGCGGGAAAGAACTCGCTCCAATCTTCGGTCTGATGTTCGGCCAAGAATTCATCAATGTCGGCAACAAACTCCGGATCGTCCGGAATGTAGTCCTGCCTCGCTGCGGCCCACCAGGCTCGACCAAATACTGTCGCTAGTGCATCGTCAGTCTCGGTCCTGTGTGATTTCCACTCATCAGGGGCGAAAATGCCTTCGCGAACGGCAACCCGATACGGCTTGTCGCCGATCACCTCTCGGACGTTGTGCTCGTACTCAGCCAACGCCGAACTGAGCAATCGGTCAGCTTCTTGGCTTTTCTGTAGATCATCCCTCCACGCTTGAACTCCGAAAGCCAGCAAGATGCTCGCAACGATCGCGATACCTTGAAGCGCGATCCACTAGTGGTTGGGTCTAGCGGTAATTGCGTTGCATTGATTGCTTGATGCCATAGATCCCTCCGGTTGCTGGTAATAGCATAACTGAGTGCCAGCCTCTGGGGTTCAATCGAAATCCACGAAGAGCAATACAAATGACGACTCCTCGCCTTCCAAGCCGCCTAGCGGGTGTTTATGTCGATAAAGGGATTGCCCACGATGGATCGTGCGGATGGGCCCTTCACGTCACCCACGGCAAGCGGGTATCGGTATAGAAATCCCCACTGGGAACAAACGTTTCGGGTTCGTCGAGGCTGCCCAATGTGACATCCACGATCTCAGGGTGAGTCTCATTCACGCAGGTCACGGGAGTGCCGCACTTGGCACAAAAATCCCTCGATGCGTTTTCCGAACTCTTGAGCAACTGGGGTGTGTCGCCGGTGTAGCGAAAATCAGTAGTTGGCACAATCAGCCAACTAACAAACGGCGCTCCGCTGGTACGCCTGCACATAGAGCAATGACAGTTCACGACCTTGTAGTCATTGTTTTTTAGTTCATAGCGAACGGATTTGCAGAAGCAACCGCCGGTTTTCATGGGGTCCTCCATTTTCGATCAAGCATCCTGCACCCTAATGAGGGGTACCGGATTACTCTAAATCGAGCTTTTTGAGCTTGTATCGCAGGGCGGGAGACGAGATGCCTAGCTCCTTGGCCGCTGCGGTCTTGTTCCAACGTGTAGCTTTCAATGCGCGAACGATCAACGTTCGTTCGATTGACTCTAAGTAGTCTTCGATATTCTGCCCTGCTGGTAGCGAGGCGGTGTCGGCGTCTACGTCTGCTGCTTCTCGGTCTGTTGCGTCTAGACCATCGGCGGGCTTCGGTCGGGGCGTCGTGGCTGCCTGTGCGGGGAGGTCGAGTTGCAGGTCGTCTGGCTGGATTTGCTCATTATCGCAAAGTGTGAAAGCCCGTTCGAGGACGTTTTCGAGCTCACGAATGTTGCCTGGAAAGTCGTACCGCGTTAGCGATTGAAGCGCTGCGGACGAGATTTTCGGTAGATTGCCGTCATATTCATCGGCGAGGCGAGCAAGGATAGTCGTGGCAAGGCCTGCGATATCGTCGGCGTGATCTCGCAGACTCGGAATTCTCAATTCGATTACGTTCAACCGGTAGTACAGATCTTGGCGGAAACGCTCTTCCGCGACTTCTTGGGCGAGATCTTTATGTGTGGCGCTCAGTACGCGCACCTCTGTTGCAGTCTCAGATTGCGAACCGACGGGTCGTATCGCTTTTTCTTGGATGGCGCGCAGCAGCTTGACCTGCATGGACAAAGGCAGGTCTGCGACCTCGTCCAAAAACAAGGTGCCGCCGTTGGCTGCTTGAAAGAGGCCCCCTTTGTCTGCGACTGCGCCGGTGAAGCTACCTTTTACGTGGCCGAAGAATTCACTCTCCATCAGCTCGGATGGAATCGCGCCACAGTTGACGGGCACAAATGGGCCAGAGCTGCGCGGCCCGAGTTCATGAATCTGCCGGGCCGCTACTTCTTTGCCGGATCCTGACTCGCCGCTAATGTAAATTGGCGCCTGACTGCGGGCGAGTTTGGCTATCTGGTTGCGCAACTCCTGCATGGGCGGCGAATCGCCCTTCAGCGGGCTGGCGGACGCAGGTTCGTTGTTTGGGGCATCACTAACCCGCAATGCCGTCTCGACAAGCGATCGCAACTGATCGAGATCGATTGGCTTTTGCAGGTAATCAAACGCACCGGCTTTGAGTGCCGAGATCGCGGTGTCGACGCTGCCAAAGGCGGTAATCATTGCCACGGGTAAATCGGGATGGTTGTCGTTGATGTGCCGAACGAGCTCAAGACCATTGCCGTCAGGAAGATGCATGTCGGTTAAGCATAAGTCGAAGCTCTGAGAACCGCCGAGTAAATCCATTGCATGCCCGAGATCGGCAGCGGCGGCGGTTTCGATGTTCATGCGTCCGAGCGTGATCTCCATGAGTTCGCGGATGTCCGGTTCATCGTCGACGATCAGGGTACGTTTGGTGGTCATGAATTGTGCATTGTCTGGATTCGATTAGTGGTTTGGCTACGATGGCTACAACGATATGCGGTCTGGGTGCGCGAACAGTATGCGAAAGCAGCTACCTCCACCAGCATGCCTGATATAGGTTAACCGTGCCTGGTTGGCCACCTGATCATCCGTAACGCCGAGACCAAAGTCGATGACATTTAGAAACGGCCGATCCGAGTCCTTGTCGATGCCACCTTCCAAAGCGACTTTCGAACCGGAGCCGTTTTCGGAAGAGTAGCGGATTCCATTCTGGACGAGATTGGTCAGCACTTGATTCAATTGCGTTGCGTCAACCCGAAGCTCCGTGTCGGCAGGTTGGACATCCGTGGAGATATCGGCCTCGGCTACGGAATGGTTGAAATCATCGACGAATTCGGCCAGATGTTCCCGCAAGTTGACTCGTACGGGCACCGGCGTTTTGCGCTGTGCAAGCTCGAGCACGTTTTCCAATACGCCATCCATACGTCGGCAATGATGTCCGTCAGGCGTTGGTCGCCGCGCTCTAGCGCTTCGGATTCGTTCAACAATTGCGCAGCATGACTGATGGCGCCAAGGGGATTGCGGACTTCATGGTCAATGCTTGCTGACAAACGCCCGAGCTCGGCTAATTTCAGTTGTTGGGCCTGTTGCTGCATCTCACCGGTATCTTCGAGGAAAATGGTTATATCGCCGATGGATTCGGAGACGCGGACCGCAGAAAAGTTTGCGCGCAATTCGGGTGTGTGGCTCTGAACTTGAAATGGCGGGGCACGATAGTTGCCCTCGTTGCGCCACCGAGTCAGATGAGTTTGGATTGCTTCAGGTAAGACTGAGAGGTCCGCTTCGGTGGATATACCCAATAACGCGCGGGCTGATTGATTGCACATACGCACATAGTCGTCTCGGTCGACGACGATAATGCCGGTGCGCATGCGTTGGATTATTAACCTATTGAGGCGTTCCAGGTCCGCAAGCTCGGCAGCTTGGGTAAGGGCTCGAATGTCGTTGCTGCGGATCCGGTCGGACAAACTTTGGATACTGATTGCCGAGGCGAAATAGATCGCGCCGAATATGCCCGCCTGGAAGTAGTCATATGCAAAATTTTGAGCTGCAATTGAAAGATAGAATTCTTCGTACAGGATGGCGATGCTCGCCGTCGCTGCGACGAAGGCCGTGAGCCGCCCAGTCAGCAGGATCGCACCGGTTGCTACGGTGATGAGAATCAGTGCGGCGATGCCGCTGCCAATGCCTCCAGAGAAGTACATGAGAATTGTTAGGTATATGACGTCCAAGACGACGGGTCCTAGATTGATATGTTGGCCGCTGAACCACGAACGCGGTGCAAGCTGAATTGCCAACGCAGATATGAGATTAGTGAAGATGTACGTGATGCACACCCACCAAAACATAGTTTCGTCGAGGATGCCGAGTTTGGTCTCGAATAAACTTTGCGAGAACGTTGCGAGCAGCGCAAAGCCAACCAACACACGATAGTAGTTGTAGATTCGAACTAAGCCACGTGTGAGATCAGCGCGGCGGCGATCGATTTCCGCGAGAATTTCTGACTGCTTAGCAATCATACAAAATAGGGAGCGTTGAGTTAAAGAAACCTGAGCTTTAGTTTAGGAGTCAAATTACCCGACAAATGGGACCCAGCACCACTTTTTGCACTTTTCCTCGTCTTTGCCGCCTTCAGTCGGAGGTGGAACAAATCCTTCAGGATGTTGGATCGTTATCGGTGGCGGGATATCGGGACGGTCGAGTAATCCGAGCGTCATCATATTGGTCCACGAACGATCGCGGTTGCGAATGCGCTCGTCGAGCACGAGATTGCCTTTTTGGTCAAACACTGAGTGGTTCGGATAATTTAGCGCAAGCACGCGCAAAGCGTTGTTTGCTTCCTCTTTCAAGCCCAGCTTCCAATTGCACTCCACCAATACGACGAGTGCATCGGCGGTCGCGTCCGAGTTTGGGTAGGTCTCAAGTACATAGCGGGCTCGATTGGCAGCGGCGATGTAGGCTGCACGACGTAGGTAGTAGTCGGCGACAGCAAGCTCGGAGCGGGCAATCACATTGCGCAAATGCACCATGCGTTGCTTAGCGTCAGCGGCGTAATGACTATCCGGGTATCGCGCGAGTAGCTGACCAAAGTCGTTGTAGGCAGAAACGGCCGGCCCCATGTCGCGTTTATAGATGTCGGTTTCAAAAAATCGGTCGAGCAAATTGCGGTTTTGATTGAACGCTGAGAGCCCTTTGATGTAGTACGCATAATCAACATTGGCATGTTGCGGGTGTAGGCGGATGAAGCGCTCGGCGCTCGCTTGCACTTCTGCGTGGCGTTGCGACATATAACGCGCGTAAATGAGCTCGAGCTGGGCTTGATCGGCGTAACGGCCAAATGGGAATCGTGCCTCCAGTTGTTCGAGTACCGAAATCGCCATGGTGTAGTTGGAGGTTCGCAGTGCACGCTGCGCTTGCGCATACACGCGTTGTTCGTTGGTCTCTATCTCGGGGAGCCGGTCGTCGTCACCAAAAAATGGCATCCAGCTGCAAGCCGCGACCGTCGTCGTCGCAGCGATGATGAGCACCTGCACGATTCCGGTGAATTTGTTGGGTTGGTTCTTTCGCTTGATCAATGGTGGATCTCTTGAGTGCTAAGAGTCGCTATTTTTACCAATTTTAGTAGGGTTGCAAGCACAATGACCATGATACGCGAGCAAAACCATGTCCCTTTCGAGCTGGCTGGCCAGAGGTTAGACAAAGTCGCGGCACAATTGTTCGATAATTTTTCCCGCGCTGAACTAGCTCGATACATCGGGACAGGTGCCCTCGTTGCAGATGGGGAGCACCTCAAAGCCAAATATAAAGTATTGGGTGGCGAACTACTGGAATTGGAAGTTGAGCGCATAAGTCCTGAAGCCTGGGACGCAGCCGAGCCAATCGCGCTCGACGTGCTGTACGAAGATGAACACCTGCTAATCATCAATAAACCGGTCGGGTTGGTCGTTCACCCCGGGGCCGGCAATCGTGCGGGCACTTTGGTGAACGGGCTGTTGCATTACAGGCCGGCGCTCGGTGAATTGCCGCGGGCGGGTGTTGTGCATCGGCTGGACAAGGACACGAGCGGTATTATGGTGGTAGCTGCGAGTGGGTTAGGGTTCAAAGAACTTTCTGCAGCAATTCAAACCAGACAGGTGCACCGTGCGTACTCTGCAGTGTGCGAGGGTCGGATGGTCGCAGGGCTTGATATAGCCAAAGCCATCGGGCGTGATCCTCATGTACGAACCCGACAAGCAGTGCGCGATGACGGCAAGGCTGCGTTCACGGCAATTCGCGTCGTGCAACGCTTTCGCGCCCAGACACTGGTTTCTGCACGGCTGGAATCGGGACGCACGCATCAGATCCGTGTTCATATGCAAAGCATCGGCCATCCGCTCTTGGGGGATTCGAGATACGGCGCGCGGGCGCGCGTGCCGCTGGCGGCATCGAGCGAAACGCTCGACTGCATCCGTGGTTTCAAGCGCCAGGCATTGCATGCTCGCGAGTTGCGTTTCGTCCACCCTGGCAACGGCGAAAACGTTGAATTCCGTGCCCCTTGGCCGGCAGACTTCAGCACTTTGGTCGACGTGTTGAGGGCGGATGACGATGCTCACTCCTGATTGGGATTCACCAAAGGCTGTAGGCGTGGTTATAAGTACGCGCGACGGCGGCGTTAGTCAGGGTCGATATGCAAGCTTCAATCTCGCGTCGCACACGGGGGATTCGCCACAAGCGGTTGAGCATAATCGTAGTTTGTTAAGTAACCGGTTAAGCGGGCATGGCGTTCAATGGATGGATCAAGTGCACGGGACCGCGGCTTTTTTCGCAGATTCACACACCATCGAACGATTGCCGCAGGCTGATGCTGCTTGGACCGACCAAGCCGGCATCGCGATTGCCGTGCTTACGGCAGATTGTGTGCCGATTGTCGTCGCCGATCTGGCGGGCACGCTGGTAGGAGTTGCTCATGCGGGATGGCGCGGGCTGCACCGCGGTGTGATTGCGACGCTCGTAAATCAATTGCCGGTCGCGACCGCCGAAGTGGTCGCTTGGATTGGCCCTGCGATTGGCGTCGAGCATTACGAGGTTGGCGAGGATGTCTGGTCGCACTTTGCGCGCGATCATGTGGATGCCCTACGGCCGCATTGTGACGACACCGCGAAAAGAATGCTGGATCTCAGCCGTGTGGCTTACAATCAACTCATCCGGCTGGGTGTAGGCTCGGTGACGCAGTCTGGGCTTTGTACCTTTGCCGACTCGCGCTTTTATTCGTTTCGTCGCCAGCAAGCAGATGATGTTGGAGAAACTGGCCGATTTGCCTGTGTGGCGATGCTTGAGGCTAGTTAGCTTCTGTCCCAAAATTGCCATCCTGGCAATTTCGCGCCGACTGTTTGTTCCGCAAACCGGCCAAAACTCTAGGGTTTTGGCTCGGGCGTCCTGTCTTCGAAGTGCGCGCCGCCAAATACTGTGTATTTGGGACAGGCACTAGTTAGTTCTGGACGCGAAGGACGGCAATTTCTGCTGAGGAATTAGCTAGCGCAGTTAACCGCGATATTACGTTGGGCATTGGAAATTAGTTCTTGCCGTTCGTCTTCGGGCAAGGCGCGTTGCGAACCATCGGTATTTTCTACCCGAAAGCGCGATCGTGCTGTTAGGGTGGCCAACTGCGCGCGCGCGCAGTTGGCGTTGCGAATTCGCGCGATGTCGGCCTGACGCTCGGGTTCGGTTTGTTCGAGGTCGTCCAGCAGTTTTTGTTGCGTGGCGGTCAATTCAACTTCGTCGTCTTGCTCGTCTGTTGGGCTCGTCGCGACGAAAGGTTCGCTGACAGTTCGAGAACGCGACTTCGCATTGATTCGGGTCAAGCGATCCTCAGGGATTCCGCGCGGCTTGCGTTGGGAAAAGTTGATAACGCCATCGTCGCTGACCCACCGGTACGCATCGGCATGTGCCGCGTGACTGATACTGAGCGTGGCGCAAGCAGTCGCCAGAATTAGCGTCGCGTAAGCGAAGTTCTTCATCATCCGGGTTCTCTACGTTTATGCACGTTTTGTGGTGCTACGTCGCTTAGTTGTAGGGGAGTATGCTCGCCTCTGCGACCATGCTGACGCCCTTATCAACCATAGCATAGCGCAAATCAGGGGGGTGGTTTTGACACCCGATCTGCGAACTGGCGCGCAGTTTCGTTGACATGCCGCCCACGAATCACAAGAATAGCGCGCTCGTTGCGGAGTAACCCCGGATTCGTCTAGAAATCAAGGGCTTAAAGCGTCCTTACGATGGTCCATCATGACGCCGCATCCGGGCGTGACGAAAAGGGGTTAACTAGTCTTTGTCCAGCATACGAAGTATCGGGACAGAGACTCGAGCGCTGGGACAGCGCGAACCATTTTCCGTAGGAAAATGAAAGGCTTGCGTAGCAAGTCGCTAGTCCGGAAATTGCCAGGAAGGCAATTTCCGGACTAGAACTAACTAGCAGGTTGTACAGCGTTGGGTGATTTCGTTTCGAAGGTTGTGCGGGAAACCACGAAGAGGTTTGGGAAAATGACTGACATGTTGTCAGGCGGGGACATGCTGATCCGAGCACTCCAGGATGAAGGGGTCGAATACCTTTTTGGCTATCCTGGCGGTGCGGCTTTGCATATTTACGATGCCATCTTTAAACAACAGAGGATTGA
>Ga0114999_10002641_pt1 | contig 23229 bp, 18 predicted proteins | sample ArcticOcean_MG_C_3_FD_89820 | JGI IMG/M metagenome (GOLD analysis project Ga0114999, IMG submission 89820) | Marine microbial communities from western Arctic Ocean - ArcticOcean_MG_CB8_126 | ecosystem: Environmental > Aquatic > Marine > Oceanic | place: Arctic Ocean: Canada Basin | collected...
GGCCCGGGAACGTATTCACCGCGGCATGCTGATCCGCGATTACTAGCGATTCCAACTTCATGCTCTCGAGTTGCAGAGAACAATCCGAACTGAGACGGTTTTTGGGGATTAGCTCCAGCTTGCACTATTGCGACCCACTGTCACCGCCATTGTAGCACGTGTGTAGCCCAGCCCGTAAGGGCCATGAGGACTTGACGTCATCCCCACCTTCCTCCGGCTTATCACCGGCAGTTTCTTCAGAGTGCCCGGCCGAACCGCTGGCAACTGAAGATGAGGGTTGCGCTCGTTGCGGGACTTAACCCAACATCTCACGACACGAGCTGACGACAGCCATGCAGCACCTGCACTAGGTCCAGCCGAACTGAAGAAATCCATCTCTGGATTCCGCGACCTAGCGTGTCAAGGGCTGGTAAGGTTCTTCGCGTTGCGTCGAATTAAACCACATGCTCCACCGCTTGTGCGGGCCCCCGTCAATTCCTTTGAGTTTTAGCCTTGCGGCCGTAGTCCCCAGGCGGAGTGCTTAATGCGTTAGCTGCGACACCGAAGGGCAAGCCCCCCGACGTCTAGCACTCATCGTTTACGGCGTGGACTACCAGGGTATCTAATCCTGTTCGCTCCCCACGCTTTCGTGCCTCAGCGTCAGAACCGGACCAGAGAGCCGCCTTCGCCACTGGTGTTCTTCCCAATATCTACGAATTTCACCTCTACACTGGGAATTCCGCTCTCCTCTTCCGGCCTCTAGTCTGTCAGTTTTGAACGCAGTTCCGGGGTTGAGCCCCGGGCTTTCACGCCCAACTTAGCAGACCGCCTACGCACGCTTTACGCCCAGTAATTCCGAACAACGCTAGCCCCCTCCGTATTACCGCGGCTGCTGGCACGGAGTTAGCCGGGGCTTCTTTTGCGAGTACCGTCATTATCTTCCTCGCTGAAAGAGCTTTACAACCCTAAGGCCTTCTTCACTCACGCGGCATGGCTGGATCAGGGTTGCCCCCATTGTCCAATATTCCCCACTGCTGCCTCCCGTAGGAGTCTGGGCCGTATCTCAGTCCCAGTGTGGCTGATCATCCTCTCAGACCAGCTACCGATCGTTGCCTTGGTGAGCCATTACCTCACCAACAAGCTAATCGGACGCGGGCCCATCCTTCGGCGATAAATCTTTCCCCCGTAGGGAATATACGGTATTAGCCGCAGTTTCCCGCGGTTGTCCCGTACCGAAGGGCAGGTTCCCACGCGTTACTCACCCGTTCGCCACTGCCCACCACCCCGAAGGGTGGCTTCTCGTTCGACTTGCATGTGTTAGGCCTGCCGCCAGCGTTCGTCCTGAGCCAGGATCAAACTCTCAAGTTGAATGTTTCTCCTTTTCACTGCCAACAAAAACTCAAGGGCTTCTGAAAACAGATCCAAGGCGAATTAACGAGATCCTACAAAACGTACGCTCGCTGCGCCTTAATTCAAGATTTGCATCCTAAACCAAGACACATCGAACCTTGCGTTTGCAGCGTTAAATCAACGCCGCCCACGCATCTCTTCCAATTCACAATGTCAAAGAGCAGTTCGCGCCACGGTCCAGAGAGGTCCGCAGCGCGTGTGAGTGGTAATACGCGCACCCCCCATCTAAGTCAACAACAACTCGTAATGTTTCTTCGAAATAATCGATTCAGTTCAAAAGCTTGGCGCAAACGCCAGCAAGATTGATCAACTACACTCTATATACTGTAACCTATACTGTAACCTGATAAATCGTCCAAACCGAAGTGAAATTCAGTTACAAGTTCAGCAGGCTTTGACTTTTTTCTGGCGCCTTATCAATCCATCAATTGGCTGTTTATGGGGATAAATGGCGTAAATGCGGGCTCGGACTCACAAAGCACTAATCCTGCCGGCAACAACGGTCAAAATTAGTCTCCACAAGGGCGTAGCCTCAATTTGCTATCTAATCGAAGAAATTGCTGGAAGCGCAAGAGTTTATTGACAAATTTAGGCTACAACCGCATGGTTAATTTTGCTATTGAGTCATTCAACAGTGGCGTTGGGTGAAGGCGGGGCACATTTTGAACACATTGAAATATTCAATGTGTCGCGTGTCCACGAATGCGTTTTAGGTAACTTTATCATTAAGATGCGATATTTGAGACCATTGTTTACACTGCGCATGACATTAATTTGTGCAGTTTTTTTTGCGGCATCCGGATTTGGCGCCGTCTCCCTGTTTGATAATGGAAATGGCGGCAAGTCTGCGTACGCCGCAACTTCCCAGCCTTCCGAATCGACAAAATCAGTCCTTAACAAGAGTGTCCGCAGAGGCGACACGCTGATTCGCATGCTGAAATCAGTTGGCGCCTCGTCGGAAAATGCCGTCGCCGCCGCCAAATCTATCGTAAAAGTGTTTGACCCGAGAAAACTCCGCGTCGGCCAGCAGATAATGGTGCGTTTTGATTCAGATGAGAAAGGCAGCTTTCTCGCTGTTTTTTCCATAGAGATTGGGAAAAACAAATATGTCGAGGTGGTACGCGGCGCCGATGGTAAATATCGTGCACGGCGCAGCGATAAACCGTGGAGCCTTGATCGCGGCCCTATTCCCGAGGAATTGGATCAACAGCTGCAGAAAATAAACGAACTGATTACGCTGCAGGCACGGTCCGGAGACACCATTGGCAATATGATGCGAGCTTTAAATATATATGAGCGTGATATCGATCGCGCCGTTAAAGCTCTGCGCACTCGATTTGATCCGAGAAATTTAAGCGTCGGCCAAACCATTTCTGTTTTACCAGGCAGCGAAAAACCCGGGCACACTCTGGCCTTGCAGGGAGCTGCGGTTCATCTGAAAGGTGGCGTTGTCGAAATAAAACGCGACCTAAAAGGTGGCTTCACCGCCCGTCGTCTATCAGCGCTGACACTGGGCAACAGCAATAGCGACAACGATAATGCCAGCGCCTCCCTTTCCGACCCGGTGGCGCAACCGCTAGCCGGTGCACGCACCAAATTGCGCATTGCCAAGGGCGCGACGCTCATGAGCCTGCTGACATCGCGCGGTGTTTCACGAGCGGAAGCAGACCGGGCGATTCGCGCGTTGAAGGGTATATTCGACCCTAGGCGCCTGCGCGCCGGACAATATATTCATGTGATCGTCGATGCTAGCGAGGCCGGCAAGGTCGCTTTGCAGGGATATTCGCTGGCGCTCAACAATAAACACCATATCACTGTCATGCGTGACGATCAGGGCCGCTTTACCAGCCGCTTGGCGCGAGAGCCGATCACCAGCCTGGCAGACATCGCCCCGGCAGCAAAAACTCCGGATACGACCCCGACATCCAGCGCACCGGCGGAAAAACTTGCCAAATCTGAGGCTAAACAGGCAACAAGCCCTATCATATTGAAGGCAGCGCCAAGAAAGCCGACCGCGAAACAGACTGAAACGCTGGCCGAAGCGCCGACTGCCAATACTCCGACTGCAAAGGCAACGACAGTAAATGCAACATCGGTAAATACATCGCCCGTTAATGCTGTGACGATTCGTGTTGATCGCGGCGATACGCTGATGGCGATTCTGCGCAGCGAAGGCATTGATCGCAATGAGGCTGATGCTGCCATCCGGGCGCTGCGTAAGATGTTCAACCCACGCCGCCTGCGCGAAGGCCAACAAATCATTGTCGCAACTCGTGCCGATGGCTCGGGCGCAACAATGTTGGCCGGGTTCAGTGTCAAAATCCGCAAAGATCGGCATATTGAAGTTCAGCGCGGCACCGGCAAGCGCTTTGCGGTAGCAAAAGTAGCGGCGCCAAACTTTGCTAAGCACACTCTGACTGCCGGTAATGATAATAGCGGCGACAACACCACCAAACTCACCCGCCAAGCGGCTGACTTAGCGCCCCAGCCCGGCCAGGGACATGCCATGAAGGGCGCCATGATTGCTGCGGCAGCGCCAGCGGAACAAAACCTCGCCGCCCAAGTTGAAACCGCCTGGCCGACGACACATGGCAAACAAAATAGCACGGACGGCACTTTTGAAAGCGCTTTCAAATTTCCCGAATTGGCAGAAAAGAAAGCGCCTGAGGATGGCCTCTTCCGCAAAGCCATCATGATCGGCAAGGGCGACACCTTATTTGTCGCATTGACCAAAGCAGGCAGTGCCGCCGGCGACGCAGAAGCGGCAATCGCCGCCTTCCGTACCGTGCACAATCCGCGCAGCCTGCAAATCGGCCAAACCCTAACCCTCGCCTTTGAGCCCTTGATTTCCGAAGACAAAGCACGCGCCTTCCGGCTTGCTGAAATCGCCCTCGACGTGGCGCCCGACCGCGATATTCTGGTCGCCCGCCAATCAGACGATAGTTTTCACGCGAGCGAAGTGGCGCGCGATCTTGTACGGCGCCTGGAAAAAGCGGAAGGCTACATACAGACCAGCCTTTACGATGCGGCGACCATAGCCGGGCTGCCGATCAATATTCTTATGGAGATGGTGCAGATTTTTAGTTACGACGTGGATTTCCAGCGCGAAATACAGAAAAATGACCATTTCGAAGTGCTTTACGAAAATCTCATCAATGACAAAGGTGAGACGGTCGCTCTCGGCCCGGTATTGTTCGCCTCGCTGACCCTGAGCGGCAAGGATATCGGCCTCTACCGCCATGAGCCGAGCAATGGCCCGGTCGATTATTTCAACACCAAAGGCCAGAGTGCCCGCAAGGCACTGATGCGCACGCCGATCAATGGCGCCCGTCTGTCATCAGGTTACGGCATGCGTCACCATCCGGTGCTCGGCTACAACAAGATGCACCGCGGCCTGGATTTCTCCGCCCCGCGCGGCACACCGATCGTCGCCGCCGGCGATGGCGTGATCGAGAAGGCCAGGCGCAACGGCTCCTACGGCAACTATATTCTCATCCGCCACAACGACACCTTCAAGACCGCCTATGCCCATATGAAGGGCTTTGCCCGCGGCATGAGGAGCGGCAAACGAGTGCGCCAGGGGCAGACGATTGGCTATGTCGGCACCACAGGCCGTTCAACCGGGCCACATTTGCACTACGAAGTACTGCGCGACAACAAGCAGATAAACCCGCGCAAGCTCAAGCTGCCCACCGGGCAGAAGCTGAAGGGCACGGAACTGGCTCTGTTCGAGCAACAGGTGCGTAAAGTGCGTGTCCTTATCGCCGAAGTCCCAAGCGTTCAGAAAGTAGCCAGACGGTAACTTCACCCCGCGCGCTCCACTCACTTCACCCCGCTCCACTCAATGCGACACAGGCAACGTATAAGCGATCTCAGGCGGCGCTTAACACTTCTCCTGGCTCGCTAGAGGCAATACTCAGCCCACCCTCGCCCGGCACGACACGGATGGTCTGACCATCATGCACTTTGCCTTCGAGAATGAGCATCGCCAGCGGGTCCTGCAAATGGCGCTGGATGACGCGCTTGAGGGGTCGTGCGCCATATATGGGATCATAGGCCGTCTCCGCCAGCCAGGAACGGGCAGCGGGGAGTAATTCAAGCGACAGCTTCCGTTCCGCCATGCGCTTCACCAGGCTGACGATCTGGATATCGACAATGGCGTCCATATTCTCCCGGTTCAAGCGATGGAAGAGAATTGCCTCATCAATGCGATTGAGGAATTCCGGCCGGAATGCGGCACGCACAATATCCATGACAGGCTCCCGCACAGCGTTTGAATCTTCGCCATCAGGCTGAGCCGCCAGTATTTCACCGCCCAAATTTGAGGTCATGATAATAACGGTGTTGCGGAAATCCACTGTACGCCCCTGACCATCGGTCAGGCGACCATCATCCAGAACCTGCAGCAAAATATTGAAAACGTCGGGATGGGCTTTTTCCATCTCGTCGAAAAGCACGACCTGATAGGGACGCCGGCGCACCGTTTCCGTAAGCACCCCGCCCTCTTCATAGCCGACATAACCAGGCGGTGCGCCAACCAAGCGAGCGACCGAATGCTTTTCCATATATTCCGACATATCTATGCGTACCAGGGCCGCTTCATCGTCAAACATAAACTCCGCCAGCGACTTTGCCAGTTCAGTCTTGCCAACGCCTGTGGGGCCCAGGAAGAGGAACGAGCCAATCGGGCGGTCACCATCCTGGAGACCGGCGCGCGCGCGACGTACAGCGTTGCTGACGGCGATAACGGCCTCATCCTGGCCGACCAAACGGCTGCGCAGGCTCTGCTCCATCTGGAGCAATTTTTCGCGCTCGCCCTCGAGCATCTTCTCGACCGGAATGCCGCTCCACCGCGCCACAACGGAGGCGATGTGCGATTCGCCCACCGCTTCGTCCAACATGCGCGCGGCCTCGCTTTCCTCCAGTTCGGCAAGAGTGCGCTCAAACTGCGGAATAACGCCATAGGAGAGCTCGCCAGCGCGGCCCAAATCGCCATTGCGTTGGGCTATTTCAAGCTCGCCGCGCGCCGCATCAAGCTGTTCCTTGATTTTTTGGCCACTCGCCAGTCTGTCTTTGTCAGCCTGCCAGATAGAAGCGAGATCGCCTGAGCGGCCTTCCAACTCAGCCAGCTCATCCTGCAATTTTTTCAGCCGCTCATGTGCCGCTGAATCATCTTCCTTTTTCAGCGCTTCACGCTCGATTTTAAGCTGAATGATGCGCCGATCCAGCTCATCAAGCTCTTCCGGCTTGCTGTCGATCTCCATGCGCAAGCGGCTCCCCGCCTCGTCCATGAGATCAATCGCCTTATCGGGAAGAAACCGGTCGGTAATATAGCGGTTGGAGAGGGTGGCCGCCGATACCAGGGCGCTATCGGTAATCCGCACGCCGTGATGGACCTCATACTTTTCCTTCAGCCCGCGTAGGATAGAGATGGTGTCCTCAACGTTGGGCTCGGCAACGAACACCGGCTGAAAACGCCGCGCCAGTGCAGCATCCTTTTCCACATGTTTGCGATATTCATCCAGCGTTGTGGCGCCGACACAATGCATTTCACCGCGCGCCAAGGCCGGTTTGAGCAAATTGGAGGCATCCATCGAGCCCTCCGCCGCGCCGGCGCCGACAATGGTATGCATTTCATCAATGAACAGGATTATTTCGCCGTCGGAAGCTGTAACTTCGGCCAGTACGGCCTTTAACCGCTCCTCAAATTCACCGCGAAACTTTGCCCCGGCAATGAGTGCCCCAAGGTCGAGCGACAACAGGCGCTTATCCTTCAAGGATTCGGGAATATCGCCATTAACGATTCGTAGCGCCAAGCCCTCAACAATGGCCGTCTTGCCAACCCCGGGCTCGCCGATCAAAACCGGATTATTCTTCGTTCTGCGCGAGAGAACCTGCATCGTGCGGCGAATTTCCTCATCGCGCCCGATCACCGGGTCGAGCTTGCCCTCGCGCGCCGCTTCCGTCAGGTCGCGAGCGTATTTTTTCAGCGCTTCAAACGAATCCTCAGCGCTCACACTATCAGCCGTGCGCCCCTTGCGCAGATCATTGATTGCGGAATTTAGCGATTGCGCGCTAACGCCTGCTTCCGAAAGAATTCTTGCGGTGGGCGTTCCCGTCGCCAGGCTTAGCGCCAGCAGCAGGCGCTCAGCCGTAACGAAGCTATCGCCCGCTTTTTCCGCAATTTCCTTGGCGCTTTCAAACAAGCGCGCGGTTTCCGGCGCCAGATAGACCTGCCCGGCGCCAGATCCTTCAACTTTGGGAAGCTTGTCCAGCTCGCGTTCAACGCCGTTCAACGCATCTTCCGGGCGCCCGCCGGCGGCACGAATGAGGTTGGCAGCCAGCCCCTCCTTATCTTCCAAAACAATTTTCAGAAGATGTTCAGGGGAAAAGCGCTGATGCCCACTGCGTAGCGCCAATCCTTGCGCGGATTGAATGAAGCCACGTGAGCGTTCCGTGAAGTTCTCAAATTCCATATTGCCCTACTCCGCTTGGCCGTCCTGCTCCGTGAGCCGGTATCTTACCGCACTCGCAATAATGGAGCCTTGAACGCCTGTTCAGACACAAGTGTGTGGTCTTTATATGGGAGTAGGAATCGGGCTCGCAAGGGCATCCGATAGAAGCACGCACAGCGCGGTCCGAAAACACGCGCTTTAGCGCCCAAACTCGAAAAATAGCTGGTCCTGGAATAAAATAGGGCGTCACGCCCGATTATTCTGCTACTCGGCGACCGCCTCTTCTTTAGCTACTTCCTCAGCCGACTGTACAGCCGGTGAAATTGGCTCAGTCACGCCAGCAGCTGCCGTCGTTTCGCTGCTTTCCGCTTTCTGTTCTACATTCTGAGCGCCAGCTTTGGGCTGAGCGCCAGCTTTGGGCTGAGCGCCAGCTTTGGGCTGAGCGCCAGCTTTGGGCTGAGCGCCAGCTTCGGGCTGAGCGCCAGCTTCGGGCTGAGCGCTAACTTCGGGCCGAGCGCTAACTTCGGGCTGAGCGCCAGCTTCCGGTGCCACGGATGCAGAAGACTCCGGAGAAGACTGTGGAGAAGACTGTGGAGAAGACTGTGGAGAAGACTGTGGAGAAGGCTGCGGAGAAGGCTGCGGAGAAGGCTGTGGGCGGGGTTGCCGGTTCTGCTGCTGAGAGCGATTTTGCGACCGGCCTGAATTACGACCACCGCGTTGATCGTCGCGTTGTTCACCGCGTTGATCGTCGCGTTGTTCACCGCGTTGATCGTCGCGTTGTTCACCGCGTTGATCGTCGCGGTGATCGTCGCTATTGCTTTGCTCGGCGCCATTACGCTGTTGTTCAGCGCCGCCACTGGCCACCATCACTCGGTAATAATGCTCAGCATGCTGAAAATAATTCTCAGCAGCCACCCGGTCACCGAATGTCAGCGCATCGCGCCCAAGTGCCTGGTATTTCTCGATTACCTGGTAGGCGGTGCCACGGATTTTTCCTTGCGGGCCGCTACTTTCAAAGTTGGAGTTGCGACCACCACCACTTGGGCGGCGCCCATTTCCACGATGACCGCGCGGTCGTTTCGTCGATTGGCCTTGCTTCATATTTTGATCTCATCCATCGGGCCCGAACAATAATGTCCGCCCGCAGCGCCAACTCTTTGTGGCGATTTTCCTCAACCAGTGGGACAAGGTATCAGCCTGTACGGCTGAATTTGGGTAGGCAACGAGACTCGCTTTCGCATTCACGTTGACCACGACCAACTAGACCCTAGCCAGGATTTCTCAGTTTTCAACCCTTATTTTTCGGAGTGTCATGTTAACCCCTTGTCCGTTAATCGATTCTTTCCATGCAGACGCTCAATCTCGTAAAAATTCGAATACGCCACAGCGCTCAATTCCGGTCAAATCTTTCCGTCGCTCGCACTCGAACAAACCAACAGCGCGCAATATTTCAGCGGTGCGTCCGCCCTGCCCTGCGCCAAATTCTATGAACGCGCGTCCCTTCGGCGCCAATAAACGCGCGACTTCTGGCGCCATTGCGAGGAACGCATCCTCACCCCGCTCGCCGGCAAAAAGCGCCTCCGGTGGCTCATACAGGGCAACCTCGGGCATTAGCGTTGTCCGCTCACAGTCCGCAATATAGGGCGGATTGGCGAGGATCACATCAAAGGACGGCGAGAGGTCAGCGCCCCAGGAGCTAGCAATAAATTGTGCCCGCGCCGACAAGCCATGGCGGGCGGCATTACGCGCCGCAACTTCCAATGCTGCCCGATTCTGATCAACGCCAATTCCTTTAGAATCGGGCAATTCATGCAGTAAAGAAACCAACAGGCAGCCGCTACCGGCGCCGAGATCAAGGATACGGAGCGCGCTATCCGACTTTTGCCAGGCGAATTCAAGCGCCGCCTCTACCAAGGTCTCACTGTCCGGGCGCGGTATCAAAGTGTCGCGGGTGACTTCAAACGCCAGCCCCCAAAATTCGCGCTCGCCGATCAAGTAAGCCATGGGTTCGTGGTTTGCCCGGCGGCGCACCAGATTCGTTAATTCGTCTATCGCTGGCGCGCCCACATCTTGCTGATGATCCACCAACAATGCCTCACGTGATTTGCCGGTGACGTGGCCGAGGAGAATGCGCGCTTCGTGGCGCGGCGCGTCGATCCCACCGTCAACCAGGAGGCGACTGGCGAGGCGCAGCGCATTCTCGACGCTAACCATTTCTGGGATCAGCTTGTTTGCGCCAGGCGGCGGGTTTGCTCATCACTGAGTAAGGCATCAACCAATTCGTCCAACGCTTCGCCGCTCAACACTTTGTCGAGTTTGTGGATTGTCAAGTTGATGCGATGATCGGTGACCCGGCCTTGCGGATAATTATAGGTTCGAATGCGCTCCGAGCGATCCCCGGAGCCGATTTGGCCACGGCGCTCCTCAGCCCGCTCCGCATCGCGCGCCATACGCTTCTGATCATAAAGGCGAGCACGCAGTACCTTCATCGCTTTGGCGCGGTTCTTATGCTGCGACTTTTCATCCTGTTGGGTGACTACCAAGCCACTCGGAATATGGGTGATGCGAACGGCACTATCGGTCGTATTGACGCTTTGGCCGCCCGGGCCCGACGCCCGGTAAACATCGATTCTGAGATCCTTGTCCTGAATATTCAGGTCCACTTCCTCAGCTTCGGGCAGCACCGCGACAGTTGCCGCAGAGGTATGAATGCGCCCGCTCGCCTCTGTTTCCGGCACGCGCTGCACCCGGTGCACGCCGGATTCATATTTCAGCCGAGCAAAGACACCGCGCCCGTTAATTTCGATCACCGTTTCCTTGACCCCGCCGAGGCCGGTCTCTGACAGCGACATCACCGTAGCGCGCCACTTTTTATCCTCGGCATAGCGCTGATACATGCGCATCAGATTAGCGGCAAAAAGAGCCGCCTCCTCGCCACCCGTGCCGGCGCGAATTTCCAAAATGGCGCTTTTCTCATCCGCCTCGTCGCGCGGCAACAGTAGAATTTTCAGCGCATCATTCAGTTTTGGAACGGCATCCTTGAGGATGGCAAATTCCTCTTCCGCCAATTCGCGCATATCTCTGTCGGTTTCCGGGTCGGCAATCATGCTCGCCAAATCGGCTGCTTCCAATTCCGCATTCCGGAGCGCTTCAATAGCGGCAATAACCGGCTTCAACTCGGCAAATTCTTTCGAATAACCGACCAGTTCGTCGCTCGAGAGATTGTGCTGCCCGGACAATAAATCCGTTAATTCGTCCTGGCGGGCGATAATGCCATCGAAGCGTTGAATGAGATCCATGTGTCGTGCTCCGTTGTCGCGCTCAGCAATAGCGTTTGAGATGGGCGTGTAAGCTGGCTAAATCGATTTCTTGCTGCTCACCGGAGCTCAGGTCGCGCACCATCACATTGCCCCGTGCCGCCTCATCTTCGCCGACTAAGACAGCGCAGGCGGCATTGATGCGATTGGCGCGTTTGAGGCGCTTGGAGATATTGCCGCGAAACGCCAAATCGGTGCAAAATCCGGCGCCGCGCAATTCCTGCGTCAATGCAAACGCCTTGGCTTCCATTCCTGACCCGACCGGCACGACGGCAATTGCCTTGCTCTCAGCCGCAATATCGCCGACCAGCATGGCTAGGCGCTCAATACCGGCGGCCCAGCCAACGCCGGGGGTTGCCGGCCCGCCCATGGTCTTGACCAGCCCGTCATAACGCCCGCCGGCCAATACTGCGCCCTGGGCGCCGAGCGCCTCCGTGGTGAATTCGAAAGCGCTATGGCAGTAATAATCCAGACCGCGCACCAGATGCGGATTGAGCTCATAGGAAATGCCGAGATCATCCAGGCCAGTGCATACTGTTTCGAAGAATTCGCGTGAGGTGGGGTTTAGATGGTCCGCCATGACCGGCGCGTCGGCGACGATTTTCCGGTCGCCCTTATCCTTTGAATCGAGGATACGCAGCGGATTTACCTCCAGCCGTTTACGGCTTTCCTCAGATAATTCGCTCAGATGCCCTGTCAAATATTCAACTAGGCTGGCGCGATAATTATCACGACTCTCGCCGTCGCCCAGCGTATTGAGCTCAAGCTTGACCTTATCCGCCACGCCAAGCGCCTGCAGAATTTGGGCGCCAAGGGCGATGATTTCCACATCGCCCAGCGCCTCCGGGACGCCCAACAACTCGGCACCAATCTGGTGAAACTGGCGCAAGCGCCCCTTCTGCGGCCGTTCATAGCGAAACATCGGCCCGCCATAGAAATATTTCAGCGGCAAATTTTGGCTCAGGCCGCCGCTGATCAGGGCGCGCGCCACGCCGGCGGTATTTTCCGGCCGCAACGTTATCCACTCACCGCCTTTGTCCTGAAATGTGTACATCTCTTTGGTGACGATATCCGAGACATCACCAAGGGTGCGCTTGAACACCTCGGTAAATTCGAAGATTGGCGTCGACATTTCCTGATAGCCATAGAGGTTTGCCGTCGCGCGCGCCAAATCCATGACATGGCGGTGGCTTCTATGCGCATCCGGCAAAAGGTCGTGAGTGCCGCGAACCGGCTGTAACTTCGTCACTTAAAACTCCGTTAAAACTCCGTCTAGAAAATCGCCAAGAGAGTAACGCGCCAGCGATCAATCACGGCCCGTACCTATTTCTGTATATTTTGCTGGGGCGGCTTCGCCAACTGATAATTCGGCAAGGTGCGCTAACGGCTTGCGTCTAATCCGGTAATCAGGGTCTCCGGATCGAGAGGAATGTTGCGCCGAACAACGCCAACAGGGCCAAGTGCTGTCACCACGGCGCCATCAACTCTCAGTTCGAGTGCCCCGGCATTGCCCGTCACCATAATCAAGCCCGTGCGATCCGGCACCTGGTAGATATCACCAGTGCGCAAAATTCGCGTCAGCAATAATTCATTATTGGGGCCCTGAATTTGCACCCAGCTATCCGCCTTGGCGGTGATGGCAATGCGGAAATCCATGTTTTCTGCGCCATAAATGCTCGGCACATAGGTCGATGCATCGCTCGTCTCCAAAGCGTTCAATGCCAATTTAAACTCACCAGAGCCACTTGTTTCATCAATGCCGGTAGCGCCGTTCAAATCCTGCGCAGTCGCATTGCTGACAATCGCCAGGGAATCGCTCGACCCGGACGAGGCCTGGTTCGATTCAACAGGAGCATCACCAGCCTGGTTGTTAGCCGCGTTATCCCACAAGGAATCGCTTCTCGGCGGCGCGGCTTCTACAGGCACAGTATCCACCGGAGCCGTTTTTACAGGTGCCGTTTCAAAAGACGCAGCCGCCACATCGGCATTATCAGCACCAGCCGTGCTTACCGCTGCTGTGGCTTGGGTCGCCGTAGCTTGGGTCGTCGTAGCTTGTTGGGTTGCCGTTTCCGAAGCGCTTTGTATTGTCGTTTCCGAATTGGTCTTCGTCACCACCGCCGCTTCAGTAGAAGCTTGCGCCACTGTTTCGACCGCTTCAACAGATCCTTCTTCAGATTCTTTCCACAGAGAATTTGGCGCCAAGCTGGTGGTGGCTGTCGGGCTATCTGCATTAGCCGTCTGAGTTCCACCCTCTATGTCGGACGGCGTTTTATTGGTAGATGCGTTGTCTGCGGGCGCTTCAGCTGGTGATTCTGTTTGTGATTCCGTCGGCTCAACGGTCTCGGAGGCTACCGATTCCATCACCTTTTCGTCGTCGGCAAGACCCGCCGCTTCGGTCAATGTGGTCGACACATCGGTGACCAAATTAGTCGCTATCTGGCCTTCCGTCGAATAAACATACCAGCCGCCATAGACCAGTCCGGCGAGCACCAGCACCCCAAGGATCAGCCAGACTTTGGGCTTACCGCCTTCCTTGGGCGGTACCGGAAAGGATAAATCGCGCTGCGCGCCGCCAGCCGCGGTTTCGCGCTTTAACCGCGCGATCATCTCATCCGGATCAAGGCCAAGGTATTGGCTGTAGCTACGAAGAAAACCAACCACGTAAGTCATACCGGGCAGGTCATCGAAGCGGCCCTCTTCCAGGGCCTCGAGATAAGTTAGGCGAATGCGGAGCGCCGTGGCGACGTCCCGAAGCTCATAGCCGGCAACCATTCGGGCGCGATGCAGGTCAGCGCACAGGCTCGGCAAATCGTCGGCGGATGGGCCGTCAACTGCATGCAAAGAGGGCGCTTTGCCTAATTCCGGTTCGAGAAGCTCAGCTTCTCTTCGCTCTACCATTCCGCCGCCTCTTCATTTCAACCCATCCACGCCATTCATAACATGCCGGCTAAAATTCAATTACACGGGCAAATATCTATTTCATGCAGCACAACAAGAGCGATTCCCCACTCCCGTTAGGACACCTCTTATTAATCATTACCGCTTTTGCCCTACCGCTCGCTGTTCTCTTGCTCACCTTGAAACAGCAAAGCGGCTGCTAATGCCTTGTCTTAGCGGCAATTCAGCAAAGTAACACCGGCCCAAGAAAGGCGCAATTATTAATATATCCCCGGATTGTTCCGGGCTCCGGGCGCGCGCGGTGACAATCATCCCGCCCCTGTGGATAACCTTTAGCGCCCACGACTGAGAGCATTAACCGCCTGGTCCACCAATTCTTCGACGATTTCGCTGACCGGCTGCTCGCTCGCCACCATGCCGACGCTTTGCCCGGCCATCATGGAGCCATTTTCCACATCGCCCTCGATCACGGCGCGGCGCAGTGAACCGGCCCAGAATCTTTCAATGACGAGCTGAGCTTCCTTTTGGTCGAGTTCACCGGCTCGGAAGCGATCGATGGCATCGCGCTGCGCCGCGAAAAACTGCTCAGTCGCCTGATTGGCCAGAGCCCGCACCGGGATAACCGGGAAGCTCGGATCGAGCTGGACCGACAGCTGCGCATCGCGCGCCTTGGCGCGGATAAAGGCTTTTTTGAAATTCGCGTGGGCGATGGATTCAGTGGCGCAGACAAAGCGCGTGCCGATCTGACAGCCTGCCGCACCCATTTGCAAATAAAGCGCCATGGCATCGCCGCGACCAATGCCGCCGCCGACAAAGATCGGTACATCTTCAAGATAGGGCAGAATTTCCTGACACAACACGCTGGTCGCCACGGGCCCGGTATGACCGCCCGCCTCCATACCCTCGATAATGAAGGCATCGACACCCTGGCGGCTGAGCTTTTTTGCCACCATCAGGGTCGGCGCAAAGGAGATGACTTTTACGCCCGCATCATTCAGGCGTTGGGTCGCGCTGCGCGACGGCAATCCACCGGCCAGAACGACATGCCCGACGCCGGTATCGATGCAAACCTCGAGTAGATCATCAAGCTCGGGATGCATGATGATCACATTGACGCCGAACGGCTTGTCGGTGAGGGCGAAGGTGCCCTCGATTTCCTGGCGCAATTCGTCCGGGCTTAGGGAACCGGTGGCGATAACGCCAAAGGCGCCGCTATTGGAGGTCGCAGCAACAAGATTACGCTCCGACAGCCACGACATGGCGCCACCGACAATGGCATGGCGAACACCAAGAAATTCGCGGCCGCGCGCCGACAGCGCGTCGAGTTCGGCGCGTGCACCCTGATTATTGCTCATCCAACCGATAGGCGGCATGGAGCGCGCGCACTGCGCGTTCCGTATGCTCTTCTTTGATCAAAACACTGATCTTGATTTCTGATGTGGAGATGACCTGGATATTGATTCCATTCTCGGCCAGGGCGGAAAACATGGTCTGCGCCACGCCGGCATGGCTCTGCATGCCAATACCGATGACCGACACCTTGGCCACATCACTGTCGCTCAGCACATCCTCAAATTCGAGGGTGCCCTGACGTTTGCGCAGCTCTTCTTTGGCACGCCCGGCATCGGCGCGGGCGATGGTGAAGGTGATATCGGTCGCCTTGCCATCATGCGAGACGTTTTGCACGATCATATCGATATTGATATCGGCCTCCGACAGCGGCGCCAGAATATCTGCCGCCACACCGGGCTTATCCGGCACCCGAACGACGGTGATTTTGGCGTCATCGCGGCTATAAGCGATGCCGGTCACCATCTTAGTTTCAACATCGTCTTCTAAGTTCAGCGATCCATTGTCTTTTGAAGGCATGCCCCATACATCCGTAATAATTGTTCCTTCGACCAAGGTTCCCGGCAAATCGGCGAAACTCGAAAGCACCTGGATCGGCAAGCGATGGCGAAGCGCCAAGCGCACCGAGCGCGGGTCGAGCACCTTTGCCCCAAGAGAGGCTAATTCCAGCATCTCTTCGCAGGTAATCTTGTCGATTTTGCGTGCATTGGTGACGATCCAGGGATCAGCGGTAAAGACCCCGGTCACGTCAGAATAGAGATCGCAGCGCGCCGCACCAAGCGCCGCCGCCAGCGCCACCGCCAGCGTATCAGAACCACCGCGGCCAACCGTTGTCACCCGGCCTTCCGGCGATAGACCCTGAAAACCGGCGACCACCGGAACGCCGCCGGAATCCATCAATTTTTGGATCTCGTCGGTATCAATATTGAGGATCCGCGCGCGTGCATGACTGCCGCTGGTGCGCACCGGCAATTGCCAACCAAGCCACGAGCGCGCATCGATACCGAGGCTCTGCAGCGCTAACGCCACTAAGCCGCTTGTCACCTGCTCGCCGCTCGAGACCACCACGTCATATTCGGCGCTGTCACAATCCGGCGCCATATCGCGCGTCCAGCCGACCAGTTGATCGGTGACGCCGGCCATGGCCGAAACCACGACGGCAACCTGGTTGCCGGCATCAAGCTCCGCCTTTACCCGGCGCGCAACACGGCGGATGGGTCCCAAATGGGATACTGATGTCCCACCAAATTTTTGTACAATTAAAGCCATTTTTTTCACATTCACGCCCAACATCGGTGCGGGCGCGCCTCTTTCAACCAAATAACTGGACGAAAGGCGGGCTATACATACTGTGTTAGAATCCGACAGGCAAGTAATTGAGCACACAGATCGGCATACAGATGGTTTGCGACGGGAAGACGGCATGACGCAGCAGCAAACGACCGACCACAGTCAGGCCAGCGTTGATGAGGCTGAGATCGCGCGCTTTGCCGCGTTGGCGGAGAAGTGGTGGCAGCCGAAAGGGCCGTTTCAGGCGCTGCATGCGATCAATGTGCCACGCCTGACTTACGTGCGCGATCACCTCTGTGAACGCCATGAGCGCGATATTCGCACCGCCAAACCGCTGGCCGGCCTCCGCTTGCTCGATATCGGCTGCGGCGGCGGGCTGATTGCCGAGCCCCTGGTCCGCCTCGGCGCCGAGGTAACGGCGATCGACGCCGGTGCGGATGCCATCGCAGCGGCGCGGCTTCATGCCGAAATGTCGGGCCTTTGCATTGACTATCGCCATATTAGCGCCGAGCAATTGGCGGCTGAGGGCGAACAATTTGATTGTGTGCTAACGCTTGAAGTGGTCGAGCATGTGGCGGACCTGCCGAGCTTTCTCGACGCCTGCGCTGCGCTCATCCAGCCGGGCGGCGCGTTTTTCGCCGCCACGCTTAATCGGACAGCGGCTTCCTACCTGCTCGCCATTGTCGCGGCGGAGCGCATTTTGCGTTGGCTGCCACCCGGCATGCATCAATGGTCGAAATTCGTCCGCCCGTCGGAACTGATCGCGCCGCTCCGCCAAAATAATGTATTAATACAGGATATTAGCGGCATAATCTACGATCCGCTCTCGAATGATTGGTCGCTCAGCAGCAAGCTCGGGGTGAATTATATCGCCTATGGCGTGAAAAACTCCGCCTAAAAGCCAATTTTTAGGTATTTGTTTTTAAACGAACAAATTGGCTTTGTTTTGAAATCCAGCCTGGCGAAAAAAGCGCCCGTTCATCAATTATACCTTATAATTCACGGCGTTAAGAGTCGTGTCGCGGCAACCACGGCATCTGATTAACTTCGATGCCCTCTTCCTTCAACTCAGCCGCCTCTTCTTTGCTGGCATCGCCGTAGATATTGCGCTTCTTGACCTCGCCGTGATGGATCTTGCGCGCCTCTTCCGGGAAGTTCGTGCCGACATTATCGAAATTCTCTTCGATCACCTCACGCATCTTGCGCAATGTCTTGATCGCTTCACCCATCTGTTCCGGCGTCGGCGGGGTAACTCCCGGCGGCAAGACTGGGACAGGCGCCGTGCCCGTCTTTACCGGCAAACCGCTACTGCCACCCACACTGCGGCCACGGCCCCGACCGGTGCCGGCCGCGATATTCGGCGCCATGGGCGCCTTTTCGATATTGTGATCGCCGCACATGGGGCACTGCACTTCGCCGTCTGCAACTTGGCTGTCAAAGCTGCCGGAATCGGCAAACCAAGCCTCAAACACATGCTCCTGCGGGCATTTTAGATCAAAGACAATCATCGCAATGGGTCCAACACCGTCCGAAATTCTGATAGACTCAACCTAACCACCTTATATCGATACATTTCAAAGCGTCCACAAAAAGCGTTCTCAATTATATGAGCCATCCCCCCAGCGATCATCGGCGCGGACCGCCCTCGCCGTGGATCAAGCGCTTCGCCGGCGAGATCAAGCCGGCCAGTAGCGTCCTCGACCTGGCCTGCGGCAGCGGCCGTCACAGCCTATTGATGCTCGAATTGGGACACAGCGTCACCGCCTGCGATATCGATATCGATATCGAAGGCCTGGACGACCTCAAACGACGGGACAAGCTGGAACTTGTTGAGGCCGACCTGGAAAACGCGCCATGGCCATTCCCCGAGCGGCAATTTGCGGCGATTACCGTCACCAACTATCTCTATCGCCCGCTGTTCCCGCAAATTCTCGCCGCTCTCGCGCCCGGCGGACTGCTGCTCTACGAAACCTTCGCCGCCGGCAACGAACAATTTGGCCGCCCGCGCAATCCCGATCATCTCCTCAAGCGCGGCGAGCTCCTGTCCGGTATTCTCACCGGATTGACCATCATCGCCTACGAAGATCTCACCATCAGCGAGCCGCGCGCCGCTGCGGTGCAGCGTGTTTGCGCATATAGATAGAATCAATCTAGGGAGGAATACAAAATAGCAAATTACGTCATTCGTGGTGGTGAAGTACTGAAGTTTATTGGCGATACGGTGATTGCCATTTTCCCCTACGAAGCGGATTCGCGACCGCTCGCCAACATGGTGCGCGCCGCCGTCGCCACCGCGCGTGAAGCCATATCCCGCGTTGATCGGCGCAATCAAAACCTCAAAGGCACGGACCGACCGGCCACCCGGTTCGGTATTTCCATGCATATCGGCAGTCTCATGTGCGGCAATATCGGCATCGACCGCCGCCTCGATTTCAGTGTGACCGGGCCAGCGGCAAATGAAGTGGTGCGCTTGGAGGGTCTCTGCAAAGGGCTGAAGACGCCGGTTATTGTCTCCTCAAATTTTAAAGAGAACTACGCCGGCGAGCTGATCGCGCTCGGCAATCACCCCGCTGCCGGCGTCGAAGGCGGGTTCACCGCGTTTGCGCTGCCGGAATTTACCCCAGAGCCAGAGCAGGCGCCTTAAACGCCCGGTCATGCTGTAGCGCCGGGATTGATGCCCGCGCCTTGGCGACTTCGGCCAAATCGATCTCAGCGGTCACATAGCCGACGCCCTCGCCGGCATCGGCGAGCACCTTGCCATACGGGTCAATAATCAGCGAATGGCCATAGGTTGACCGCCCGCCCGAATGGCTACCCCACATGCAGGGCGCCATAACAAACGCCGCGCTCTCAATCGCCCGGGCGCGATTAAGCACATGCCACACCACCTCGCCTGTCACCTTGGTGAAGGCGGCGGGAATGGAAATAATCTCAGCGCCGCCATGGGCCAGCGCACGATAGAGTTGGGGAAAGCGCAAATCATAACAGACGGTCATGCCGAGCCCGCCCCACGGTGTCTTGGCGACAATCGCATCATCGCCGGGGCGAAAGGCTTCTGATTCGCGGTAGACCTCACCGTTCGGCAAATCCACGTCATACATATGAATTTTATCGTAGCGCGCCGAAATCTCGCCATGGTCATTAAGCAGCACGGAGCAATTGGCCACTCGGCCATCCGGCGCGATGGCGCCAACAGAGCCGGCAATGATCCAGGCGCCGGTTTCGCGCGCAATCTCACCAAAGGCCGATATGGCCGGATGATCTTCGATTGCCGTCGCCTGCGCTTGAACCTGCTCAGTGCGATGATCCATCAGCGCGACATTCTCCGGCAGGGCAATCAGCTTAGCGCCCTCTGCCTCCGCCGCGCGCACCAGCTCGCAAGCCGTGCGCAAATTCTCGGTCATATCCTGGCCGCTGCTGGTCTGAATGCAGGCGACCCGCAGATTGGTATCCGTCATGCCAATCCCAGCATACGATCGAGTTGCCCTGCCCGGTCAAAGGCAACCAGTTCGTCCGAGCCGCCGATTGGCTTACCATCGATAAATATCTGCGGCACCGTATAGCCGCCCGAGCGCGCCTCCATCTCGCGGCGCAATTTAGGCTTTCCCATCACGCCGATATCGGTAAAGGGCACACCCTTTTTATCCAGTAACCTTTTGGCTCTAACGCAGTAAGGGCAGAAGGGTGTCGTATAGACGGTAATTTCAGGCACGCTGGCTCCTCTTAGACTGATTTCGTGAACTCATCATGCAGAACGATCCAGGGTGCGCGCAAGGGTCAAAACATCAACAGACCGTGCGCCATCCTTTAGAAGAGCGCGCACGCAGGCATCCACCGTCGCCCCAGTGGTAATCACATCATCGACCAGCACTATCGATTTCCCCACTATGGCGCCGCTGTGCTGTTTGCACAGGCGAAACGCGCCGCGCGCATTGGCGCTGAAGCGTGCCTGGGATTTGGTCGCCCGGGCGCGCTGCAGCAAATCCGGCATCCAGACGGCGTCGGCATCGCGGCTGAGCGCCGCGCCCAACAGCACCGATTGATTAAAGCGCCGCGCTAACAGGCGCCAGCGAAAAAGCGGCACCGGGGCAATGATATCGGCATCGGGCAACACCTCACGCCCGGCGCGCGCCATCCAGGCGCCAAGCGACGGCACGATCCAGGTACGATCCGCCATTTTGAACGCCAACACCAAATCCCGCCCGACATTCTTATAAAGCACCACCGCCCGCGCCCGCCCAAATGCTGGCGGCGCACGCAACCAGGCCCCGCATAATGAACCCGGCTCAACCTCGATCTCAAACGGCGTGCCGCAGCAGGCACAAAGTGGTGCCACAATGAAGCTGACCTCGCTCCAACAATCAGCACAAAGCCGCCCGGGAATATCCACCGCCACATCACAGGCGCAATATCAAATTACCCGCCATGCATTAATCAAGCGCAGTGCTGCAAGGTGGGTCAACTCCCACCAACCCATTCGCTCACAAAGTAAGCCTCATTCTTATTTTCTCTGTGGGCGAGCGGACCAACCTCAAGTGACTGGTCCATTGGCAACCCATTTAATCCGCCGGGTTGGTTTGTCGAACGCGCACCCACTTGATAAAACGCACCATCGGTAATGCATAAAAGCCGCCCACGCTGACAACAACCGGAAACCTTACAAATGGTGCAGGACAAGAAAATCATCGTCATCGGCGGTGGAATCGTTGGCGCGTCGGCCGCCTACTATTTATGCAAGAGGGGGTATTCGCCAATCTTGCTGGAAAAAGGCGAGTCGGCTGGTGAGCAATCCGGGAGGAATTGGGGGTTTGTGCGTCAACAAGGGCGCGATCCTGCGGAGGTTCCCTTGATGATGCGAAGCAATCAACTGTGGGCCGGGCTTGAGAATGAACTGGGTGAAAACATCGAATGGTGCCAGGGCGGCAATTTGTTGCTGACAAATGATGCGCACGAGCTAAAGCTTTATCAGGACTGGGCGGATATCGCCGGCAGCCATGGCCTCGACAGCAAAACAATCAATCAATCGGAATTGGCTGATCTGATCCCGCGGATAGAGCAAGCATTCCTGGGTGGGCTCTATACCGCAAGTGACGGACAGGCCGACCCGGTGAAAGCGACCAACGCATTTTGCAATGCGGCGGAACGACTTGGCGCGAAGATATTTCGCAATCGCCCGGCGCTTGGCGTGGAGATACAAAATGGCAAGGTTCATGGTGTTAGAACAGCCGACGGCATTCTTGAAGCGGATTATGTGGTTTGCGCCGCCGGGGCCTGGACTTCTAAATTTCTCCACCTTTTGGGACTGAGGCTACCGCAGCAGCGCATTCGCGGCTCCGTCGCCCAGACGACAATTTGCGAGAAGACAACGGACATCGGCGTGTGGGCGCCCGGCGTTGCTTTTCGCCAGCGCCGTGATGGCAGTTTCAGCGTTGCAGCCGGAAACGGTTACGAGGTTGATTTCACGCTCGGGTCGTTGCGTGGCTCAAGGCATTTCATAAAGTCGTTCATGGCCAACAGAAAATATTTCAACATTAAGTTTGGCGCGGCCTTATGGAAAGATTTCGGCGGTTTGGCGAAAAATTTTGTTACTGGCTATGACCCGGTTGGGCTGCGTCGCGTCGTTGCACCCACCCCAAATTCTGCTCGGTTAGAGCGCGCGCTAAAGAATTTTAAAGCAATGCTGCCGAGCCTCAGGAATGTCGAACTACAGCGTAGCTGGGCCGGCTATATTGATATGACGCCGGATGCGTTGCCGGTTATTGATGCCCTTAATAAGCCTGACGGATTGGTCATTGCCACCGGATTCAGCGGTCATGGATTTGGATTGGGCCCATCAGCCGGCAAAGCGGTTGCCGAATTGATTGCAGATGGTAAGTCGCCGATAGACCTCTCAAACTTCACCTACGCCCGCTTTCCAAACAATAGCTACCCCGAGCCCTTTCAGCTCGTCTAGTTTTCCATGCGCATGGCGTAGCGCGCGCTGCCATGCCATATAAGCGCTATGGCGAAAACGACACCTAACGAAGCAAAAGCGGAAATCGGCCCGTTCGACCGTGTGCAATTACGCCAGAAGCGGGATCGCGCGGCGGCAGGGTTTGCCGCGCACTCGTTTTTGCTTGATGAAGTGTCGGTGCGGCTTGCTGAGCGGTTGGATGATATCAAGCGCAGCTTTCCGCTAACCGTGGATTTGGGTTGTCATGATGGCCGCCTCGCCAACGAGATTGTCGGCAGGAACGGCATTGAGACTCTCGTCCAATGCGATCTTTCACCGGGCATGGTGGCGCGTGCGCCAGGGCCGTGCCGGGTGGTGGTGGATGAGGAGTGGCTGCCGTTTGCATCAGAGCGGCTCGACCTGGTGATTTCTGCGCTTAGTCTGCATTGGGTTAATGATCTGCCCGGCGCGCTCATTCAGATACGCCGCGCGCTGCGCCCCGACGGATTGTTTCTCGGCGCCATTCTTGGCGGCGATAGTTTGAGCGAATTGCGCCAAGCCCTGACGGCGGCAGAAAGCGAGCTCGAAGGCGGCATTA
>Ga0114999_10002645_pt1 | contig 23208 bp, 24 predicted proteins | sample ArcticOcean_MG_C_3_FD_89820 | JGI IMG/M metagenome (GOLD analysis project Ga0114999, IMG submission 89820) | Marine microbial communities from western Arctic Ocean - ArcticOcean_MG_CB8_126 | ecosystem: Environmental > Aquatic > Marine > Oceanic | place: Arctic Ocean: Canada Basin | collected...
CGGCCCGCCACTAAACCCCGGCTCGGCCTCCCCGAATCAGCCAAATACGACCCTGCCGGAGAAAAACACACTAAGTGTGGGCACACGGGTGGCGGTCGAAAACGTGCGCACCTGCGGACACTGCTTCTTCTGCCGCAAAGGCACCTCGCAGCTCTGCGAAAACGGACGTAACTTCGGATTCAGCGACGACGGCGGACTCGCCGAATACGGTGTCTGGCCCGCGTCGCTCTGCATCCCGCTGCCCGACAATATGACCAACGAAGAAGCCCCCCTCGCCGAGCCGACCTCCGTCGCAGTCCACGCCGTCGAAAACGCCAACGTCACCATCGGCGAAATCGCCGCCGTAATCGGATGCGGAGTCGTCGGACTCTGCACCCTCCAGGTCCTCCGCGCCGCCGGACTCAGCGTAATAGCAATCGACCCCCGCGAACAATCTCTGAAACTGGCGAAGGAATTAGGTGCGGCAGCGACCCTTGACCCAACAAAAGTCGATGTCGCCACCCTCCTACCCAAAATCTCGGATGCATTGCGATCCGGACTCGACCTGTTCTCCCTCCCAGAGTGGGAGGGAGCTAGAGGGTGGGCGACGCGCGACCAAGTCACGGCAGTGACGCCCGGAGCTAACGAAAAGAGGGCGACTGGCGACAAAGTCGCCACATCTTCCGCTCAATCCCCCTACATAGGCCCCGACGTCATCATCGAAACCGCAGGCGCCCCCGGCACCGGCCTAGACGCAGCGAACTGGGTTCGCAGGGGAGGCAGAGTAGTCATCGTCGGCTTCTCGCACCAAACGCAAGACGGAATCAGCTTCGCCCGAGCCCACATGGGCGAAAAAACCATCGTGGGTTCGTCTGCAACCAGCACCGGCGGCTACCAAAAAGCCGTAACCCTAATCGCCAACGGCTCCGTCAACGTAAAACCCCTAATCTCCGCCCTAGTCCCACTAAACCGAGGAATCGAAGATGGCTTTGAGAGAATGTTAAAGCCTGAGAAGGACGTTTATCGGATTTTGGTTGGGAACGGCTAGTCTCGGCGTTGTATTTGTTGTGAACAAGGGCAATCAGTTCTCTTTGCACTCAATTCACTCGCAAAATATATTCCAGCCCTGTATTCTCGAAATTCTGTAGCTATACCGAGATAGGGTAGACTCCTGTTTCATTGAGAAAACGGCATATGCTTCATCACTTCACTCTATGGAATCTTTTTTCGACAACTCGTCAGATAATCCCATCAGCGATTCTGCTGACGACCAATTCGGATATCTGCGGCTGGCCACAGTTATAGCCGACTACCTGAACAACGATTTAGTCAGCAACTCGCAGGTACTCGCTATCTCTGGTAGTTGGGGGAGTGGCAAATCGTCATTGATGAACTTGGTCGAAGGAAGAATCCGAAGTACGTCGGGACCACGTGCTATTTGTCCAATTGTTATCAATTTCAATCCCTGGTACTTCAATTCTGTAGAGGATTTAATTCGAGCCTTCTTCGGTGCTATAGGGCGCGAATTACTGGATAGCACGTCCGAGCCAAACGCGGCTGAGTTGGCAAAATCAACGATCCATCACCTCGCCAATCTAAGTCAAGTTGTTCTGGGAATAATGAGTGAAGCAGAGGTTCCTCTCGCCGGAAAAGGAAAAAGGATCGCAGGTCTCCTGAGCCGATGGTCAAAAAAATCGCAGCAGAACGAACCAACTTCTGTTGACCAATTAAGGATTCGAATTAGCGGACTGCTGGAACGGATCAACAAACGCGTATTTGTCTTTATAGATGACATCGACAGGCTAGAACTAGGCCCATTGCTGCAACTATTGAAACTGCTCAGATTAACTGGCTCGCTAACCAATATCACCTACATCGTCGCCTATGACAAAACGGTGGTTTCGACGGTAATCGAGCGTGAATACGGTCTAAGCGGCGAAGACTACATGGCTAAAATCTGTCAAGCTGAATTTCCAGTACCTCCCGTGAATGAATTTCGCAGGCGGCATGCTATCGCAGCCATCTGGCACGACATCACATATAAAACCGATGCTCCGGACCAATCAGAAAGATTCTGGGAGATTTACCAACGGGGGCTCAGCCGATTGTTCGCCACTCCGCGAGACATAAATCGATGGCGGCTAAATTTAGCGTTGGTTACACCCTTAATTCAGGGTGAAGTTAACTCAGCAGATTTCGCCTCGCTGGAAGCTCTTCGAATTCACAGATATCCCGTCTACAGCAAATTGCGCGACAGTCGGCAGATATTGGTGGGACCACAGAATTTACTAAGCGCAAAAGCCGAAACTGGTGACACTGAATTGCAATCCGAGTTGAATCGGTTGCAAGAATATTTCACCGATTCCGAGGACTATGTCGATCGAATCATACGGACGTTATTTCCGGCATATTCAAGTACACCAGGGGAAGAACGTTATAGCTCAACACTCTCGGAAAACGCCCGAATCAATAAGCAGATATCTAGTTTGTTATTCGTAGATCGGTACTTCGAACTCGGTGTTGATCAATCCGACATTCGAGAATCTGAAATATCAGACTTTATTCAAGCAGACCGTCCTGCCCAAATTGAAATTATCGACGAGTTTAGCTCGGGGGACAAATACTGGCGATTTCTCACAAAATTAGAGGATCATCTTAAGTACTTAAACGAGAGTACGGCTCATCAACTTCTTGACTCAATTTTGTATGCCGGACAGCTGGCATCCAGAACCTCCCCCGAAATGTTTGAACTTGACGAGCAAACCTATGCGATACGGTGCACTTACTTAGTTCTGGACCGATTGGAATACGATGTTCGCAAACAAGCGTTGCTCGAATATTTCAAATCGACAACCGACATCGCTTTTGCCATCCATCTGGCTGCCTCGCTCGAGACTGATGCCATTGCAGATTGGTCTCCTTACAATGCAGCCCTAGACGACCGGTTGGTACCACATCTCTTTTCGGACAGTGATTCACGAGAATTTATTGAAATGGTTCTTCATCGTCTCCGAACCGAATTCAGTTCACCGCTGGAATTATTTGAGGCGGTCGGAAGACGAATTGCAGAACTGCTGTATCGATGGCGAGACTGGACGGGAAGTCTTGATGAGCCCCGTGAATATGTTTCACGTTTATTGAGCGAAGACAAGGGAATTGTATTTTTCTTGCTCGGTTTGCAGAGATTCGTAAGTTCAACAGGAGGTAATTACAAAGACTACGACCCAAGCGTACTCTCCGATTTTGCGAGCACCGAAGAGATCGATAGTTTTGCGAGTGAGGCTCGCGGACGAATAGATTTGACGCCCGATGAGCATGAAGGATTGCAATTATATTTCGAGCCAGATCCTCGTAGTCGGATTTGAGCTGTGGTCATTCCTGAAGAGCAAGCGCGCAAGTATTTATTGACTCCTCAATCAAACCTGTACCTGATAAGCAGGAAAGATCCAGTTGCAATTTTTAGATCACTCGCTGCGACGATCTCTGACAGCGCGCTTTACCTGCGCCATCCAATTACTACAGCACAACCACCCACCCCGCCAAAGCGGAAAGTCCTCGTACTCGCCTCGATCGTCTTTGCGGGCTAGTTGGAGGTCTATGTTGTCGGGGCCGTTGAAGGTGAAGTTGGTTCGGCCGGGATCGAGCCTGCCATCCCCCCTTGACCAATCCCGCCCCCTCACCCGACACTAACCCCTAGCGACCAGAACGCCACCAGCACCCGAACCGCTCCATGACCTCGCGCAAGGTCAGACGGCATGACGGCGAGTCCCGTTTTTCGTTCCCGACTACATTCCCGATTCCTTTCCCGATTCCTTCGGGACAGGCGGGACAGGCGAGGACAGACGGGATAACAAGCGGCTTTATTCCCAGGTGCAGGGCGTCTTCTACACCCTCACCGAATAACACTTATCACGCCGGAGCAAACACACCCGGCCAAAATAATCCCGATGAATTGAAAAATGAATCGGGACATCGCAGAGATGGGTCTCGGACGTGAGAGCGGACCGAGTAGCAGACCAGCGCATCTCCCCAAACAGCGTCCGAGAAGTCAGACGCCTTCCCAACCACAGATGCCATCGGCATCAGTGCCGTTCCAACGAGCAAGCAGAGGCTCGCTCTATCTCAGGTTCAACGGATAATCCGGTAAGAACGTGATTCTGAATCTAGTTCAGAATGACAACCGAGTAGCCCCGAACCCAATAACAAAAGCCGCCTGTGCCGAACTCATTAAGTGAGTTCAGCAATCGCTCGTCTACCACCGTCTGATCTTGCGCCAGCTCATGAAGCTGCTTTTCAGCGCGCGCCCAGTAAACGCGGCACGCCGCCCCCGCTACGGCGCAAGATCCTCAATGCTTACGAGTGCGATGGTAAGCGGTTCAATATCTGTTAGCCGATACACGTTAGAAACACGCGCCACGCCCGGCGTAAAACCAAACATCAGGGGCGAGGCATCGAAATATTCGTAGTCGATACCCGGGGCTTCTAAATCCCCAGCTCTGAATTCGACGATTATGCCTTCGCCGCCATACTGCGTTCTATCTTCAACTTTCTCGATGAGGTTATTTCCGCGGTACTCCCAGTAAACGGGAAGGGGATCCGGTGCTGTGCCGTTCAATAAATGCTGTACCTCGTCGGGCTTAAAGGAGAACGAGTGCATTTGCAGCAGGTCCATGGGAGTGGTCCGTTTATCGAACACCATGCTCGACCGGTCCAGTCCAAGCAAAAGCGTTCGAGAGCTCGCAGCCATTAAGTAGCTGGTGAATTCCATAAAAAAGTCTGTTTACAGGGAATCGACCCCTGCCCCTTTATCTCTCAGTATCCCGGAATGTGTTGCAGCCGCTTAGTTCGCTGCCGCATGATCGCGTAGGGAAAATATTTCGTCGACCCCCTACCCGATATGTTCCCGCGGAATTCGCAGCGCCATGCTTCCCGCGACGGTGACCACATCGTACTGACCAACCATTCCGACCAGCGTGTGCGCCGCCCAGCCTTCGAATCCGTAGTCATCAGCGAGCCACGTAACCATGTCGGTGGTTGCCATCTGGAGTCCACGATTCAGCGAGCTTGCAAACTCGGGCTGGCTGCCGACGCTAATGATGTAATCGTCGGTCTCAACGCGGGGACCGGTTATCGTCTTGCCCTTGTTCAACGTCACCGAGAACTCGACGTCCATAGAGGTCTCGATTCCGTTTCCGAGCGGCTCACCGTCGCCCTGCAGCGCATGCCCGTCGCCAATGTAAAGAAGCGCCCCCGGCTGGTACACCGGAATATGCACGGTCGCCCCTTCACGAATCATGTTGTAGTCGATGTTCCCGCCGTAGGAACCCGATGGACCCGATGTCGGCGTGAACTCGCCCTCTGGCGCAACGCCGATACAGCCGAGCATCGGCTCGGCAGCGAACTCTCGCACCTGTCCAGGGCTTTCTGGGTATCGAGGGCTGACGACGTTGCGGTCGAGATCGATGTCCCACGGCAGCATGTCCGATCGGTCTTTGCGCACGAGGTCCATCTTGTAGTCGCTTGAAAATACGGTCGATGCCAGCTCGGGTGTTAGTGCGACCAGTCCCAGTCGAACCGATGTGTAGCCCCAGTTGCGGTTGAGGCGGACCTTGTCGAGGTGGACCGAGATCGAATCGCCCGGCTCGGCGCCCTCGATGTAGAACGGGCCTGTTAGCGGGTTTCCCGTCTCGTGCAAATGCTCGTCGTGCAGGTCTTGCCCACCTGAGTCGAGCGTCTTCGTCACCACCGTATCGCCCGGTTCAATGGTCGCTAGAACGGGGTGGAATTTGGCGAAAGTACGGTAGTACTCGGTGGCGACGATTTCGTGAGTGGTGGGCATGAGTTTTGGCTCCAAGACGGTGCGGTTCGACCGGTTCCCCCTTCCGATGTGAAGAGGTTAGGGATGGGAAGATTTCAGCTGCGACCAAGTCACGATAGTGACGCCCGGAGCTAACGGGCGAAATCGTAGCACGGCGCAGCCCTTCCTGACCCCACTGAAGATCGTTTCACTGGGTCGAGACGCTGTTATACTTTACTATTCGGTTATATAACTATATGGTTATGTTCATGCCAACAGACGTGCTTTCGAAAACGTTCGCAGCCTTAGCCGATCCCACACGACGGGCGATATTGTCTCGACTTACGACGGGTGAGGCCTCTGTGTCCGAACTCTCCGAGCCGTTCGACATGACGATGCCGGCGATTTCAAAGCATCTGAAAGTTCTCGAAAACGCTGGATTAGTGCAGCGAAGCACGTCGGCTCAATGGCGGCCTCGAAAGCTGAGCGCCGGGCCAATGAAAGACGTTTCTGATTGGCTTGAAAATTACCGTGAACACTGGGAAGAACGCCTCGATCGTCTCGATGCGTACTTGACCAAGCTTCAACAACAAGAACCGTTCGATCCTGATCCCAACCAGAAAGACATTCACTCAAAATGACGACCATTCAACACCCGGAACGCACGACGGTTATTGAGCGAGTGTTCGACGCTCATCGCGAACTGGTTTACAGCACATGGGCCGATTCCGAACACATCGATCAGTGGTGGGGTCCCACCGGGGTCACAACCAGAACCGTCGAACGTAATTTCACCGTTGGCGGCTCCTAGATATACGCAATGTCGTGGCCGGGCAGCGACGGTGAAAAGCAGGTCGAAAACAAGTACGACGAAATCGTTCCCGGCGAAAAAATCGTTTGGACCGAGTCCGTCCCGGGTGACGCAAGTAACGTTGTGACAGTCACGGTTTTGTTCGAAGATCAGGGCGAAGAGACGAAGCTGACCATGCTGATTCTTCACACGTCTGTCGATCAGATGGACATGAACGAGCAGGGCGGCATGCTCATGGGCTACAACATGGTGCTCGACGGCTTCACTGCGTTCCTCAAAGAAAACGCCTAGTTCGAGGGGCTATCGAAAATATTGGGTGCCGGTGCAAAATAGACATGCGCCGGCACTTCGGCGTTAATCGGAGTCTTACTCACCATCTTCGTTCTCCCCTTCCAGATCGGAAGGGGCCGGGGGCCGTGTCGCAGACATGCTGCGACCAAGTCGTCCGACAACGCCCGGAGCCAAACGAGTAGGAGATTCGGAGCCGAGTGACTATGTCACGAGCGCGACTAACCCATGACACCCGGAGCTAAATGAGATTGCAGCGAGCGACCAAGTCATTCGATGACGCCGGAGCAAAACGAAAAGCAAAACGAAAATTAAATGGGTGAGCTAGCAGCCCTTGCGAATGCCGTTGTGTGGGCGCTTACTGGCGTCGTTACCAAAGGCCTAAGTAAAAACGTCCGACCCACCCATATTGTCGCCGCACAGGTGTGGATCGGACTCGCCTTCCTGCTGATCGTCGGATTCGTTATCGGCCAGACCGACGAACTGACACACGTCCAGCTCCGCTCAGCGCTATTTCTCGTAGGCGGGGCGCTCGTAAACACCGCAGGCTCTCTCGTCTTCTGGTTCGCCCTTTCTCGAGGAACGGTCAGCACCGTCTACCCGACGACCCAGTCAATCTTCATCAGCATTTCCGTGCTGGCTGGTTGGCTGTTTCTTGGCGATTCGCCCACGGCCGGAGTAATCGGTGGAGCAGCATTGATTATCGGTGGAGTTATTTTGCTCAACTGGAAGCCGAGCGATCCGAGTGTCGATGCTGCAAACCCCGACGCAGAGAGCCAGAAGCCCAAACGCAAGTTCAAAGGCGACTTCATTGGAATAGGACTTGGAGTGGTAACTTCGTTCCTGTGGGCCGGAGGATTCCTATCGACGGTCGTCGGACTCGAAGACACACCGCCAGTTGCCGCCGCAACAATTCGAAACCTCGTACCGGCGATCATCTTTGTGGGAGTCGCTATCTTCTTCCCTTCGCAACGAGTTACGCGGGTATTCAAAGGAAACGGCACCCGGTTAATTACCGGCGCATTCCTGTTCTCCTTCAGCGCCCTTTCGTTCGTAATTGCTCTCGATAACGCACCGCCAAGCGTGGTAGTCGTGCTCGTCAATACCTCACCAATGTGGGCGGTCGTTTTCGCGGCCGTCATTCTGCGAGAACGCCTCACTCGTTACGCCCTCGGGGGTGCATTGCTAAGCATGGCCGGAATATTCGTGACTTTGGCGTCTCGTTAGCTGTTCGGGCAAGTGCTCGGGATATCGCACAGTTCGTGCGCGGCTAGCCCCAGATACCGCGCAGCAGATCGAGGCTTCGCACGCAGATCTCTTCACGGTCGTCAACGAACCCCGATGTTTCGATCGCAGGCACGAACCCGTTTGTCGCCACAAATTTACCGACCGGACCTTCCGCAGCCCAGTCGATCAAACCGGTTCCGATCTCCTTGTGTTGATCTCGCACATTGCCAGCGCCTTCGGCTCCTCGAGCATCGTGAACCTGCACATGCGAAATCCGATCGCCAAGCAACTCGATCCCGTCCTCTACACCACCCGACCCCCACGCGTGTCCAACGTCAAACGTAATCCGAACCGCCGGACTATCGACAATATCCACCGATTCCGCAAGTTCCTGGTGCGAACGGACCACCCATCCCGGGTTGTAGTGCATGTTCTCAAGCCCAATCACCACACCTGAATCCTCGGCTACCGGAGCCGCCGATTTCACGAAATCGATGTAAAACGACATCGCCAGAGCGCGGTCGGCCTCGGAAACGTCTTCTCGCTCGATACCTGCTACATCGAGTCGACCCGGGTGGAGTACGATCACCTTCACTCCAAGTTCGCCAGCTACTTTTATCTCGGAAATTAGACTCACCAGATCCTTCACACGCTGCTCAGCATCATGCGATCCGGGTAGCGCCGACGGTGGGAAGTGGTGGGTATATCGCAGGTCGTGCTCGCTCGACATCGCGATCAGGTGCTCGCGGTCTGCAGTACTCAAATCGCCGAGAAACAGTTCGGGTGCATTGAATTCGATCCCGTTGAACCCGTGCGTAATGGCGAAATCAACAGCGTAACGCGCCGACTCCGGATGGTCGACACAGGTTGTAGCAAAGCTGTATTTCATATTTGGTACCAATCCTCCCTCCCTCGCAGGGAGGGAGATAGAGGGTGGGTCGGAATCGTCAAATGGCTCAAACGTTATGGATGGGCATTGGTCTATCGATCGGATATCACCGACACCCTAACCCTCTCCCTCAATAGGAAGAGGGAATGACTCAGCTAAAACGTCAACTGAAAATCACCAAGAATTTCGGCAAGTTCGGCCATGTCGCTGCTCGATAATTTCCACTCGCCAGCATTCGCGTTGTACACCGCTTGCTCGGGGGTTTTAGCACCGGCGATGCAGCTTGTGACAGCCGGGTTGGCGAGCGTCCACGCGATAGCGAGCTGCGCCCCTTCGTGACCGTGATCGGCAGCCCACACAAGAAGTTTTTCAACTATCTTCATCGCAGGAATAAATACACTGTCCTCGAACTCGGGTTTGCCCATTCGTTCATCGTCGGCTGGGAAGACGTGACCCGGTCGGTACTTTCCAGTAAGCATCGCCTTCGCAAGAACCGAGTGTGGAATAACACCAATTCCAAGTTCGAGACACGTCGGCAGAATTTCTTCTTCAGGGAGTCGATAGAGCATGTTGTATCGGGGTTGCGAGCTATGAATCGTGCCGTATTTGGCGGCCTCACGGTGCTGCTCGTCTGAGAAGTTCGACACGCCTATGTATCGAATCTTACCTGCGTCACGCAGCTTCTCAAGATTCGCCATCGTCTCGTCGATCGGGTCGGCAGGGCTGGGACCGTGCAGCTGATATAGATCGACATAGTCGGTCCCCAACGTGCGCAAACTGTTCTCGATAGCGGAGGTCATGTGCTCCAGCGAATGATCGCCTGTAAGTTTCGTCGCAAGTACGACCTGGTCGCGTCGGCCCTTGATCGCCTTACCCAGCACCCCCTCGCTCGTGCGATAGCCTTCAGCCGTATCGATGAAGGTCGCCCCGGCATCGATTGAAGCGTGGATCGTCGCTATCGCTTGCTCGTCGGGAATAACTCCCATGCCGCCACCAAGCGGCCAGGCACCCAAACAAATTACTGAAACTTCTGGACCGTCTTTACCAAGCTGTCGTGTTTGCATGTTTCTCCCGTGGATAGCTATCTAACTGTGAGCATGCACTTTATACACGAGACGCGATCATCCAAACATCCGCCCGAGCGCTTCGCTTAGCAAGCTATTGAATACCTCAGGATCTTCGTTCATGACGAAATGCCCGGTTGTCGGCACGATGCGGACGTCTACGCCCGCATCTCGAGCCGCCGTTTCGTCCATAGCGCGACCTGATGCATTAATTGTCATTTCGGTACGCCCAGCGCCCGCGTCGTCTCGTACAGCGCAATATCTTCAGCCATCCCCCGCATCGCGCCGATCCCAACTTCCTGTGGGGTCGCAATCATGCCGTCGGTAATCATATTTTTCAGGCCGTCTGGAGTATCGGCAGCAAACATGCTCGCTACCAGTCCGGAAACCGCCGATGCGTAATTACTGATCATCGCTTCCAGTTGGACGGCCTGGAACCCATCACTGCCACCGGGATCATTCCGAAGATACTTCAATGTATCGGCGCCAACTATTCCAGCGACACGGCCGTCGAGCAATCTCGCCGCGTGGAGAATCACCATCCCGCCCATTGAATGCCCTACCAGCGCTGCGCGATCGACACCTTCTTGGTCGAGCACGGTAACGACATCGAGACCAAACGACGGCATGGAGTAGTCGGTGCGCCCCAACGTTGAATCACCGTGACCTGCAAGATCGATAGCTATGGTTCGATACTGGCTCGAAAACTCACGTACCTGTTCCACCCAGTGAGCCCTGTTGCACGTCCACCCATGAATGAAAACGATAGTGCCAGAATCGGCGTGATCGTCGCCGCTCACGTCGTAAACAATACTCACACCATCGAACGATTCAACTGATTTCACCAACCTCAACCCCGCATTCGCTTATGCCACGCAACTGAACCCAGTGCCGCATCTTACAGTCTCAGCAAATGCGCGTAGTTCTCCCCCTCGATTTCATACTCGAAAGCAACTAACAATTAAGGGGATATGAGTAGCGCAGAACAACCGCATCCGATTATTTCGCATCTGGAAATTATTGAGACGCGACTTGGCAGGATCGAAAAAGCCCTCGGCATCGAAGATAAACCGAAGCCGATCCTGCGAACACGCACCATCGTTTTGATCGTAGTGCTACTGATATTCGGCGCAAGCTTCTTCTTCGGCCTGAAGTACGTATTCGATACGCTCTTCGACGCCCTACCCGTCTAAATCCGGTGAACTGCGGGATCGTTCAATCGAGTGTCCCAGCAACTACGGGCTCATGCTGTCAATGATCGCGATACTTTCGCCTAATTTAAGTTGTGTGATTCCCCTAATGCCGATTCAGCACGGTGAAATCAGTCTAGTACTGGCGTCGAAAACCTCGGGCTGGTTTCGGACTAATGAACGCACAAAGACAACTCTTGCGAGTGATCTCCTTACGCTCAGACGAAACGAACGACGAGTCGTTCGAAAATGCACTGCGAAACATTGGGCATAAAGTCGTTGTCCTCAGTTCGCTTGAACCCGCGTTCACACTTGCCGACTCCTCGTGGCCCGATATCGTGGCGTTCGATCCATGCTCCCAATTCAGCACGGCTGGCTCGGTAAAGCGGCTTCGTACCTGCTTCGACGGGGCGATTGTCGCAACTGGCAAAATCCCCGATCCGACAGTAGCGACGATGTTGGAAGAACTCGGGATCGAATTCTTTGCATCCAACGCCCGTGAATTTCTCCAAGTTGCAAGTAGCGTTCGAATAAGGACGCGCAGCGAAGAGCCGTACGATGTCGATCCGCCTTCGAATCCCTCAGGCGAATTTGAACCGAGGCAGCTGTTACTAGCTGAATCTGTCGACGCTGATCCGATTAAGGTAGCCCGGCAACAATCGTCGCTAGATTCGCTCCCTGAACTACCGTACTTGCTTAGTTAGTCGAAATTAGAGCGATGAGCCTACGACTGAACCGCGTATTTCTTCAATGCCGCTTCGTTCAGGTCAGTGCCCCAGCCGGGCTTGGTTGGAATCGTCACCATGCCGTTGTTGATATCCGGTAGATCGGTCACCAATTCGTCTCGCCACGGCACTTGAACAGGATCGCTCTCGCTGATTTTTACGTTGGTGACCGAAGCACACAGGTTCATCGTCTGGAAAGTCGACAGGTGACCGTTGAAGTTGTGCGGGGCGATGTTGATCTCGTACAACTCTGCCATGTTCGCAACACGCCGAGATGGTATAAATCCCTGCCACTGCACATCAACTTTGCAAACATCCATCGCTCGTGCCTCGAACAGGTCTCGATAGTTCAAGGGGCCTAGTCGTTGCTCGCCAGTACAAATCGGTGTGCTCGTAGCATCCTTCACCATGCGTACGCTTTCGGCGTCCAGATTGTCGAGCTCCAGCCACGTCATGTCGAACTGCTCAAGTGCCTGTGCAAGCCTGATATGGCCATCAGCCTTGAAGTGCTCGTTTAAGTCGAGACACAGCCCCATGTCGGGTCCAACTTCATCACGGATAACTTCGAATTGCTTGATCGCTGCGGCGAGTATTTCCTTGGTGAGTGTCTGATCGTGAGGGCCCGAACGACCCTGCTGAAGGGCGACAAACGGGTCACCCGGAAGCATGATGTTCGTCTTGAACGTGTCGTAGCCCCGCTCCGCTGCCTGCGCAACAACTTTGCGCACGTCGTCATACGAACGAACCGGGTCTGTGCCCAGCTTTGCATACGACCCCACCTGGTAGCTGAGCATGTGCGACCAGTAGACCTTCTGGTGCGTACGAGTCGCTCCACCAACCAGTTCGTAAACCGGTACGCCGAGTGCCTTGCCCTTGATATCCCAAAGCGCCAATTCAATGCCGGCAATCGCCATCCACGTCGCACCGCCGTACGCCATTCGGCTGCCGCGGACCATCTGTATGTAATGCGCTTCGACTGTTCGTGGATCCTTGCCCATCACGTGCACTGATAGATCTTCGACGAGCCCTTTTAGGCCATGGGCGAGTCGACCCTCGCCGAACTCCGAATAGCCTGTAATGCCCTCGTCAGTTCGTATGGCGCAAAACAGCAGCGGGGAGGTGAGTCCCTCGACTGCAAAGATTTCGATGGCTGTGATTTTCAATGCGTCGTTCTCCGGCAGATCATTAGCGAATGCTGTGAGTTATGGGCACTCACAATCGGCGCCAGTGTAGGCGCGCACTGGCACTTTCGCATCGGGGTCAGGCAGTGGTTTTATAGGGCTGAAAAACGGCAGGCTCGTCGATAGGCTATGCTGTCGTTTCATGGCAAATGGGTAAGTCAGGAACGCACGGTGGCTGATCTACAGTTGGACCAAAAAGTGTCGGTAAATCTCGTCGGACTACACGTCGCTGAAGTTGAATTCGGTGGCAGTACGACCGCGACCGGTATTGTCGAGGAGATCGACCCAGACACAAAAGAAATCACCGTTCGCCTGAATATATCTTTTAGCGGACGACAGTTTCTGACTGTCTCGCCGGCAAGAGTGACGATTAGTTGAGCACGCCGCGCTCGTCCATTAGCGCCAGTTGATTTCCGTCTGGATCTTTGAAAAACGACATCCACAGTTCGTAGTTTTCAGCCGAGTGAATGGTGTGCGGATCGTCGTGGAATTCGACTCCAGCAGAGGCGAACTGCGTGTGGGCTGATTGGATGTCGTCGACCTTGTAGTAGATGACCGAGCGTTCACCCGACGGCTCGCCTTCGCCCGAACTCAGCATCAACCGCACTCCGTCGTTATCGAAAAACGCCAGGTTCGGCGCTGCGAAAATCTTCGTCATCCCCAATTTGTCGCCGTAGAACTCAACCGATCGTTCGATATCACTCACGTGCAGAGCGATCTGCCCTATAGCGCCCAGCTCGATGCTGCCCATCACGTCCTCCAAAGCTTGACCAAATCTAGTTTCTAATCTCCGCCAGAGCCGACTGATAGCCCTCCATCATCACGTTTACCTCTGTCGAGTAGTTCACCAGCAGCACCCCGGCGTCACGCCACTGGCGCGCCTGTTCAGCGGAATTCACCAACATCGCACACGTCTTGCCGTACTTGTTCGCCGCCTCGACTATCTGCATCCGCTTTTCGTCCAGAACTTTATCCATATCTGGCGTACCGAATACGCCAAGATCCTGCGCCAGATCCTGAGGCCCGAGCGTTAGGGCATCGATTCCGTCCATTGCAGCAATCTCATCAACGTGCTCGAACGCCTGCGCCGACTCAAACATCACGGTGATGAAAACCTGATCGTTCGTGAATTTCAGGCGATCCATGACCGGTATCGTAACGTCGAAATCGTTTCCTGAAGTCGCACCAGCCATTCCTCTCGAACCACGTGGTGTGTAGCGGGATGCGGCGACTATCTCGGCAGCATGTTCTGGCGTATCGACCTGCGGGCAATGCAGGTTGTAGATTCCCACGTCGAGCAACCGAGTGATCCACTCACGGTTTGCCTCCGGAGGCCGAACCATTACCGGCATATCGAGCGCCCGCCCCATTGCTGCGAAATCGGCGACGGTCTCCATATTTGGCGAGGAGTGCTCCATGTCGAGCCGAATGAAATCGAGCCCTGCCTGCTTGAGCACGGTCAGCCAGGCAGGATTACGCAGCATATTGACCCACGTCCCGATCTGAAGTTCGCCTCGTTCTACGCCAGCTTTCAGTGGATTCGCTTTCATGTTCGATCAGCCTTTCATGCGCGCCATCGTTTATTTATTCTGCGGGCGCGAGTGTAGTACACATCTCACTCATCAAATGAACGAATATGCAGACAGAACGAACTATGCCAGCGAAATGAACCCGGTAATGTTTTCTCGCAAGCCATCGGCATCCAGCCCGTGAGCCTGAATGTGATCTTCAGCCGTGCCGTAATGCCGGAGCTCCATGTTCCTGACGCCGAGCGAAAGCAGACGATGAGGTCGATCATGCAACGCTCCCGAAACTTCGGAAGCCGAAGTGCCAAGCAAGTACGGTTCAACCAGTACGATCTCTGTCGCTCCGGTATCGCGAAGCGTCCAGCTATCGAACGGCATTACCGTAGTTGCGTAAAGAACGGTCACGTCGAGATCGGCGGTCGCTTCGAGAACGCGGTCGAGCATCGGACCAACCGCTATCACCGCGGGCGCACCGGAAGATCCCGCTCGTTCGACGTGGAACTTACCCGGTTCAACCAGGCGGCTTTCAGCGTTCGCATCTGCCGACAACCTGACGTACACACGACCATCTTCTGCTGCCGCTGAATCGAGAAGAACTGCAGCCTCATCGGCGTGTCCTGGTACATGTATTTCAAAATCGGGAAGCAGCTTCATCAGCCCAACGTCGCCCGGAGCCTGATGGGTGCGACCGCTGCTAGCAGTATCGAACGAACCACCGATACTAACGAAAATTCCACCAAGACCCAGATGGGCGAAGTCGATCTTGATCTGCTCGTAGGGTCGTTCGAGCAGGAACGGAGTGTAGCTGTGGACTACAGGTCGAAAGCCTTCTTTTGCCAGACCCGCAGCCACGCCGACCATAAGCTGCTCACGAATTCCGCAATTGATAATCCGCCCCGGGTATTTGTCGACTAAGCCGGCATCTCGGAAATTCCCATTACTGATATCGGCAAGAACCACGACGGCGTCGGGATTGTTTTCGAGCATTCGACCGGTGGATTCGATAAATGCGTCACGCATTGTGGCTGGCATTACTTCGCCTCCACTTTTGCAACTACGACATGCGGCACGCCGGGGTGGCTCTGGGTGAGCGCAGTTTTAATATCCTCGTGATCTCGACCATCGATAGTTGTAGACGACCAGCCTTCAGTTTCGAACCGCTTTGCGATGCCTTCCGGCCAACCCAGCGAAGACGAGTTGTTATCGATGACGATCACCGTCAGGTTCTCCAGTCCTTGTCGACCCGCCATAGCGATCGCTTCGAAGTTGCTGCCTTCATCAAGCTCGGCATCGCCCATCAGGCAGAACACTCTTGGCTTGTCTTGCATGCGAATCCGAAGCCCCATCGACATTCCTACACTGATTCCGAGACCGTGCCCCAGCGAGCCGGTTCCGATCTCGACTGCCGGTATCAACTCACCGTCCGGGTGGTATCCGAGCCGGGAGTCGAATGTGCCCCACTCTCTAAGCTCGTCAACCGAGAGAAATCCCTTCGCAGCCAGCACCGCGTAGTACGCCATCGGGCCGTGTCCCTTGGACAACATAAAGCGATCGCGCTCCGGGGCCTCGGGATTTTCGGGGTCGATATTCAGGATCGAGTCATACAGGGTCCAAACGACGTCCAGGGTTGATGTAGCACTGAACGAATGCTTTTCGTCGCCCGTCATCAGGGTCATAAGCCCTTCGAGATCCTGATAGGAGTAGTCCGTTTTTTGGGTTCGAGCCATATTTGTCGCGTTGCCCCTGGAGTTAATTAGTAGGATTCACACGGCTCGGCTACCGTGACTCAGGTTTTTTAGAAAATCTGGCTACGAGGAATCGCCCGACCAACAGTGTCGGGAATCTCGACAGGGCTCGGGTCTTCCGTGTCGATCATCCACCCGGCAAGAAGCGACCTCATTTCAGAGATCACTCCTGCGTTTTCTGAGAGGTGAGCGACGTTCTTCAGTTCCCACGGGTCTTTGGTCAGATCGTATAGTTCATCGACGTCGCCCGGTCCGCCATCCGAGCCCGAGGTCAGAGTCGCACCACGCGCCATCGGGTCGGTAACGTATTTCCACTCGGGCGTGCGCACCATTTTGCGACGGCCCTCGGCCTCACGAGCCCATAGCGTTTCGATTATTGTGTGGTAGCCGAGCGGCTCTTCGAGACCATCGAGCAGTTCCATCGTCACCGGTGGTCCGCCAGTGCCATATTCCGAGAACGCTGCGGCTCTTGGAAACGCGGATGTAACGGTCGGAAGCGGGCGGCCCTGCATTCGTCGTGTTTCCGATTCGGTCAGTGCGGTTTGTTTGTGCTCGCCATCGCGCGCCCAGCCGGTTCCAACACCATCGAACGAAGCCAGTCCCTGTAGCTGAAGCAGAGTCGGAACAATGTCCAGCGTACTGGTCATCGAGCCGTCCACGGTACCCTCGGGAACTCCTCCGCCCGGCCACGAAACTATCATCGGGACTTGCACCAGCGAGTCATAGAACACTCCGCCTTTAACGGCCATTCCGTGTTCACCAATAAAATCACCGTGGTCGGCGGTAAAAACGACTATCGTGTTCTCACGCAATCCGAGTTCATCGAGCTTGTCGAGTATTCGACCGATCCCATCGTCTACGAATCGGGTCATCGCCTGATAAACGCTGACAACACCCCGGCGGTGTTCTTCAGAATCGTCTGTCTGGCGCATCATCCTCGCCAGCACTCTGTTGCGTTCAGGCGATGTTCCATCGGTGTACTCGTCCGTGCGTTGCGGTGGCATGACGACTTCTTCGGGTGGGTGCATTTCGACATATCGGCGTGGAGCTTCAAACGGCTCGTGAGGATCCGGGAACGAAACCCACAACGCGAACGGATCAGGCTCGTCGGACTCAGAAAAATCGCCCGATACGTACTTGTCGAGAAAAGCTTCCGTCTGGGCTGCAATCACCGATGTTCCGAAGGTTTCCTCCGGTTTGTCGGAGACCTTGTAGGCGATACGCGGGCTTTGTGAATTTTCGCGAAGCGTTACTCGATCCTCGTGACCGGTGTTGATATCGGCTTCTGGCACCACCCACTCCATGCCAGTGTTGCCTACGTTCTCGCCCTTGTATGTTCCCTGCGGTAAGCCAGCGTGCGATATCTCGCAACGAACATCGAATAGATCTAAATCTGAAGGTTCGATGAAGCAGTGGTTCTTGCCGACAAGACCGGTCGTAAACCCGTTATCTTTCCAGATTCGAAACGCGTGCTGCTCGTTCTCCGGCATCAGGGTTTCGTTGCGCCTGCAGCCGGTTGAATGGGGGTACCGACCCGTCATCACCGAAGTCCGCGCCGGCACGCAAAGTGGATGCGGAGTTATCGCATGCTCAAAACGAACCCCTTCGCTTGCCAACCGCTCGAGACTGGGAGTTTCGATTCCGATTTCCGACGAGTACATCCGAAGAATGGAAGCCTTCATCTGATCGGCCATTATGAAGAGGACGTTTGGAGTTGAATTGTTGCTCATGAGTTCATCGTTTGTGATCGGCGAGCGTTCGCTCATCGGCCACCGCACAGATCGTATGCAATCGCCAGCATGCTCCGTGTACCGCTGATCAACGAGGCGATACCGACCGATTCGTCGGTTCCGTGCGCCCGGGACAGCATCGGGTCGTCGTCGGGGTGAGATCCGGTGAAACCGTAGGTCACAATTCCGAGATTACGAGTGAAACGAGAATCGGTAAATCCGTTGCTTATAGCGGGTATCCACTGGATATCGTCTCGACCGATCGCCGCCGCATGAGCTTTGCGAATCGACTCCGTTAATTCCGTCTCGAACTCCGATGAGTTCGGCACCGACATGTAGTCGATCTCGTACTCAAGGCCTTCGATTCCCTCGAACGCCTGATCTAGCTCTCGCCTGACATATTCTTCAGTCTGAAATGGCAACGTCCGAATGTCGCAGGTGAGCTTGATCTCTTCGGGCACACTGTTCGACTTGATTCCGCCCGACATCATGGTCGGAGTCAGCACCATTCGGGACAACGCTTTGAGCATCGACCCGAGGCGTGGCGAGGTCTCGTTCAGTTCAGCCACGATTCGATCTATGTTCATCGGTGAAGGCTTCTCTTCGATACCGAACTGGCCGATGTGGTCGAATATCTCAAGCGATGTATCGAGTTCGGGCCTGTACGCCTCGATCGCACTGAGCGCCCGAGACAATTTGTAGCTCGCATTCACTCCAGTCCACGGCACCGAGGCATGAGCGCTTTCGCCGCGGAGCGTGATGTGAAGTTCCATCCGGCCTTTTTCACCGGTTCCGAGCAGATACGTAAGCGAGTTACCCATCTCGACGGGAGTTCCGCCACCCTCGTTTATTGCGAAAGTCGACTTCAGTGACTCCGGATGATTGTCGGCAAGCCACCCAAATCCCCATCGGCCGCCATGCTCTTCGTCGGCTCCACTAACGAGCCGTAGACCGTGATCCAATCGCACCCCGGAGCGCTTCATGATCGCCATCGCCATCAGCTGGCAAGTGAGCAGCGCCTTACAGTCCGAAGCGCCGCGGCCATAGACCCTGCCCTCGGAAATCTCAGCTGCAAACGGATCCCAGTTCCATTTCGCTTCGTTCTCTACGGGAACAACATCGGTGTGCGACATCAACATCAAGCGGGTGTCGTTATCGTCACCCGGGTAGACAGAAATAATATTTCCGCGGTCGGCATCGCGAGCCAGAATCTCGGAAGAAAGTCCATCCTCAGCCAGCCAGTCGCGTATGAATTCGGCGACGGCGGTCTCACCACCCGTCGGCATAAATCCTGTGTTGACGGACGGTATACGAACCAGCGACTGTTCCAGTTCAACGATTTCGTTCGTTGCCGATTCGACCTGATCTAGCAAACTTTGAAGTGACGGCATTCCTGATTCCTTGAACTACGCGCTGGGATTTACTCACGGGGGTCTACTCGTTGGAACCCACGTGCCGGAGTTGCGCCTTCGGGCGGAACATTCGAGAGATAACCATTTACAGCGGAAGCTAGCATTCACAGTTCAGGCGGTCAACGGATCTCATTCGGCAAATGAGGTGAAATTAAATAAAAATGGCGCCGGGTTTGGCGCCATTTTTCTTGTTAGCTTTCGCTGAGCAACGTGAATTACCGAGGGGACTATTCGTCTTCGTTGTTATTCAGACCGAGCCGACCTCGCCAGTTGCGGCGGCGAGTTGGGCTACCCACTGGTTCTGCATCGACTGCCGGCTTTGAATCATTGCTTGAGTCGTTGTTCGAGTCGCTGCTCGATACCTTGCTCGGTTCTTCAGCTGCCGAAGACTTACGCAGTGGCGGCGGCTTTGGAGCCGATCGGCCATTGCCTGCACCATTCGTCGGCCTTGTGCTTGAAGCCCCTACCCTGCGACGGGTAGGTGCTCGCCGAGTCGTAGAGTCGCTACCGGTGTCGGTCGCTGTCTCATCCCTGTTATCGGTTACTGGAGCTTCTGCATCTGAGTCCCTGCGTGCGGCAGGCCTTCGAGTTCGAGCGGCTGCAGTACGCGGCGCAGCTGCACTACGCGGAGCGGCTGTACGCCGTGTCTTTGTCGCAGCGGCAGAAGTTCGTCGTGTGCCGGAACGTCGAGCAGTTGCAGCTTTAGTTGCCTGCTTATCTTCACCATTTGGTGACGCAGCCTCGTCAGATACTTCGGGTCGTGATGATGCCGCCGCACGTGATCGAGACTGTGCCCGGGTCATCCATAATCCGGTAAACCAGGTTTTGTTGAACTTCTGAACGACGTCTGCAACCCGTGCAGATTCCCCCGAGAGGTTCATGTCGAAGGCAGCAACTTCAACGTGCTTCCCGACATCCTTCACAGCCTGCAATGCAGGGTAGAAGTCAGCATCACCACTCACGACAATCGCCGTGTCGTAGTGATCCTTGTATGCATTGGTCACAACGTCGGTCGCCAACATTACGTCGACGCCCTTTTCGACCATAATGTCGCCGCGCTGTTTCCAAATTCCCAATCGCACTTCAACGTACGGTGTGTCGTACATTGATTCGAGGAATTTTCCCTGTTCGACACCCATGTTTGGGTTCGTGTCGGATTCCTGGCGAATGTTGTAGTAGTAGATTCTCTGCAGCTTGCGACCATTTGCCAGTTTTAGGGCAAATTTATCGAACTGCAGATCGTGCCTGCCGCAGCTCTGAGTGAGCACGTGGTACAGGTTGCTTCCGTCGATAAATACCATTACGCGATCGTTCTCGCTGGTAATCGACTGTTTCGAAGACTTTGAGGGCATTTAAGCCACCACCTAATAAGTCCTCGCCGAACGCGCTGCACTCTGGCTCGCATTTTTCGGCGGCTATTTTCACAGGTGAGTCGTGGTGGGCGGAGGCGGGGAGAATTTAAATAAATCAGATAATTGCGATCGCCCGGATCGACTTCACCCTTTTATTCTAACCCCATTTTTGGTTCAGCCACAGAGTTAACTAACCAACTCGCACTGGAGGTAGCGCTAACTTCAGTTCAGCATCACTCGGCGATATTGCCGCTTGACTCTCAACGCGTTCGGAAACATTATTGCCGGACACGACCACAACGCCAACCGAAGTTCCCCAGATATCTCTCCACTAGCACACCGAAGAATCGCCATGAAAGCTATAAAACAGATCGAATCACCGTGCGATATGCCGAACGGACTCCAATGGACTGATGAGGGTCTCTTCATCATGGATCAGAAGACCGACAACGTTTACGTCGTCGATGAAAAAGGCAAGCTCCTTCGCACCATCCCCACCCCAACCGCAAACGGATCCGGCATTACTGTTGGTGGTGGCTACCTGTGGACCGCCTCGAACGGCGAATCGGTCTCACGCCCGAAACGTTCAACCGATACCGGCCTTGGCTACATTTACAAGCTCGATCTACAGACCGGTGAAGCCATTGACCGCTTCCGTACTCCTGACGGTGGTGGTATTCATGGAATCGAATGGGACGATGGCAAAATCTGGGTGACGGCATTCCAGCCGTTGGCGATCTACCTCATGGACCCCTCAGACGACTACAAAGTCGTCCACAGCTTCGAGGTAGAGCTCCAACGACTTCACGGACTCGCCCGCGTGCCAGACGGCCTATGGTGCGCCCACACAACCGATAACGTGATCGTTAAATACGACATCGAGTCGGGTGCGGAAATAGAACGAATCACCCTCGATGCAGACGATGCGTACGTTCACGGTATGTCCATTAAAGATGGTGAACTCTGGTACGGCGATGCGAACTTTGCTGGCAAGCACAACACAGCGACGCACGGATCTTCGGAAATCGGAAAAATCGTAGTTTAGGTGTCGATTGGTTCTGGAGAATCGGGCGAACGCTAGTGATTGTGAATATCATCAGCGCCTAGTTCCTAAACTATTCGAGGTATCCAGCTTGACCCCAGTTCTGCCAGTTCCCGTAGTAGACAGCCATCATCATTTTTGGGAAATCGATCGATTCGATTACTCATGGATGCCTGAGGGCAGTCCGCTCGCGACCGACTACGGACCGGTCGAGCTTGAGCCACTGATCCAAGATGCTGGTGTCGACTACACCGTCACAGTTCAGGCGGTTTCATCGCCCGACGAAGCGCGCTGGCTGCTCGAAATGGCTGATCAGTACGAGTTCATCGCGGGGGTCGTGGGCTGGGTCGACCTGACCGACCCCGATGTCGGCTATACGCTCGATGAACTCCAGCGGAACAAATACTTCAAAGGCGTTCGTCACATCTGGGAAGGTGAGGACGATCCGGGATGGATCGTTAATTCAGGGGCGATCAACGGTTTACATGAACTCGTACGCCGCAACCTGACTTTTGACTTCCTCGCCAAGCCGCCCAACCTGCCATTTATTCCGCAGGTGATGGATCAGGTTCCAGATCTTAGAGCTGTCATCGACCATATCGCCAAGCCCCTCATCGCCGATCATGTCATCGAACCTTGGCTATCCGATCTGCGCAAAGTAGCTAGCATCAACGGAATTCACTGCAAAATCTCCGGGATGATCACTGAAGCCGATCAACAGAACTGGACTCCTGACGACCTTCGGCCGTACGTCCACCATGTGCTGGGTATGTTCGGATCCGATCGTCTGATGTTCGGTACCGACTGGCCCGTGTGCACACTGGCTGGCGAGTACAAAACGGTTGCTGAAACCGCCCGCGGAATTCTGGCTTCGCTATCGCCCGCAGCGAAAGCCGACATTTTTGGCGGTACCGCCGCCAGATTTTATCGACTGGCAATTTAGCGTCGTCCTGAATTCCTCAGAGTCTGCCGCGAATAGTTGCGGAAATCTATCACCGCCTAATCGGCACGAGTATCACATATAGGTGGAACCCACAGTGTCATTGAGCATTACTCCGATGTGTGCGTACTCCATATACCGGAGTATTGAATGGATTAACAGAATCATGCGTCCGCACCTGCGGTCGCTACAACCACGAGATATGAACTCAAGGAGTACTTGCAATCATGTCTGAGAACACGGGTGTAACCGGAGAGCGCCAGCTCGTCGTATTCGACCTCAATGAAGAGGCGTACGGCGTAGACATCAG
>Ga0114999_10002646_pt1 | contig 23197 bp, 31 predicted proteins | sample ArcticOcean_MG_C_3_FD_89820 | JGI IMG/M metagenome (GOLD analysis project Ga0114999, IMG submission 89820) | Marine microbial communities from western Arctic Ocean - ArcticOcean_MG_CB8_126 | ecosystem: Environmental > Aquatic > Marine > Oceanic | place: Arctic Ocean: Canada Basin | collected...
CACCCTAAGTCCGGATGTGGTATAGAGTGGCGTGGATTGGGTGTGTGTGTGTGTGTGTGTGTGTGGGTGTGTGTGTCCATGAGTACATGTGTGTACATAAAAAGGCACAGCATATGCGTACGCACATACCATGCCAAGCCCACACCACTAGGCTGATCGGGTGTATCCCTCCAGAGAGGGGTTCAATCATATCTCTGAATACGTACCATCATACGGCGATGGATCATTATCATAATGCCCATCATCATAACATGCGTAATCTGGGCAGTCTGAATCATCTTGGTAGTCTGCGAAGTCTGGATCATCAGGGAAAGCAAATTCCAATTCAGCAGAATATTCTGCTTGGCATGAGCAATGCATAAGCTTCCCGCCCACGTTGCAAGTAGGCGTTGATTCGTTGATGATCTCGTTGCAATAAATACACAGCATGATAGTTTCCTTAGTTAGTGGTGGTGAACTGTACTCTTGAATTATACTACTTGGCTGAACATTGTCAAGAGGTAATTGAAAAATTTTTCCTATTCTTTATCCAAAAGCTCGAAAGCTTTTTTCCGCTTCCGCAAGAGTTTTTGCAGCCTTCTGGTTTGGAAGCCAATTCCATTCTTTGGTTGCCAAGTTGAATCGGACAACTCCAAAGCTTATAACCGGGCCACTATAATTGTGGCCGAAGGATACCAGAGCCAATTCGCCTACTTCTTTGATTACTTCTAAAATGACCATTGTGTTTCCTTTATTAGTGGTGTGATTGAACTCTTGTATTATACATTATGGCTTGGGCTTGTCAAGGGGAATCTCAGTTTTATTTCGTTTTTCTTGGGTGTTGCCCATAGTCCCAGACCTGCGCACAATTCCCGGCTTCCTTAGCTTCCCTAAGTACCCTAACCTTCGCAACTTCATCAAGTGCGATGGTCCTCTTGGTCTCCCATTGTCCTGCAACCGTTCCGGTTCCTCGACTCACTTCGTTCCAACTCATAGTATCTATAACGAACATTTTATTTCCTTAGTTAAGTAGTGTGATTGAACTCTTGAATTATACTCTACACTAGATAGCTTGTCAAGCCAAATTACTGAGAATAATTATTATTCCAGTATAAACAACAAATACGAGGGGAAGGAGAATTGCGATTAAGGTTAGTGTCTCGAATAGCTTGGTCATTGTGTTTCCTTAGTTAAGTGGTGTTTTGTATGATAGTAGTATAAGCATATACTGTGCCAAAAAGTTGAATCGACGTAAGTCGTTTGATAGCAAGAGGTTACGTCATTCGCTTATTTTTCGATATTGTGAAAATGAAGTCACTTTGATTCACATTCTTTTCAGATCGTCGTAAGTCTAATCATATCAACGGGTTAGGTCAGAATCAATTTGTTGAAAAGTGTACTCACTTTGATCTAGGCTAAAATGCCTGCGGTTTTGGGTGGGTGGGGTTTTTCTGTTTTGACCCATACCTCTGTGGAGGGGGTGAAAGGCCGGGGGAGTGTACAAATAGCTCACAGCTTAAATTATTTAAAAGGTCACTTTAATAAAGTAAATAATAATAACATGGCCGTAAGCGTGATTAAAAGGTCACTTTAATAATTAACATGCCCCAAAGACCCCTCCGCCCCCCAAATTTATTGGACAATTTCATTGCCTAGTGTATGTTATAGTAACAAGACAACCAATTTGGATCTAAAGCATGACAGAATCTACAAACGCAGAAATAAATAAATATGATTTCATTACGCCCTCTACAGATATTTTCAAAGCTAAAAAAGGTTTAAACACCGACGTAGTTAGGCAAATTTCCGCAATAAAAAACGAACCCTCTTGGATGCTGGAATTTCGACTAGAATCCCTACGAATCTTTGAATCAAAACCAACGCCAAAGTGGGGGGGCGATATCGGATTAAACTTTCAGGACATATACTATTACCTAAAGCCTGCAAATGAACAGGGGAAAACGTGGGACGATGTACCCTCAGAAATTAAAATGGCGTTCGACAAGCTAGGAATTCCCGAAGCCGAAAAGAAGTATCTTTCAGGAGTAAAGGCGCAGTTTGAGAGCGAGGTCGTTTACGGCTCATTAGAAAAGGAATTGGGAGATAGGGGAGTTATATTCACCGATACAGATACGGCAGTTAGAGAACATCCTGAATTATTACGAGAGTACTTTGGTAAAATAATTCCCTCACAAGATAACAAATTTGCCGCACTTAATTCGGCAGTTTGGTCGGGAGGCTCGTTTATCTACATCCCTCCAGGTGTAAAGGTCGATTTTCCTTTGCAGGCTTATTTTAGAATCAATGCGGAGCAAATGGGACAATTCGAACGCACCCTAATAATTGTGGACGAGGGGGCGGAAGTTCATTACGTGGAGGGGTGTACCGCGCCGATGTACACGACGGAAAGCTTACATTCGGCGGTAGTGGAGGTTATAGTCAAAAAGGGCGGGCGTTGCCGTTATACTACTATTCAGAATTGGGCAAACAATATTTATAACTTAGTTACTAAGCGGGCATTGGCTTACGAAGACTCACTAATGGAATGGGTGGACGGAAATTTAGGTAGTCGCCTAACAATGAAATACCCTTCTGTATATATGATGGAACCCGGTGCTAGGGGCGAGATATTGTCTGTCGCGTTTTCCTCAGCGGGGCAACATCAGGATGCGGGTGCTAAGGTGGTACATTGTGCGCCTAATACCAGCAGTCGGATTATATCAAAGAGTATTAGTAAGAACGGGGGGCGCAGTAGCTATCGGGGATTATGCAAGGTGGAGAAGGGGGCGACTAATTGTAAGAGTAGCGTAGTGTGTGATGCCCTAATACTGGATTCTGATAGTCGGAGCGATACGTACCCATATATCGAGGTCGAGGAGGAGGATGTGCAGATTGAGCACGAAGCGAGCGTATCCAAAATAGGGGAAGAACAGCTATTCTATTTAATGAGTCGGGGTCTTACAGAAGAAGAGGCGAGTTCTATGATAGTCGGGGGATTTATAGAGCCCTTAGTCAAACAGTTACCAATGGAATATGCCGTAGAAATGAATAGGCTGATTGAATTACAAATGGAGGGGAGTGTGGGTTAGCTCTTTAAAAAATCCCACGCTAGATTCCTAACCGCCCAATGTATTTCCTCATTATCATCTATAGACAAATGGTTATCTCTAGATTGAGCTAATGTAACTTTGCAATGAAAAGTTTCCCCAGACGTTATGATCCGATGTCCTTTGATTTTCCCAATAGATTGCCTCCAAGAATATACCTTATTAATATTTTCCGGCAAATATATTTTTTTTCTCTTGAATAAAGATCCCACAGAAGATTTCCCGTCTTTCTTCCGCCACACAGCATCAATTAACACCACAAGGTCAATTGGCTCATTTGGGACTAATAGCCTTAGCTGGTCACACACAAACTTAACTGTAGATCCGCCGTAACTATATCCTATTAGCATTTTCTTTTTGCCAATTAATGTTTTGGCTATTTTTTTCGCCCCATAGTTCCAGGGGAACAATTGACTATGATCTCTATATCCTTGTACACTTTCGTAGAGGTCTTCTATACCTGAGCGACCTCCAACTTTCTGATTACGTCCCATTATATATGTTACCATATTGTTACCGGACAGAATATATAGTACAGTAATCGTCAAACCCATCTTTTCTAATAAAACTATAGGTGAATGTGCGATCTTTCCATCCTCCATCAAATTTCCCAACATAACAATCATCTACATAGAGTTTGCGACAAAACGATTCATTTGCTGGAATTTTAATACTAACTCGATCCATATTGATATAAAGTTCATCCGTTTCTCTACCCATGTCGGCAATTAACTTAGTCAAAACTTTTTCTTGGAGTTCTGACATTATGCGATTTTGTTTTAATATACAGTCGTTTAAAAATTCTTTACTCATTCATTACTCACTTCCTTTCTATTATGGTTGTCGGCATTTGGAGCCACTATTGGTCTCGTCCACCCGAAACTGGATGTGGGCGTTATTGACGGTCACGGCGATGCTCTTTATTAATTTCAGCAGTTCATTCCGTTCGGCCGTTAGCTCATGTATCTTTAATTTCAGTTGTTCGTTATCCATCGCTCCCATCTTTTCCCATTCTTTTGGATTATGTGTCTCACAACAACTATAACATATGAGTTCGTGGTCAAAATGCACATCCCTCCTTTGACTTAATTTTTTATCACATTTAGGACATTTCATTATGATCCTTTATTTGTAGCATTTGCTCGCTCTTGTTTGTCTTTTTCTTCCCTGCATCTACTTGATTGATTAAACACCTTCCCGGCACCTGCTTGTATACGTTTGCTCCCACATGGCCAATCCTCAAAATGACCAGTACACTCATGGAAAAGAATGGATACCGGACCTGCTCCACAGTGTGGGCAATTTTCCTTCGGGTTCCATCCATGTTTAGTCATTATGGCGGAAAGTTGATTATATGTGCTTGAGGAAATCTTTTTCTCATTAGCTAGATCTGCGGCGGCGTGTTGAATAAATGTCATTAATTGATGTCGGTCGGCAGTTAGTGTTTGAATTTTATCTAGTAACTCTCTGACTACTTCACCACCGGGATCGGGCAATAAATAGCTGGCTTGTCTAATATCCATTTAGAGCTACTCTTATTATATGGTGTTTTGGAGTAATTTACAATATCCGCGCCCTTGTGCTTTCTTCAATCCAAGTTTTTGGCGTTTCTTCCTAACAGAGAGCATTGTTACGTTTCTCCTACCTAATTTCGTTAATTCTATTGCAATTTGTTCATCAGTAAACATATTGACATTGTCACGTAGGTATTCTTCTTCATCAAGTGTCCATTTTTTATTCATTTTTAACCCCTGTTTAGTGTATAGTATAGTACAATATAGTGTCCCATTGAGGAGAAGCAAGGTGAAAAATATAAAAACCGAAATAATTATGGAGGCGACAGGAAAGTTGCAAGAGGAAATCGAAGCCGAACTGGAAATAGAAGATCCGGTACTTGTGGAAGCAGAGGCGGCTATAACGGGGGCTTTAATTAACAAGGAATAATATATGAATTTACCAGAAGGTGTAAGCGAGGAAGAATTTGTTGAGATTGTCGAGAGGATAGGGCGTCGTCTTTGTGATAAATTTAAATTCGGGTATTATAGTCGTGAGGACATTCAACAGGAGTGTTTTATTGAGGCCATTGATGGATTAGAGAGATATGATGAAGATAGGCCACTAGAAAACTTTTTATGGAGGCATATACATAATCGGTTATGCAATCTTAAGCGTAATAAGTATTTTCGGCTGGAAAAGCCCTGCTACAAGTGTCCTTTAAACGCCTATCGTAAGAAAGACGACTTTTGCATGGCATATGATGATAAGAGCGAATGTAAACCGTATAGAGTTTGGCTTAAAAAGAATACCTCCAAACAAAATATAATGAATCCCGTAGCTATTAACATTTTGTCTAATGAGAGTTCTGAAAAAAATATGGCGAAGAACGCCAACGTATCCTCAGATGCCGCCAATAGGGAAATACTGGATATAATAGATTCCAATATCTCTCTTGGTATGCGTAAGATATGGTTACAGCAGAAAGCCGGTATTAAGGTTAATAAGAAAAACTATGATATACTGATGGAAGAAATCGAGATAATAATGGAGGATAATAATATAGATGTCTCTAAAACGTGGTAGATATAGTACTGAAGAAGAACAGTATGTAACCGAAAACGTACATAGTATGACGGCGGTTGCAATGGCGGACAAACTAGGGCGGAATATTGAATCGGTAGAAAACTTTATTAAGAAGAGTAAGTTAAAAACCGTTAGTACACAGGAAGAAGAAGACGAAAATGTCAGATTAATTGGAGTTCTCCATTCAGGACCGCACTGGAAGAAAATTTGCCTTGCATTAACAGATGGTGAGAAAATTCTATTTGAGGAAGATTGGGTCAATGTTATACAGCAGTTTGGGGAGGATGTATGGTATACCGAGGAAATGTATATTATAGACTGGTTATTATTAAATATTAAAAAATATCGTACATTGAAAACGGAGAAGGACTCTTTGCAAAGAATAGAGGAATTGGAAAAATTAGTAGAGGCGGAATATGATAAGGACGCGGACTTGCGTAATTCAATGGATATGGTCGGATACCAGCAGGAGTTGGGATCAACCAGAGCTTCGCTTTCGCAACATACTGAGGCATTAAAAAAGATTCTGGAGAAGATCGAGAAAATATCGGAAAAGTTGAAGGCGAATCGGGAGGAGCGGCGCGATATAAAGGCCAACGAGGATACATATTGGGGCTATATAACAATGCTTGATGATGAAAAATACCGGAAGGAAGAGTCGCGGAAGGCCCAATTGATGAAAATGGCCCAAAACAAAGCTAGGGAAGAATTATATGAATATCACGAATATATGGATGGACAAGTGGATACTCCTTTACTAACACCAGAAATAGCTCTACGTAGATCTAAAGAAGAAAAGAAGACTAGTCGTAATGTCACGTAATTATGAGGATTTGGACTACAAAGTTTTTAGGCGGGCAGTACGTAAGCGAGATCAGAAAACTTGTAAGTGGCCGGAGTGTGGTAGAAAGAGGGCTATACAAGTTCATCATATTTATCCTTGGGCGCAATTTCCTACTTTAAGATATACAGTGGATAACGGGATTTGTCTTTGTAAAATACATCATAAGGTAGTTACTAAGAACGAACTGGAATATGCGAGATTTTTAAAGTTATTGATTCAGGAGAAATATGATTAACAAAGTTGTGACTAAAGATGAATGGCGTTATTTTGATGTCTATATAGATATGGTTAGTTTTTTGTTTGCTTCTCTTGTAGGGAAAACTGATCAAAAAGTTTGTGTAACTGCTCAATTTTGGCAAAGGGCTAAAGCATTTGCTAGAGACTTTACTCAACTATTAGAAGACTATGGTGTGGAACATGTTCGTAGGGGAGAGATTGATCGTCTGATAATGACGTTACCCGGTAATAATGTAGTAACTTTTATGCCAGTTATGACCGGCGATAAAATTCGTGGTTTACGAGCTAACATAATTATTTTTCATGATGTAGATACTATACCGACTAATACAATAGAAGAGATAACTTGTGGTTATATGGCAGTTTCTGACGATCCTATTGGAGATGTAAAAAAACGGGCTAGGTATCATTATGAAAACTAAAGAAGAAAAAGCACTCTATATGAAGAAATGGAGAAAAGACAACAGAGAACAGATTAAAATATATAATAAAAAATATAAAGAGGACAACAAAGAAAGAATTGAAGCAGTTGAGAAAATATATAAGGAGAACAATAAAGAAAAGATTAAAGAATGGGCAAACATATATGCTGAAAAATATAGAGACGACAATAAAGAAAAGATTAAAGCAAAACAGAAAAGATATTATGAGGACAATAAAGACAAATTTAAAATAGATAATAAAAAATATTACGAAGACAATAAAGAAAAGCGTAAAATATATGTTAAAAAATGGATAGAAGATAATAAAGAAAAGAATAAAAAACAACGAAGAATACATCAAAGAGAAAAAAGAGCAAATGATCCTATTCATAAGATAAAAGTTAATTTACGTGGTAGGTTATATAAAGCAGTAAAAGGATTAACTAAAATAGGATCAGCCGTTAAGGATTTAGGATGTACCGTAGAAGAACTTAAAAATCATTTAGAAAATAAATTTACGGAAAATATGTCGTGGGACAATTATGGGAAATGGCATATAGATCATATAAAACCATTGTCTATCTTCGATTTAGAAGATAGGACTGAGTTTCGAGCAGCTTGTCACTATACCAATCTCCAGCCTTTATGGGCAAAAGATAATATGAGTAAGGGAGATAAGTATTTTGAGCTTTAATGTTATAATCGACTCCAGGGAGCAATTACCTTATTTATTTACTTCCTCTAAAATAAACGAAGTCATTGTTACTAAACTTGATAGTGGAGATTATTCTATACAGGGTCTTGAAGACCAACTAGCTATTGAGAGAAAAGCTAGTGTAGCAGAATTTTATAATAATATAACCCAGAGTAGGTTTTGGCGTGAAATGCAGCGTATGAAGGATTACAAATATAGATTTATAATTTTTGAATTTTCGGTAAGTGATGTTGAAATGTTTCCATATGGATCTGATCTACCGCGTTCTGTAATGAAAAAACTAAAAATCACACCTGCATATTTAATGAAATGTATCGCTCGAATCCAGATAGAATATGATATTCATGTTATTTTTGGTGAGGACAGAGACAATTCTGTCTATCTAGTTACGAACATCATGAAAGAGGTCTATAATGCTAGCCAAACCTAATATAGATATCGAACAAATATTAGAGGGCGTTTGGTTAGGTCTAGGAGATACTAGCAAACATTCTTTTTCAGATATATTAAAGCCGAGAGAAGAAGATTTTGAGAAATGGGGAATTACTCCACTTAGAGTAATGAATGATGTAGACTATATAGGTTATGCTTGTAAAGTATTTCTTAATGTAGATTTACTTCCACAACAATGTGTCATTATGCAGGAAATGTGGGATAAAACTTTTCCTATGTATATAGCAACTAGAGGTTACGGCAAGGCGACTGGGTTAGATGAGGTAATACAAACTTCTACTGGTTGGGTTAAAATGAGAGATATAAAAGTTGGTGATAAAGCGTATGGAAGAGATGGAAAACTTCATAATATAGTAGCTATTCATCCTCAAGGGAAAAAGCGTACTTATAGGTTAAAGTTAATAGATGGAAGGTCGGTAGAATGTTGTGAAGACCATTTATGGGTTGTTAAATATCAAAAAAGAGAAAGAACTTTTTCAACTAAAGAGCTTTTTGATAGAAAATTAAAATTACAATCTAAAGAATCTACAAGCAGTTGTAATTATCCATATAGCATACCGAATTGTGAAGCTATACAATATGAAAAACAAGATTTATTAATTGATCCATATATATTAGGTTGTTTGTTAGGAGATGGATCTATGAAAGGTCCTACTCCCAGGATATCTAGTGATGATGATTTTATTATTCAGCAATTTTGTAATATCTTAGATGACTTTACAATATCAAGAGATAAAACTAATAATAATTATACTATAGTAGACAACGATAAATGTTATGTAGAATGTGACAATAGATGGAATAAAAAACATATAGCTAAAGTAGGGAATAGACTGCATCAAGATATCAAGCAACTAAAATTAAACGTTAATTGCAAAGCAAAATTTATTCCAGAAGAATATAAAAGAGGATCTATTGAACAAAGACTAGAAATTGTTCGTGGTTTGATGGATACAGATGGATCTATAAATAAATATGGATCGAGTGAATTTACCAATACTTGCGAACAATTGGTTGATGATTTGATAGAAATTTTGAGGAGTTTAGGAATTACTTGTACAAAATCTCAAGATAATAGAGAAGGAGAAAAACATATATTACCACAAGGTACGGAAGGAACTAGAGGACATTATTTTAGGGTTTTTATTAATACTTCTGAGCCAATATTTAAATTGCCAAGAAAATTAGATCGAATAAGTAATAACATTTCTACTAGTAGAGAAAAGTATGTTTCTATAGTAGAAGTAGAAAAAACAGATGAATATCAAGATATGCAATGTATTACTGTTGATAATCCAGATCATACATATATAACTACTAATCATGTAGTTACTCATAATTCTTATATAATGGCTGTATATTGTTTGTTAAAAATGATATTGACTCCCCCAGCTAAAGCTGGTGGTGCCGGAGTAAAGATAATTATTGTTGGTGCTGCTTTTAGACAAGCTAAAGTTATTTTTGAGTATATGGAAACCGTTTGGAGGAATTCTTCACGTTTACGCAGTTTATGTTCAGGAGAACGACAAGGGGTTCGTAGAGACGTAGATAGATGTACTATAACTATAGGTGAAAACACAGCTATCGCCATTCCTTTGGGTAATGGAGACAAAATTAGAGGCCTTCGTGCCAATATAATTTTATGCGACGAATTTAGCTCTGAACCTCCAGATATTTATGAAACCGTTGTCCAAGGTTTTGCCGCTGTTACTGCCAATCCTATTGATAATGTTAAAAGAGAATCTAAGATGGCATACTTAAAGAGTTTGGGGATAGAGCATACGGATGGATTAGATGATTATAAGCAAGGGGGAAATCAATCTATTTTATCTGGGACAGCAGGATATGATTTTCAGCATTTTGCAGAATATTGGCGTAAGTATAAAACTATCATAGAGAGTTGTGGAGATCCAGAAAAGTTAAAAGACGTATATCCAGAAGGAGTACCCGAAGGATTCAATTGGAAAGATTTCTGTATTATTAGAATTCCTTGCGAATTAGTTCCTAGAGGATTCATGGACGATACTATGTTGGCTAGGGCTAGAGCTACGACTCACACCGGTTTATTCCAGATGGAATATGGGGCCGTATTCACCAAAGATAGTAACGGTTTCTTTAAGAGAAGCCTAATAGAAAGGTGTGTGGCTAATCATAGTAATGTAGAACAAGCTAATTGGCCGAGATGGTGTTCTAAACCTTTTGATGCACAAGTAAGAGGAGATCCAAATAAAAAATATGTTTTTGGAGTTGATCCGGCATCTGAATCGGACAATTTTTCCGTAGTAATAGTAGAGTTAGGACAAGAACACAGTAAATTAGTTTATTGTTGGACGACTACTAGAAGACAACATATAAAAAGATCTAAATCGGGAGAAACAAAGGAAAATGACTTTTATGCTTTTTGTGCAAGGAAAATTAGAGAACTAATGACGGTGTTCCCGTGTGAGAGAGTAGGACTAGATGCCCAAGGAGGAGGTATCGCCGTCATGGAGGCGCTGCATAATAAAAACAATCTACAATTAGGGGAAATCCCAATCTGGCCCATCATAGATGAAGGCAAAGCATCGGAAACAGATAATGAACCTGGGCTTCATATATTAGAATTAGTTCAGTTTGCGAGATATGAGTGGTTGTCTGGGGCTAATCATGGATTGCGTCAAGATATGGAAAATATGGTATTATTACTTCCTTGTTTTGATCCTGTAAGCTTGGAGTTTGCCGTAGCTGATGATTATAGGAGAATTCGGGACTTTGAAGAAAAACACGGAAAACAAAAACTGGTCTTATTTGACACTTTAGAGGATTGTGTACTAGAAATAGAAGAACTAAAAAAGGAATTGACGACTATTGCTATTACTAAGACTGGAACCGGAGTAAATAGTAGAGATAGATGGGATACCCCAGAAATTAAATTAGAAACTGGAAAAAAGGGCAGATTGAGAAAAGACCGCTACTCAGCTTTACTCATTGCCAATATGGTTGCTAGGCAAAGTAGAAAACAGCTTACTACTTTACAGTTTGACTCTATAGGCGGGATAATAGAGGACATAGATGAAACAAAACATGGAGATATTTATTCTAATGCGCCAGAATGGCTTAAAAACTCTGAAGACTTTTACAACAGCATATGAAAAAAGGGTGTATTACTATTGATAGAGGATACAATAGAATTACAATGGTATTGAAATGACACAAATAAAAAATAGAGACAATAAGCCTGAAGTTAGCTATGTTTCTTGGGCTGGCGAGAATATCAGCAAAGAAGCGGTATCTAGTATGAATTCGGCGGTTGCAGAATATGAGCGTTTAGATTTTTCTAGTGCTGGTACAGCAAATTTTTCTAATATTCTTCCTTCAACTTCTGGTCGTTCGGGTCTGACTCGTAGAGACTATGATTCTTTTCGGTCTGGTGAGGCTGTTCCAACTAAAACTAAAGACATCATTGCATTAGCTGAGAAAGTATATAATAAGGTTGGATTGATTAGAAATATTGTTGATCTTATGGCTGATTTTGCTTGTCAGGGAGTTAGGATTTCTCATCCAGATAAAAGAATAGAGGTATTCTATAGAAATTGGTTTAAAAAAGTATCTGGCAAGGAAAGATCAGAGAGATTTTTAAATAACCTTTATAAAACGGCGAATGTGGTCATTAGGAGACAAACAGCCAAATTCTCTTTGGGTGATCGAGCAAACCTATTTAAGACTATGGCGGAAGTAGACATAAAAAATATAGGCAAGGAAAAAATAAAGAAAAGGGAAGTGCCGTGGAAATATACTTTTCTTAATCCTTCTACTATTGAAGTAATTGGGGGATCTTTGGCGTCGTTCTCTAATACAAAGTCTTATGCCATTCAATTACCAGAGCATATAAAGAGGGCGATTAAAAGTCCATCTGGACCAGAAGAAAAGAAGATAGTTGCTAGCCTACCAAAAGAAATTATTCTTGCCGCTTCTGCTGGTAATGGCTTATATCTCTTAGATAAAGAAAAAACCGTAGCTTTTCATTATAAAAAGGACGATTGGCAAGACTGGGCAATCCCTATGACTTATCCAATCATGGATGATATAATTCTGTTGGAGAAATTAAAACTTGCTGATAGTGCGGCGTTAGATGGGGCAATAAGTAATATACGTATTTTCAAATTAGGTAGTTTAGAGCATAAAGTAGCTCCTGGACCTGGAGCGGCTGTTAAATTAAAGAATGTATTGCAGAATAGCGTGGGGGCGGGAACGATAGATATTGTTTGGGGTCCAGACATTGAATTGTTAGAATCAAAAACAGAAGTTCATAAGTTCTTAGGACCAGAGAAGTATATTCCAACATTGAATAATATCTATGGAGGGATTGGGATACCTCCCACTCTTACTGGATCATTTAGTGCTGGCGGGACAACTAATAACTTCATTTCTTTAAAAACCCTTGTTCAAAGACTTGAATACGGAAGAGATATTCTCGCTGCATTTTGGCAAGGAGAAATAGAAATAGTTCAAAAGGCTATGGGTTTTGCAGAACCCGCTTCTGTAGAGTTTGATTTCTCTAATCTTGGTGATGAACAAAGCAAAAACGCATTATTGATTCAAATGTCAGATAGAAGTCTTATTAGCGATGAATTGTTTCAAGAATCAGTTAAACATAATGTTAAGTTGGAAAACAGCAGAATATCTAGAGAAGGTAAAGAACGTAAAGAAGGCAGTCGCCCATCTAAGGCTAGTCCTTTCCATGAATCTCAACCAGAAGTTCAGCTTAATCGTATTGCTCTACAAACTATGCAGTTGGGGCCAGATCAAATAGGTATGGATTTTGAGGGAACCCCTAAAGAATCAGAAAAGTTTGGGGCAGCACCACCAGGGAAAACGGCTAAAAAGGGAATTCCACAACAAGGTAGACCTAAGAACTCCGCAGACAAGACAAAACGTAAAACTAAGAAGTTTGTGCCAACGACTAAGGCTTCAGAAGAATACCAAGTTGCCTCTTTAAATATTTGGGCTTTGGACGCACAAGAGAAGATAGCGGAAGTAGTAAACCCAGGTATTTTACATCATTTCAATAAGAAAAATATGAGAAGTCTAGGGGCCGAAGAACAGAAAATAGCTGAAAAAATCAAATTAGGTGTTTTATTTAGTATAGAACCATACAGTTCTCTTTCTAAAGAAGATATAATTGAAAAAGCAAGTGGAGGCACTCAAATGCCTGCAAATGTAGTTAACAAGATCAATGACACATTAGATAATGTTAGTGTTGCCTTAAATAGAAAGCTTACATTAGCAGAATCTCATAGAATTTATAGTGAAATTTATTCCGAGGATAATTATGAAGATTAATATAGAGTTTGACACCGAAACCAAAGTTTGTGCGGTTAAAGAGAACGGTCAGACATTGGAAGGTGTTACTAGTGTAGAGATTTATAAAGATTATGAAGATGCAGACAAGTCTTTTATAAATATTAGACAAGTTGCAGAAGAAAAAGAAGGGGCCACTAAAGTGACGACCACTTTTGCTGCTCGGGCTTTTGCTGATGCTGTTTTATCAAATAAGGTATAATAATGTTTAACATTCAAATATATAAAGCTGAAGCTTTAGATGGACTATCTACTGTAATTCAAGATACTGCTTCTATAGCTTGTTGTTCTCCCGTATCTGTCGATAAAGACACTCAAGAGAATATCGAGAACAAATTAATGGACAAACTAAATAGTTCTTATGCTAATCTTAATCTAGAAATACTCTATCCAACCAAGTCTGTTTTGGTTACTTCAAACTGGAATAAGAACGACGATGTATTTGGAGTAACAGAGGCATTTAAGGCTAGACATACTCCTGTCAATCAACCCACCAATATTGATCATGATCATCACCAAATAGTTGGTCATATTACTAATACGTGGGTTATAGATTCTGACGGAGAATCAATTGACGATTCAGTCAAATTAGAAGATTTACCAGAGATCATTCATATTTGTAATGGTGCTGTTATTTATAAAAGGTATAAGGATCAAGATCTTACTGATAGGGCAACAAACCTTATTGCTGAGATAGAAGCTGGCACAAAATACGTATCTATGGAGTGTCTATTCCCTAATTTTGATTATGCGGTAATAGATGCTGATGGTGACAATTATACCGTAGAAAGAAATGAGTCTACTGCCTTTTTAACCAAGCATTTAAGGGCGTATGGTGGTAAGGGAGAGTTTAATGGGTATAGGGTTGGCAGGTATATTAGGGACATGATTTTCTCTGGTAAGGGATATGTTGATAAGCCAGCCAATCCCGAAAGTGTAATCTTTACCGACGATAAGCCAGATTTTAGTTTTTCTGATGCAAAACATAAAAGTAGGTTTATTTTTGAAAATGGTGTAAATAATGTAAGTGAGACATTTAATGAAAATATTCATTTTGTGTCCACTTCGAATTTAAATGATTCAAAGGAGATAACAATGTCTGAAACTAATGAATTCTATAAAGATGAATTAGCTAAAGCACAAAAGGCTACTGCAGATTTGACAGATCTAGTAAAGTCTTTAGAAGATAAGCTTGCTAATGCAAATGTAGAACAATTGAAAAGCGAAATTGAAGAACTTACTAAACAGCTTGAAGCGACCGCTAAAGATAAAGAAGTAGTGGCTACAGAGCTTGATGAAAGTAAGGCTTCGTTTGAGACTTTAGACAAAAGCTTCAAAGAAGTTGCAGAATCCAAAGAAGAACTTGAAAAAGCTATTGAAGAAATCAAAGCTGCTAAAGTTTATTCTGATAGGGTTTCTGTTCTTGTTGAAGCTGGAGTTAGCAAAGAAGAAGCAGAGAGTGCGGTTTCTAAGTTTATAAACTTAACTGATGAACAATTTGAAGAGATTTCTCAAGTTTATGCCACAAAGGCTAAAACAGAAGAAGCTAATGTTGATTCAGTAGAAACAGAAGAAGTAGAAGCTTCTGAAGCCGAAGTTAGTGAAGTGCTAGAAAATGTAGAAGTAGAAGTAGAAACCTCAGAAGATGTTGGTTCAGCGGAAGCAGATGTTGACGATGGAACAACAAAGGCTCGTGAAGGTTTGACTTCTTATTTTGCAAGCGCTTTTGGGCAATCAGAAGGTTCAAGCGATAATAATTAAATAGGAGAATTTTCCAATGGCTTTAAAACCTACAAGAATTAGTCCTCGCGGTGGTGATTCAGTTGCATATTTTATGGCTGAAACAGCAAGTCGAGGGGGAGTTGTTACCTGGGGCGCTACTAATGGTAGTGGAAATTTAGATGATCCAGATGCGACTGTACAAACTCCTACCAGTAGTGGTGGAACCCCAGTTGGCGTTTTGATGAATGATGTAGTTAATTTAGATTTGACTAGAACTCATTTAAATCAACACAAAGACGAAGTACAAGTTAATGGTAAGGTGACCGTATTGAAATACGGTACTGTTCAAACTGACCAATTAGAGAGTGGGGATACCCCATCCGCTGGTAATGACGCCAAATATACAACCGGTGGTTTATTTACTACTACTGGCGCTGGTGCCGTCGTTGGTAAGTTTGCTTCATCTGTCGATTCTGACGGTTATGTAGTTGTAGACGTTAGGCTTTAATAAATAGGAGTTATAATAATGCGTCGTAAAAATATAGAAACTCCAGGAATCGAAGAAACTAAACTTTTGAGATCATCTGGTTCACACAATAAAATAGAAGCGTTAGCTGCTTTGTCAGAAATGGCAGAAGCTTTGACTACGCCTCTACGTCAAGGTGTTCTTACTGGTGATATCGTAAATGATATTTTTGAAGTAATCACATTAGCAGAAAATGCTACTTCTGAATTTCCTTTAGATTTTTTGAGTCCTGGTACAGAAAAAGAGCACGTTGCTTTTACATTGCCTAAGCACGGTTATATCCCTGAACGTAATGTTGAGGGTGACTATGTTATGGTTCCAACTTATCCCGTTGGTAATAGTATTGACTGGAACTTGCGTTATGCGCGAGATGCCCGTTGGGATATTGTCAGTAGAGCTATTGAAGTTCTACGCTCTGGTTTCACCAAGAAGATTAATGATGATTGTTGGCAAACACTTATCACTTCTGGTTATGATCGTAATATCATGGTGTTTGATTCATCCGCTCTTGCTGGACAATTTACAAAGCGTCTAGTTAGTTTGATGAAGACCATCATGCGTCGTAATGGTGGTGGAAACAGTTCTTCTAACAATCGTGGTACTTTAACTGATCTTTATATCAGTCCAGAAGCAATGGAAGACATTCGCAATTGGAATGTAGATCAGGTTGACGAAACTACTCGTAGAGAGATTTTCAATTCGAGTGGAGATTCAGCTTTGACCCGTTTGTTTGGTGTTAACTTGCACGACTTGGATGAACTTGGTGAAGGTCAAGAATATAATGATTATTTCGTTAATACTCTAAGCGGTTCAGTAGCCGGTTCGGATGTAGAAATAGTTGTTGGTCTTGATTTGTCTAAGAACGATTCCTTTGTTATGCCCGTGCGTCAAGAAATCACAATCTTCCCAGATGATGTTTTGCATCGTCAACAAAGAGCCGGTTTCTACGGATGGTCAGAGCATGGTTGCGCTGTGTTAGACAATCGAAGAGTTTTGCTGGGTAGTCTATAATTTATAGTCTATTGTCCAGTTTTAATAAGATACACATTAACCCCATGTCAAAGTGGGGTTTTTGTTTATCTATATGTAAAGATTTTCGCATTAATGTGTATAATATACTGACAATACACGCACTAAATATCTAAAGGGAATCTAATGGTTTGTGAAAATTCAATCAGACTGAACAATATGGTGGATGTTTGGGATGCTACAGGAACTTATAAAGAAGCAATTAAAATAGATGTCACTGACACTGCTAGTTCGGGTACTTCAAGGCTTCTTAATCTTTTGAGAGACGGAGTAGAGAAATTTGGAATAGACAAAAACGGGAACATATTTCAACAAACTACTAGTACATCTGCTCCTGCCACCGGAGAATACCCAAATAGTGGATCTTGGGGTCTTCATAGAGATTCCAGCTCCGATATAATATATATAGCATATAATAATGGAACGGGCATAGATAGTATTTCTGATGGTTTAGATGTTTCTAATGAAGGAGTATTGTTATCTAGTAGTGTAACTGGTTTTAATTTTGTTGGAGATACACTTAACTCCACATCTGTAGGAAATACCGCCATTGTCTCAGGAGTAGAGAAGAACTTTTCAACCGATAATCTAACTTTCATAACAAATCATACTCATGATTTAGCAGACAATCTACTTATCATTTCTAATAGTGGTCCCACATTCAATTCTGGTTCTATAGTTCTTCGACCTGGAAATGCAGCAGGAGACAATCCTACTATTCTAGCGGAAACAATAACAGGTAGTGGACATGTATATTTACAATCTAATGTTGCTAATACTGTTAGTTTAGAGTTGAGTGGTATAAACATGTTGTCTGATAAGTTTACACTTCAAAATAGCGTTAGTGGTCTTGATGTGCAGGGCTATCGTGCTCTTAGTACACAATTAGCTGGTGGAACACACTCTACAGCCGTAGGAGTTAGTAATACGGCTTCTGCAACTGAGTCATCGGCGTTTGGGTTTTCTAATAAGGCTCTTAAAATAGGAGCATTAGCGATTGGATGGACCAATTACTCTAATGGAACTTATTCGGCGGCTATTGGAAATGCCAATACTACTGTTGGAGCTAATTCATCAGCGATTGGGGTTGGTAATCTGGCGTCGACCGGAGTGGATTCGTCCGCAATTGGACGCAGTAATATAGCTTCTGGAACTTATTCATCGGCCATTGGATGTACTAATGATGCTGGCGGGGTTAATTCATCGGCTTTTGGATTTACTAATACTGCTGGTGGAACCGATTCATCAGCGGTTGGAGCTAGTAATACTGCTGCTGGCCATTATTCCTCAGCGATTGGAAGTGCTAATAGCGCAACCGGTACTAGTTCATCGGCTATTGGGAAAACTAATACTGCTGGTGGTAGTAATTCGTCGGCTGTTGGAAGTCTTAATACTGCTTCTGCAGATACTTCATCGGCTTTTGGACGTCTTAATACTGCTGCTGGAGATAATTCGTCAGTATTGGGTTTTCAGGTTAAAACTACTGAAGATAATACTTCTGAAGTGGGTTATTGGAGTTCTACATCAGTAAGAGATAGTTCTGTTCGTATGCATCCTGGTGGAATGATAGCTTCAACTGTTGAAGATGTTACTGGATATTTAGACGGGGGAGCTACCGTTGGTAGTGAAGCTAGTGGAACTTTACCAAGAGAAATGTATACAATTCGTAGAAATGGATTAGAATTTTTCTTGCAATTTAATGATGGTGGCACAATTAAACAACTAAGTCTTGGCACTGCAACTGGAGTGTAAAATATGGATGATATATATCTACTTGATTACAATGGTTGTCAGATAGCCGACTATAATAACACATGTGTTGTATTAAATTATCAAGTATATCTTTTTGGTTGTGGAGCTTACGAAGCTAGAATTTGGCACGCAGGAATTCACAATGCTGGTTTACAACATCCCGACGTTAGGGAAATAGGAGATTTATGAACGATATATTTTTTCAAGATGATGGTGATAAATTCTATTATACTATGGATTTTTCTACTCATGATTCCATATTGGCTGGCGACACAGTAACCGGAACACCAACTGTTACTTCCGAAATTCGCGGAGGATTGACTTCTAACCTACTCATAGAAGAGATAACGGCTAGTGGTCTTTATGTTGGTATGTGGATTAGCAGTGGGACGGCATATACAACTTATAAGATTGAAGTTACAGCACAGTTTCAAAATTATAAAGGTATTATTGAATCAGATGGTTTTTTGAGAATTGGAGATTGATATGGAATGGCATGGTGCTATGATTAATATGTTAAGAGTATTAATAGGAGATAATGCCTACTCAGGAACCTATGTATATACAGATAGTAGACTTATTGAAACTTTAGTAGTTGCAGCTATGTATACAACTCAAGAAATAAAATTTGCAACAGACTATACTATTGATGTTGTTTACTCTACAATATCTCCAGACCCCTACGTCACAAGCGATAGGACATTTATGAATATGACAGCATTGAAAGCCGCTTGTATTATAGATCAAGGAACTTATAGAACAAAGGCGGTTTTGTCGGGATTAGAAGCTAAGTGCGGTCCAACAACTTTAAAAACCCTCAATCATCTAGATGGATTTAAAGAATTATTATCTATGGGGCCGTGTGCTATGTTCGATAAATTAAAATTAGACTATGAGTTTAGTGGAGACGGTTTAAATAATATAATTCATTTTGTGTTAAGTCCTTTTGCTGGTAATGACTTTGATCCAGTAGATTCTTTCCAAACATATTATTATAGTGAGAGGATGATTAGATAATGTTATTTTTGCCTTCTGGAATAAATATAGCCGGGGCGCCAACAGCATCTAGTGTTGTTATTTCCGGTACTGTAATTACTGGCGTTGTTATTTCTGGTGGTTATAGTTATATTGATAATACCGGAGCAGGAGGAGAGGGAGCTTCTTTATATCAATGGGAAGTGAATTCTGGTATTAGAGGATTTAATGATATTGCAGGGGAAACAGGATTGACGTATACGGTTACTAGTTCTAATCTCAATCAGGGTTTAAGATTGGGTGTTATACCAGTTGCTTTATCTGCGACAGAAACGGGAGTAGAAACATTTAGTGCTCCTTATATAGTTCATTTAAATGATCCAGACTTAGTAAACATTAGTGGGTCAGATTTGGGATATCAAGATCTTGGAGAAATGTCATATTCTATTGGTCAGATAGTTAATACTAAAAGACTGATAGATGAACAAGTAGAGATATCTGGTATTGAGACTAAATATTCGGCATATTGGAGATTGTATAGAACTTCACCAGTGGATATAACAACTACTGGCGTAACTAATTTTACTGGTTTAATTTATTAAGGACTATATATATGTTTACAGATTTGATTGGGGCGGAATTTAAGAAATTACATAAAGATATGATAGACGGGCTTTTGTCAGATACATCTTTGACAGTTCTATGTACGTTATATTATGCGTCTACTAAGTTTACGGATTGTCCCAACTGTATATATTCTCCGATACAACATAGATCATCAAACAAATATGAACCCGGCGGGCCAATTCCTTTTTATCATGGTATATGTCCATATTGTAATGGCAGGGGTAGAACTCAGTCATCAAGCGAAGAAGATTTGTATTTGTGTGCTTTATGGGATTCTAAAGATTGGTATCCATTAAGTCAAAATAATGTAAATATGGCGGATATTGATGTGCAGACTTTCAGTAAGTTAGATACTTATACTAAACTTAAAAAGGCAAATAAGATTGATATTAATACAAGTATTAAAAACTTAGGTTTTCCTTCGTTTGTAAGAGTCGGAGATCCAGAACCGTGTGGTCTTGGTCAAGCCTCACATATAGCTACGGCATGGAAACGGGCATGACTAGACTAAACGTAACAATAAAAGAATCAGATAACGAAATCCAAAATCGGATTAATAAAGTGATAGCTAAAAGACTAAATCTTTCTTTTCCAAACTCTGTAAGGGAAATTGAATCATTAGTTAAAAAGAGATTATTTGATGCCGTTGTGTCTCAGCCAGAATATAAGTCTTTGGATGGGGGAACTTTAGGAATAGAACTTGGTTTAGTAGACGGCGTAGATAGATTGCGCAATATAATTATTGTATGGTTAAATAATATAGAAGTCAAATTTACTAAATTTTCTTCAAAAGGCGGACAGTCTTTAACTGGAGGAATTACGATAAATGCAATAGATAATACATATGATGATGTTCTTAGTTTGGGAGAAGCAAACTTTGTAACAGAAAAGGGCGAAAATCTGCCTTGGTTGGCTTGGTTATTATCTGCCGGTAGTAGTACCATAATAGCGGACTATAGAATTAGATTTGCTATTGGTTCTGGTAGAACGGGTGGGGGATCAATGAAAACCGGGGGTTCATGGCAAGTTCCTCCGCAATTTGCTGGTCGTAATGGAGACAATTTTATTACTAGAGCTATACTGGGAATACAAGACGATTTAGAACAAGATGTTAAAAGAATAGTAGAAAGCAAAATATGAGTGAACAACTAAAATTACAATCTGTGCAAAAACATATAGGCGCGGACAATCTAGCTAATATGTTAGAATGTAATTTAAAGATGTACTATGATTGGGCAATGTTGTGTATTGGGGGCTGGTCTGATGTGCCTCTATCTACAATTAATATTGCTTCTGCTGATTTGAGCAGTCTTAGATCAGTAGATGATCCTAATTATTTTGCGGGTCAAGTTTGGGAAGCCCCAAGAAAAGATTTTGTTTGGGAAACAAATATAGACTATGTAAATGTTACCGGAGGAGTTATAAATCCTTTGGTTATTGGGGTTCCTACAGTTAATAGTACCCCAACCTCCCAATCATATACTATAAATTATCTAGATGGAAAAGTCATTTTTGACAATCCTGAATCTGTAAATGATCTAGTCAATCTTGCATATGCTTATAGATATGTTCAAATATATCGTGCCGATGAAGCTTCCTGGTGGAAAGAACTTCAATTTAATTCTCATAGGATAAATGATACCCAGTTTCATCAGTTAAGCAGTGGTACATGGTCTATGTTCGGTCAATACCGGGTACAATTGCCTGCTGTGATTATCGAATCCGTCCCAAGGGGTACATCTAGAGGGTATGAATTAGGGTCTAGTTCTAAGGAAGCCTCACGGGATGTTTTATTTCATATTTATGCAGAAAATGGTTCAGATAGAAATAATCTTATGGATATCTTTAATCTACAAACAGAAAGGCAAATTCCGCTATTTAACTCTAATGATGTAATAGATGCTGGGGCGTGGCCATTAGACTGGGGTGGTAGTTTAGTCAATAGTATAGGATTCCCAGAGTTTGTCAGTGCGACCGGTTATCAATGGAGAAATTGTCTTATGAAAGATTCAACTATCTCGAATGTTGGGAAAATACACCCAAATCTATACAACGCTGTTGTAAGAACAACTATGTCTGTAATAGTATAATGGTGTATATCAATATAGGAACTAAATCAATTTTATATATAAAAGAGTGGAGATTTCAAAATGCCAAATAATAGAATTTTTTATCCTGTGCATATGGTTGCTATTAAAGACAATGATGGCAATTTTACGTTTTCACAGGGAGATGAGGTTCATGGTGTGCAAAGTATGTCTATGACAACTAATTTCACTACTGAACAAACTAATGAGCTTGGTACACAAACGATTTATGCTAATGTCGAAGGCGTGCCGGAAGTAGAAGTAAGTTTAAGTAAGGTTTTGGATGGTCATCCAACCCCGTATTTAATGTCTACTATAGCTACGACTGCACCAACTATGATCGCTAGATCTGCGGTTAGATGTACTATTGGTGGAGTTGTTTATCCAGACACAAATACTAACGCTAGTGGTGATCCTGAAAGTGCCGTGGTTATTTCTGGTGCCTATGTAGACTCTGTATCATATAACTTTAGTACAGACGGGAACTTTTCAGAAGATACAACTTTTGTTGCTAATGATAAATTGTGGTACAATTCGTTTACTGGAGATAGTGAGTCACAAACTGTTCCAGCTTATGGAGATGAAGCTCTATTAAAGGGTGGTTTTCCGAAAGTTACTTTTAGTGCCAAAATGGCTCTAGTAGATGCTCCTTTAGCTACTCAGGGGATTGCTACTTCTCAAGGTTTTGATTGGACCAATAACGATGTAGGAGGAACTCCTGATAGTAATGGTGCGGTAAATGATGCTGACACTACTGTTTTTCCATCAGAAATTGCCGGTATCACAGCTAGCGGAACAAATG
>Ga0114999_10002648_pt1 | contig 23180 bp, 21 predicted proteins | sample ArcticOcean_MG_C_3_FD_89820 | JGI IMG/M metagenome (GOLD analysis project Ga0114999, IMG submission 89820) | Marine microbial communities from western Arctic Ocean - ArcticOcean_MG_CB8_126 | ecosystem: Environmental > Aquatic > Marine > Oceanic | place: Arctic Ocean: Canada Basin | collected...
GCAGAACTGGGGCGGGTGGCTGATAGCCGGGTGGTACGGCGCGCTGTTCGCGTGGCTCGGCCGGGACACGCTGCGAAGAGTTGCCAGTTCGGGGCCACGGATGGTTGCTGACCGGGCCGCCGAGTTTGCCGAGTCGTCACGCTTCCCCGGGCGAAGGACGCTGTCGTGGCTGGCTGCTCCAGGGATCGTGCTGGCGGTGCTGCCGTGGATTGCACTGGGCCAGTTCCCGGGCGATCGTCTGGAAGTCACGTTCTTCGAGACGATCGCGGCGACATGATCCTTGTTGAGACGCCGGGCGGTCGTCGTGCGTTGATCGATGGGGGTCGGGATGTGGACGGAGCGACTGCTGCGTTGGGTCGTGTGTAGCCGTTCTGGGAGCGGGGGATCGACGTTGTGCTGCTGGCCCACTCCGACGCCGATCACGTAGGAGGCCTGATCGACGTGCCGGACCGTTACGACGTAGGCGTGGTCGTGGACACGACGGCGTCAGCAGATTCAGCCGTATTTGAGGAGTGGAGGGATCGACTGCTCGCCCCTTCGTCGCCGGTGGTGGTTGCGCGTCAGGGAATGGTGATAGATCTGGGTTCGGATGTGGTGCTTGAGGTGATCTGGGCGGGAACGCCGGAACTGTCAGACACCAACGCCGCTTCGACGGTCTTGATGCTGCGACATGGCGATGTGCGGATGCTGCTCACCGGGGACATCCCGAGATCGGTGGAAACCCGATTGTTGGACGCCGATGTGCAATTGGCCGCCGACCTGCTGAAAACGCCAAATCACGGCAGCGATACGTAGTCATCCAGGACGTTTCTGGAGGCGGTGGATCCCTCAGTAATCGTCATACCGGTAGGGGAGAGAAACCCGTTCAACCACCCGGACGAAGACGTGCTGGCGCGATGCGCGGAGGTGACTCTGGATGCGCCGGTGTTCGTGACGAAGGAGCGCGGTGACGTGACGGTTGAGAGCGACGGAGAGCGGTTGTGGGTGACGACTGAGCGCTGACGAGCAGGCACTGGCGTAGTCGACGACCACGACGACGGGGGGCACGTATGGGTGACTAGGACCCCCATCACGCAACCTGTCATTCTGAGCCCGAGGCGAAGAATCTCCCGGCTTTCCGTGCGTTCGGTTGCTCCTGTAGACAACTTCGCTCATGTCCCCGTCGATTAGGTGATCGCGTCAGAGTGGAACGAACGGTCTAGATTGTGGGGTCTAGGCGTTCATTTTCGACTACCCGGGGATCCTTCGCCTCGGTCTCAGGATGACAGGTATAGCTCAAGGCAACATTCTGCTTGACACCTCGCCCCACCGGTGTATTGTCACTGCTCTCTCTTGCAAGTTGTTGCATCTGCTGGAGATTGCAATATGACGTCTCGTGAAGAATCTGCTGAAACGCTCCGCCGCGCCGGCCACCGGGTGACCGGCGCCAAGCTTCTCGTCATTGAGGCGCTGCGTCACGCCGGTGACCATCTCAGCGCGACCTCGGTGATTGATCAGGTCCGTAGAGACGCGCCACACGTCAGCGAATCGACCGTATATCGCACGCTTGGCGCGCTTCGTGATTCACGATTGATCTCGCAGACGACGTTCGGGCATGGGGAAGTTGCTTACGAATGGTTAGAGGAACGTCCCCACCATCACCTTGTGTGTAGCCAGTGCGGCGTTGTAGATGAGCTGTCGGATGAAGTGGTGGCCGGGTTCGCGAAGCAGCTTTATGACGTCCACGGATTCAATGCCGATCTGCAACATCTCGCCGTTCCCGGCGTGTGTGCCAAATGCTCTCGTGATCCAGAGGCAGCCGGGGAATGAAGCTTCATGTGATGGCAGCAGCGCTGCTTATGGCGCTGTTAGTTAGTTGCAGCAGCAACCAGATCGAGGAGGCTGAAGAGTCCGGCCTGCTCAACGTCGTGACGACGGTTTCTCCGATCACATCCATAGTCGAGAACATCGGCGGCAAGCGCATCCTCGTCCGGGGCATCGTCCCTGAAGGCGCCAACTCCCACACCTTCGATCCGCCGCCATCGACCGCCCGCGTGCTCGCCGATGCCGACCTGTTCATCGCTAACGGCCTGTACCTGGAAGAGCCGGCCATCGAGATGTTCAACGCGAACCACGGCGATGGCGCACGTGCGGTGTTGCTGGGTGAGCTGGCGATCTCACCCGAAGAGTGGCAGTTCGACTTCTCATTCCCGGAGGCGAACGGCCAGCCGAATCCACACCTGTGGCCGGACCCGATCCTCGCCCTCAAGTACGCCGAGATAGTGCGGGACGCGTTAACGACCTCGGACCCAGACGGAGCGGCGTATTACGGAGCCAACTACGAAGAATTTCAGCTACGGATAGAGGCGCTTGATGCTGCAATCAAAATCGCCGTGGCAACCGTACCGGAGGGTCAGCGCCGCTTGCTGACCTACCACGACTCCTGGGCCTACTTTGCAAAACGATACGGGTTCGAGGTTCTCGGCGCGGTCCAGCCGGCCGATTTTACAGAACCATCTCCGCGAGACATGGCAAACCTGATCGTACAGGTGCGCGATCTCGGCGTGCCGGCGATCTTCGGCTCCGAAGTGTTCCCGAGTCCGGTCATGGAGCAGATCGCGGCCGAGAGCGGGGCCGTCTTCATCGACCAGCTTGCCGACGATGACCTGCCGGGAGAACCCAGTGATGCCGGTCACAGTTACCTTGGATTGATGACAAAGAACATGGTGACGATGGTACGCGCTCTCGGCGGCGATGCGTCCGCGTTGGGCGCAGTAGATTCCAGTCTTGTGTTCGATGTCCAGTCGCCCGCGGAGTCCCTGTTGGGCCCTCATTTGTTGCCGTAACTATGCTTCACAAATCTCCACACCCTGATCTCCACGAGCCGCCGCTGGTCCAGATCCGCGGTCTCGCCGCCGGGTATCACGGCAACCGCGTTATCGAGAACGTTTCGCTGAACATCATGCGGAACGACTTCGCCGCGCTACTCGGCCCGAGCGGCTCCGGCAAGACGACGGTGCTGCGGGCCATCGTGGGAGCGGCCGATGTCTACGCGGGTGACGTGCTTTTCAGGGGCGAGCCGGTCCGTAAATCACGCCCACGCATCGGCTACGTGCCGCAACTGGAGGCGATCGACTGGAACTTCCCGGTAACCGTAGAGCAGGTCGTATTGATGGGTGCGACCCGTAATGCACCTCTATTCCCGTGGTTCCAACGGAAGGATCGCTTGAGAGCGGGCCAGGTGCTGGAGCGTCTCGGCCTGGAGAGACTGGCGAACCGGCAGATTCGAGAGCTTTCCGGGGGGCAGCAGCAGCGGGTATTCCTGGGACGTGCGCTTGTGAGTGAGCCGGAGATTCTGCTACTGGACGAGCCGACGGCCGGGGTCGATATCAAGACCCGGGACGATGTTTTGCACCTTCTGGACGAGCTGAATCACCAGGGCATAGCCATCCTGATGAGCACGCACGAAATCAACGCCGTCGCCTCGCACCTGCCGCGCGTGATCTGCATGAACGGCCGAATCCTTGCGGACGGCACGCCCAGGGATGTGCTGACGCCGGATGTCTTGAAGGCCACCTACGGAGCGGAGATGCCGGTGACCGAGTACCGGGGCATGACGCTGGTGGCGGAGACGCCGCACCGGTTCGGGGCAGCGGCTCCAAACGGGGGATCATCTGACAACGGCCATCTGCACGGCGATAACGGGCATGTGCATGAAGAGGTTGTGGCCGATGACTGAGCCGTTTGAGTTCGAGTTCTTTGTACGCGGTTTTATAGCCGCCACGATGGTCGGCGGGCTGGCCGGCATGATGGGCGTCTACATCGTGCTGCGACGCATGTCATACATCGGCCACGGTCTATCGCACGCCATTTTTGGCGGTGCGGTCGTCAGCTTCATCATGTCGATCAACTTCTATGTTGGCGCGTCGATCTGGGGCTTCCTTTCGGCCGTCCTGATCCAGTGGACCTCTCGCCGTCGCAGCATCTCGTCAGACGCCGCCATCGGCATCATCACCACGGCATCGTTCGCGCTTGGGATCGCCCTGATCAGCCGGACCCAGACCTTTACACGCAGCTTCGAGGCGGCCCTATTTGGCAACATCCTCGGTGTGACCGGGGCTGATCTTGTTGCTATCGCCTTGGTGACGGGCGCTGTCTTGATTGCGGTGATCGTCGGCTACAAATACCTGCTGTTTGCCACGTTCGATACCGAGGTTGCGGCGTCTTACGGGGTGCCGGTGCGCTGGGTCGATACGGCGTTTGCGCTGGTGCTTGCGGGGACGGTTGTGGTGTCAATGCAGGTGCTCGGCGTGACGATGATCGCCGCCGCACTGGTCGTTCCACCAATAGTGGCGCGTCAGTTCACGGGCAGCTTCACGAAGATGATGATTTTCTCGCCGCTGATCGGCGCATCTGCCGGCGCGATCGGCATCTACGTGAGTTGGTTCATAGACGTGTCGTCCGGCGCGTCGGTCGTGCTTGTGGCGTCCGCGTTCTTTGTGATCAGCATCGTGTACGCAAGTGCGAGGGACCGACTTCTGGCTGCACGTGGGCGAGCAGGATCGGGGTAACGAGGGGGTAGTACGATCCCTTCTCACAGTCGGGAGAAGGTGCAGGATGAGGGATATCCTTCCGCAGAAGGATGGTTCAAGCGCGTCACAGCCACATGCAAGACCGCCTCTTCGCGACAACGATCGATATCGCATCCACCATGGCGTAGGGTTCGGCCAACCAACCCTTGTCGTATCCGAACAGGTAGAGATAAATAGCGCGCTCGGCCGACTCGGCCACGGGCCTCGGCCCCCTCACCCCAGGCCTCTCCCGCTTGTGAGAGGGGGTAGTACATTCGCCTCTCGCGAACGGGAGAAGGGATCGTTCAGAACCACCGGCGTGATGGATTCCCGACGACTCGGGAATGACGTGGCTTTTCACGTTCGCCGTCGATAAACCGTCATTCCCATGCAGGTGGGAATCCAGCGAGGTGAGACTCGATTGATGATGTCTAAGTACCCCAACACCCATCCCAATCTGGGGGTACCATGCGGCCTCCGCCCAAACACAACCCCCGCCAGCGAAGGACCACGCGCCCATGCCCGCACCCGCAACGTCTGCCACCGTCTACGAGCCAGTCGCGGGGTGGGCGAAGATCCCGCACGGTATCTGGATGAAGGAAGCGACCTCGGTCGCAGTGGACACAGATGACCGCGTGTACGTCTTCAATCGGGGCAACATGCCGGTCCTGGTGTTCGATTCCGAGGGCAACATGGTAGATAGCTGGGGCAACGAGACTCCGTATGAGGGCGTCACCCTCATGGAAGATCCGTATGGGAATATGGTGCCCCGCTGGCTCGGCACCCGCTTCACCCGCGCGCATGCCATCACGGTCGATCACGAGGACAACCTGTGGTTGACGGACGACTCCGGAAATCGAATGTCCAAGACCGACAAGAAGGGCAACACACTGATGACGATCGGCACCGGCGTGCCGACGGAACGCGAATCGGGCGAAATGTTTAATCGGCCAACTTCGGTGGCGGTCGATCCTTCAAACGGCGACATCTTCGTCTCGGATGGCTACGGCAACTCCCGGGTACATCGGTTCGAAAAGGACGGGAATCACCTGCTGTCGTGGGGACGGTCAGGGACCGACCCCGGCCAGTTCTCGCTGCCGCACAACGTCGCGATGTTCGGTGACGGACAAGTGATCGTGTGCGACCGGGAGAATCACCGGGTGCAGGTGTTCACCACGGACGGCGAGTTTGTGAAAGGCTGGCATGTCCACAAGGCGGTGGCGGCGTTCAGCGGCAAGGGCGACGACACCAACGTATATATCGCCGAGCAGGGCCCGCCGCCGGTTCAATCTGGTGTGGCGAACCTCGGCCACAAGATCGGCATTTACGACCGGGACGGGAACGTGATCCAGAAGATCGGCGCGGACCTGCCGGGCGAACGTCCAGACCAGTTCAACTGGCTGCACTCGGTGGCGGTGGATTCGAAGGGCAACATCTACGCCGCCGAAGTGAGCTACGTGGAGGTAGGCCGACACCAGGACCCGCCGCGCGAGTTCGTAAGCCTGCGCAAGTGGGCGCGGGTCAGCGGGTAGCGGGGCATGGCAGGCCTCTCCCCCCGAGAGCTTGAGCGTCTGGTCTCATTTAAGGGTTACGGAAATCTGGAGGCCGATTATTGGTTCATCGGCTGGGAAGAACATGTCGATCGAGATAGGGACATGCTCGAAGATCTTAAGATTAGATCTGCGTGGCCGGATATTGCAGATCTGTATGAGGCAAATGAATCACTCGGTACAGTTCTTGACCATTACGTTCCGACGTGGTCCGTGATGATCAGGATATTGCTCCGGCTGAAAGGCTCACCAGATTGGTTCGGCGGCCGTGTTGTTCGTACCTGTCAAAATGAACAATTGGGGAGACACGGCGGTGAGACATTCCTTGCAGAGGTACTGCCGCTTCCATCTCCATCGATAGCCGACTAACCGTATAAAGATTTGTTCGCAGACCGGAACGAATATTAGGACAAAGTAAGGGAATCTCGTCTTGATTCACTTCGTCGGGCCACAGCCAAACGCTCACCAAGATTCGCCATCTGTTACGGCAAAGGAAACTGGCGGCGCCTCATCGAGTTGTTCCCGGCAGAGTACGAACCGGTTCTTGACGGTGAGTGCTAGGCTGCAAAAGTCGGCGAAACACTCGTCGTGTTGACGCCTTTCTTTTCACATCAGTACTTGTCATTGGATAAGATTGATCAATTGGGCGGAGAACTGCTACAGATGAGAGCAACTGCATGATTGAAGACAGATTCACAGAACGCGTCGCCATCGTTACCGGTGGCGGGCGCGGGATTGGTAAGGCTATTGCTCAGGGGTTTGCTCGTGAGGGCGCTCGGGTTGTTGTGACGGCTCGGACTGCTGACGAGATCGCCGATGTTGCGCACGAGATTGTGCTTGCCGGTGGCGAGGCGATTGGCGTGGTGTGCGATGTGTCGGACGAGGCCAATGTTCAGCAGATGGTGGACGAGACGATTTCGCAGTGGGGTCGGATCGACATCCTGGTTAATAACGCTGCTACTAATTTGCCGAACATTGACGTGGTCGATATGGAGCCGGACGCATGGCGTCGAGTGGTCGATGTCAATCTGACGGGGCCGTTTTTGTGCGCCCGCGCCGCGCTGCCCAAGATGATCGAACAGGGCTCTGGCTCCATCGTCAACATCTCAAGCATCGGCGGTCGTCACGGCTCGAAGGGCAGGGGACCATACCGTGCCGCCAAGGCCGGTCTGATCAACCTGACCGAGACGCTCGCCGCCGAGAACTTTCCTCACGGCGTCCGAGTGAACTGCGTTTGCCCGGGCGGCGTCGAGACGGAGATGCTACGATTGATAGAGGCTTCACTGGACCGCCAGCTTATGACGCCCGACGAGATGGCCAACGTGGTGCTCTACCTGGCTTCAGACGACAGTTCCGCTGTCACCGGGACGTCGATAGACGCCTTCGGACCGACTCACCCACTGTTTAGCGGACAGATGATGCGGTAGGCGAAGTCCTCGATGATTATGGACATTTTTTTACCCTGAAACATGATTCGCAGGGAAATCGGGTCCCGTCGATCTATTCCCGCCAAACCTGCGCTGAGACGACCGGGGATTGATTGGGTCGCCCCATCGCTATCAGACCCTTTGGAATTATAGATCGTCACTGATAGCCTGAAAGTACGCTGCCCGGCGTCTCGGAGACAGCGATAACTGTCATCGCCGCCGCGGCGGTGTTAATTGCCGCACTGTTTTTTTCTTCAGCGGCAAGTTTTCTCGGCATTACTAAATGGCCAGAGAGCTTCGCGCTGTCCACTGTTCGAGATGAGCTTGTATGAAACGACGCGCGGGCCAGGGATGATTCTTCCTCCCAGACCAGCCTTTGGGCCACGCGACGTGTGAGATATGCAAAGTTGGATTATCGGTGCATTTTCGTACGATGATCCACCAGCATCGAAAAGCATGTTGGCGCGTGCTCCGAAACGGCAGCTCTCGGCAGGCGAGGATGAAATCGTGGCCTGCCGGATCAAGAACTATCAGACGCATGTCGCCGGCACGGCACGTGATCTCAGACTGCGTATCAAAGGGTTTTGGTACACGCGATTCGAAGATGGAACGGACCGAAGCGGGGAATTCAATCTTTCGTATTCGGGGGATATTTGAATCCAGGAGATGAGATCGAAATTAAAATTGCCATTTTGAACCGCCCGGCGGCTTACCGATTGAGCCTATGGGAAGTTTCGTATTCGGACTTATGGGGACACAGGGGGCACGCGATTCGTGGGAATACGGTTATCGGTTCAATGATTGGGTGAAAGGCTAGGACAGGTGATTCTGCCTCTTTGGACTTTCCGAATGACCCTCCGGCTCATCTCGATGAGGAGAGTTGGCAGACCTGGAACGAAGAGGCACACGAACGGCGACAGGGATTTACGGGGTGGCTCCAGCACGAACTCGGTCGGCCATTCCGGTTCCTGGAGAGGCGAGGGCTTCAAGTAGAAGCCGCGCCCCAGCCCTTCAAACCCCGGTCACTTCCTTGAGAAAGTCGTAGAAGGCTTTCTTACGCGGCGTGTTGATGCCCCAGTTGACTGGCGGGCACTGGTAGCCGTTTTCGTAGTCGCCGTAGAAGGGTGTGCCGCCTGCGCCCTCTGCCGGATCGAAGTAACCCCAGCCGGCGTGTCGTGAGATCGCCGCCGTCAGGTTGTTTAGAGGCCGATCGAAGTGGTAGTGATCGTCCTCGTTGAACAGGATCGGCATCGGCGTGTAGGTGGAGACGGCTCGGGTGTTATCCACGACTTTCGACACATCGTTCTGGTCCACGAGGCCGTTGCCGTGAAGCAGGATGTAGTCCGAAGAGGCCACAGCCTCAGCAGACGCCGTGCTGCGGCGCGTCCAGCTCGTGCTTACCAGCAGTCGAGCCCCGTCCTTCGTCACATCCTTCGCCAGATCGATCAGCTCGTGGATTCGGTCCTCGTGGAGAATCGGGTGCTCGTAGGTCGGGACGTTCACCTCGTTATTGATCTCGATCAGGACGTTCGTGTAACCCTTTTCGAGCACCCATGCGCAGGCGTTCGTCACGGCGGCTTTGACCGCTCTTGTGTCGGTCAGTCGCTCGTCCTGCCCCTGGTAGAACAGACCAAGGATCACGACCATCCCGTTCTCGTCCGCGGCGTCAATCAAACGGGCCGCCCGGTCCATAAACGCCGGCTTCAGAGAGCCATCGGCGTTGAACGCTCCTGAGACCCATGGTTGTGACTCGATCTCTAGCAGCAACCCCTTCCAGATATCGTCGTCGGACGCGCCCGGGTGATCGGCGTGGATGCGCTCCCGCAGCTCCTTCAGGTGCTCCGGATCACGGCGATAGTAGCCGAGCGGCGAGCTGTTCTGGAGGTTGAAGGGCAGGGCGTTGATTCCGTGCGCTGCGTACTCCGGCAGCATGGCAATCAGCTCGTTGGTGTTGCGATCTGCGTCCCAGACGCCGGTGTCCGGGTACTTCCACAGGTCACGGGTAAGCGGGTTCTCGTCGTCGAAAATACCGCTCGCCATCCGGCTGTTCATGAGCAGGCCCTCGATGCGCCAGCCCCGGTATTCCCGACCCGCGTATGTGACCTGGCCGTTGATCAGCCAATCTTCGCCGTCGATGGAGATTCCGGTCTTTCGCTCAGTCACAGGCGATGCCTGCCTTTCTTATGATCCGTGGACAGGAATACCCTGAAAAGTGGATTCGTCGGAATCGGTCGGGCCGCTCTCTCTGGCCTTCCGCGGGGGCACGATATCCTACGGTGCCCCTTAGTGCATTCTCTCCCATCGCCAAGACCCGAAGAAAGATCGCCCGTTGCCACTGGTTAAGACCGATATCACCGTCGAACACAACGTAGTGACCCCGATGCGAGACGGCACTCTGTTACGTGCCGATGTGTATTTGCCAGAGAAGGTGATCCCGATAGGCGCAATGGGCGCGACCAACGGAAATGGCGGTTTCCCGACTCTCGTCTGCCGGACGCCATATGACAAGTCGCGGGAGCGGGACGTTGAGCGCTATCGGGGGCTGGCGTCGAACGGGTACGCCGTTGTGGTGCAGGACAAGCGCGGGCGGTGGGAGTCCGACGGACTGTATCGGCCGATGTACGGGTCGCAATTCGACGACGCCGAGGATGGCTACGACACGATCGAGTGGGCCGCCGCGCAGCCGTGGTCTAACGGCAAGACCGGGACCTTTGGCTACTCGTACCCGTCGTGGACGCAGTGGATGCTCGCTCCGCTCATGCCGCCGCACCTTGTGACGATGTTCGCCGGCGGTATGGGGCCGAAGACGACCGACTGGGAGATGGGTGGCGTGTTCCGGCCGGGTCGAGCGCTCCAGTGGCTGCTTGGCCTGATTGCCCCGGACACACAGAAGTGGCTGGACGAGGCACATGGCCCGACGACGATCGACGACTACGACATGATTACTCGCGTAGCAAACAGAGAGAAGTGGCTCTGGTTCTTGCCGTGGAGCGAGTTGCCGCTTGAGGCGGTCGGGGGTCTTCGAGAGAGCTTCCACGACTGGCTTCGCAATCATCACAAGGACCGATTCGGCTTTATCGGCAACTTTTCGAAGATCGATCTCCCGGTGCATCACCGCACGGGCTGGTACGACCGTTTGATCGCCACGACCGATATGTACGACCACATGATTAACGAGGCGCCTTCGGAGCAAGCGCGGTCAAGCCAACGACTGTTCATCGGCCCGTACACGCACGCCAACGAGATGACGCGGGTGACCGGCGATATGGACTTCGGCCCGGACGCCGAGATCGACTGGGTTGAGCTGGCGACACGGTGGTTCGATTACTGGCTTAAGGGCCAGCAGAACGGCGTTATGGACGGCGCTCCGGTGAACATCTTCGTGATGGGCGCGAACAAGTGGCGTCGTGAAGAGACGTGGCCGCCGGCACATGCCGTGGATGCTGATTTCTTTTTGCACTCAAGTGGCGGAGCGAATACGCCGTCCGGCGATGGCGAGTTGTCACTTGAGGGACCGGGGTTGGAGGGTCCGGATTCGTATGTGTATGATCCGCGTGACCCGGTGATGAGTCTGTACCTGGCAAACGGCCAGGACGGGCCGTTCGATCAGCGAATGAACGCGCATCGTCGGGACATCCTTGTGTATCAGACCGCGCCGCTGGAACAGGCGATCGAGGTTACAGGGAACCCTGTTTTGCGACTGCATGCGACGTCGGACGCCGTGGATACGGACTTCACGGTGAAACTCATAGACGTCCACCCGGACGGCACGGCGATCAACCTCTGCTACGGCTTCCAGCGCGCCCGGTTCCGGAACGGTCTCGATGAGCCGACCGAGCTGATGACGCCGGGTGAGGTGTACGAATTCGACCTCAAACTGCTGCCGACCAGCAACCTGTTCAAGATCGGACATCGGATTCGCATAGACATCTCATCAAGCGACTACCCGAATCACGACCGCAACCACAACACGGGCGCAGACGACTGGCAGGACGCCGAGTTACGGCCAGCGCGTCAGACCGTGTTCCACGACGCGACGCGGCCGTCACGTATTACCCTGCCAGTGATTGGGGAGTAGGGATGGAATATAGAACTCTTGGCCGGACCGGACTTAATGTCTCGCTGCTTGGGTATGGCACCGGCGGGTCGCGGAAGTTTGGCGTGGCTCAACGTATGACGGCCGAAGATCGGCAGGCGTTTGTTCGGCGGGCGCTTGATCTTGGGGTCAATTTTTTTGACACGGCCGGCGGGTATGGCGAGTCCGAGACGTATCTCGGCGAGACGTTGGCCGGAGAGCCCCGGGATTCGTACGTGCTTGAGACGAAGTGGGACGGTGGTGCGTTCTTGAAGTCGGGCGGGATCGGGCTCACCGAATCGGTGGAGCGCAGCCTGGTCCGGATGCGGACCGATCACGTCGACGTTTTTCTGTTTCACATGATCGACGTGCCGGTTTACGAGATACATCGAGATCGGTTTTATCCGGAGGTTGCGAAGCTCAAGGAGCAGGGGAAGGTCAGCCACATCGGCTTCACGCAGACCATCAAGCGCGAGCCGAGGTTCGAGGGCGTGATGAAGGGGCTTGAAGGCGACCCCGATCTGTGGGATGTGGTGATGTTGAAGTACGGAATTATGAACCAGTGGGCCGCTAAAGCGGCGCTACCGTTGGCGAAGAAGCACGACATCGGCATCGTGAATATGGCGGTCGTGAGGACGACGCTTACGAACCCCGATGCGATGCGCTCACGCCTGGATCAGTGGAGCGCCGACGGGACGATCTCGCCGGATGCGCTAACGGGCGATTCGCCGTTCGACTGGCTCGTACATGGGGACGTGGCATCCCTGGCAGAGGCGGCTTACAGGTTTGGCGCTGACGAGAATCCGATGAGCACGGTCCTGACGGGCACGTCAAACATTGCTCATTTAGAGGCGAATGTGGCTGCGCTGGATCGCGGGCCGTTGGCTGGAGTGGATGTGGCGAGGCTGGTTGAGTTGCTGGGCGATAGCTGGTCGCCGGATTAGTCGGAAGGGGCCGATTGGGATCGACCTAAGGGCGTCGTCGTTTGCCCCCCCTCCCGGTGGGAGAGGGCTGGGGGAGGATCAAGATTCCGTCGAAATCGGTGTGTCTTCGCTGAAAGGTGTTTCGGTGAAGATCCCTCGGCTACGCCCGGGATGACAACCGGCGTTGACGCTATACAACATTCCGTATGTTTCACCACTCGACGAACTCGCCGGTTCATGGGATAGTCTGCCGCAGCGCCGCAATCGCACAATCTGGTTGACGAGTGCCCCGTATTCGTTGGTATGGTCCTGACAACAGCTGATCACCCGCGCCGAGCATCGGCTAATTCCCCGAGTAGCTCAAATACGTCTGTATAAATCGCACAACAACTGATCACCCGCGCCGAGCATCGGCTAATTCCAAGGAGAAAGCAGAATTGGGAACACTTTTGAGCTTGCCGTTCAAGATCGTGATCTGGGCAATCAAGAAAGTCGTCATCGGCATCCCGATCATGATCGCTAAATCGATCATGATGGCCATCCTCATGGCCCTCATCCCGCTCATCGTCGTGGCCGCCGCTATCTACTGGTTCGTCACGACCCAGATCTGACCCCACAGTTCACAACAGCAACACAAACAAGACGTCAGCCAGTGGAAGGGCATCTCCGGAATCCCCAATGAAGATTACTGATATCACCGTCAACCTCCTCACCACCGGTCGAACGCTCGTCCGGGTCTTAACCGACGACGGCGTCACCGGCATCGCCGATGGAGGCCGGTCCGTGGCGATAACCCGCGCTTACCTGGAGGACGTGGTCAAGCCGCTTCTAGTTGGCGAGGACGCCCTGCAACCGACCCGGCACTGGGAGACCCTTTCGCTCGGCAACGGCGATCGTGCCACCCGGCTTCCCCCGCAGATCGTTGGCTCCATAGATATCGCTTTGTGGGACATCATGGGCAAGGCGGCCGGCATGCCACTTTCCACGTTGATGGGCGGTGCCGCCCGGCACGAAATCCCGCTTTACTGGAGTCAGGGCAACGGCTGGAAGAAGACGCCGGAACAGATGCTGCGAGATGTCCAGAGAGGCTACGAGCAGGGCTTCCGATATTTTAAGGTACGGATGGACTGGCGGGACTATCGGCAGGACGCCAACCCAGAGAACGATTTCGCAATCTTCAAGATGGCCCGTGAGTGGTTGCCGGACGACTGTCCTCTGGGGTTCGACGCCAACAACGCGTACTCGGTCTCGACCGCCATCATGCAGGGCAAACGACTCCAGGATCTCGGTTGCTCCCATTTCGAGGAGCCGCTGCCGCAATACGACCTGCCGGGTTTGAAGCAGGTCGTGGACGCGTTGGATGTTCCGATTTCGACAGGAGAGCAGGAGACGTCTCGATGGCGGTTCCGTGACCTGATCGACCTGGCAAACCCGGACATTCTTCAGCCGGACATATTGAACGTCGGCGGTATTTCCGAGGTGAAGCGCGTCTATGAGATGGCGGTGATCCTGAACAAGCCGGTCATGCCGCACAGCCCGACCGCCGGGATCAACAGTGCAGCTTCATTGCACGCCTACTCGACCGTTGGCAATGCGACACGACCGCACGAATTCTCCGATGAGTTTTCGGGTGATCTAGATCTGATTGCAGGTCTGTTCAAGGAGCCGATCATGCCGGAGGACGGAATGATTCACCTTCCGAATCGACCGGGTATCGGGCTTGAGATGGACGAGGATGCGCTGGCGAAGGCGATAGTGGAGTAGGGGTAAAGAAGCTCCTTGGACCCCTCACCCCGGCCCTCTCCCGCAAGGGGAGAGGGAGCAAATTCGGAAGCTTCCTTCCTGGGGAGGAGGACCGTTTTAAGAACGTTGGAGATGGTCGTTTTTCGGGCAACCGTCGCAAATTAGCGCCTTGAACAATGTCTGTCATCCTGAGTCGAGGCGAAGGATCTCCCGGCTTGCACTCCGTGTGGCTCATACCTGCGCGACACACTCGTCATTCCCACGCAGGTGGGAATCCAGAAGACGGCTATCATGCGGCCACGCGCCTTGTTCACGGAGACCGAGACTGGATTCCCTACTACTCGGGAATGACGGGTGGATACTGTGATCGCTGCAATTAACCACCCCTTGACCCCCTCCTACATTAGGAAGGGGCAATCGAAGACCCTGACACGGATCAATAAATGACCCCGAATATCCAGATCAGCGACCAGGCGGACCAACTCCATAAGCGTTCGCTGGTCGTCGATACACATATCGACACCATCACGCATCTGATGGCGCGTCACCCGGACTTCGGCCTGCGTCTTGAGGCTGGACACGTCGACATCCCACGGTTGCGAGAGGGCGGCGTTGGCGCAGCTCTGTTCGCTATCTGGTTGGACGACGACGTGTACGACGAGCCCGGGTCGCTTAAATACGTATTACAGGCTATCGACCTCATACGTCGAACCGTAGATGCGTACGCCGACACCCTGGAAATCGCTTACACCGGCAACGACGTCGAGCGCATCCACAATGAGGGCCGGATTGCGGTGCTCCTGACCGTAGAAGGCGGCAACGCCATCTGCAGCGACCTTGCCGTCCTGCGGGAATTGCATCGTGCCGGTATTCGGTCCATCACACTCACATGGCAGTACGCCACCCCGTGGTGCGATTCCTGTAACGACGAACCACATGGTGGACTCACAGAGCTCGGCCGTGACATCGTCAAAGAGATGGGCCAAATCGGCATCCTGCCCGATGTCTCGCACATCTCGGACAACGCCTTCTACGACGTGCTCGAAGTCGCTGATTCTCCCATATTCGCCTCACACTCGTCCTGTCGCTCATTGCAGGACGCCAGACGCAACATGACGGACGACATGATCGTTTCGCTGGGCCAGGCCGACGGCGTCATCAACATCAACTTCGCCTCGCCCTTCATCGGCGGACCGGATCACCCGCCGTTTGTGCCCATGCTCAAACCGGAGCGGTCGCTATTCAGGGACCAGTTCGAGCGAATCCATCAACCGGACGGCAAACCCGGTGTGCCCATGGACAGGCTGCTGGACCACTTCGATCTCGCCGTGAAGCTGGCGGGCGCGGACCACGTCGGTATCGGATCCGACTACGATGGCGTCTCCTCGGTCCCGATCGGGATGGACGACATCAGTCGATTGCCCAATCTCACCCACGGCCTGCTTGAACGCGGCCACGACGAATACGCCGTCACAAAGATGCTTGGCGCAAACAACCTGAGGCTGTTCAAACAAGTCCTTCGTTGAGACGTTGGGCATTAGAAAACGGAGATACGGATGCGACTGACCTTTTTCAACGACTGGACCTTCGGAGCCATCAAGGGCGACCGGATCGTGGATCTGACCGAGCCTGACCGAGCCGACTTCTCACTTCACGGTGATAAAGCCGCAGGACCGGCTTGAAGCTGTGATCACCCACTGGGACCAGGTTCGGGGAGACCTCGAATCGCACGTCGCATCCCAGGACGGCATAGCGCTTGCCGAAGTCCAATTACGCGCTCCGGTTCCCTCACCGGGTCGAATCCTCTGCATGGCCGGAAACTACATGGAGTCCGGCACGCTCCCAGGTCCGTACGAGATAGACGCCTTCCTGAAATCGCCGAGCTCATTGATCGGACATGGCGAGACCGTACTGCTCCCGGACGCGCCCTCCCAGGTGTTCCATCACGAGGCCGAACCGGGCGTTGTTATGGCGAAAACAGCGAGCCACGTGAATGCGAATGACGCTATGGACCACGTTTTTGGTTATCTAAACCTGATGGACGTGTTGGCCCGAGGCATCAACCCCAACGGCAACAACAGCTTCTGGTGGCAGAAATCATGGGACACATTTGGCGCTATCGGCCCCGCCATCGTCACAAAGGACGAGGTTCCGGACCCGCAGGTGCTGGACGTGAAGCTGTGGGACAACGGCGACCTCAGGCACGACTTCGATACCTCCGACATGGTGCGCAAGGTGCCACAGGTAATAAAATCTTCTCCAATCTGATGCGGCTGGAGCCGGGCGACATCCTCGCCACCGGAACCAACCACCTCGGACTCGGCCCGATGCAGGACGGCGACGAGGTGACGCTGGAGATCGGCAACCTTGGTAAGCTAACCGTCCATATCAAAGACACCGTCAGCCCTGCCCGGACCTGGGTGCGTGAGACGGTGGCGGACGCGCTGGCCCGGGAGGGTAAAGCGTAGAGCTTTCCAGATCGTCCTCACCCCGGGTGGGTCGGTATTCAGGTGTGGGTCTTGGATGCGGCGTTTAAGAACGTCTGAGGCCGCACTTGTCCAACTTCTTAAATAAACGCACGCAGTGCCCAGAAGAAAGAAACGCATGTCCAAGATCATTTCCGTGAAGGCGATCCCAATGTCCGACCCGGTGCCTCTTGAGCGGCAGCACCGGAACGACCTTGGCACCAAGGTCAAGAGCGACGCCACGCTCATCGTCGTGGAGACAGATGACGGCCTGAAGGGACTTGGCGCATCGCTCGGTAACCCGGAGGTCGTGGCGGCGCTGGTCGAGTTCGACCTCGGTCCCTCGGTGATCGGCGAGGACCCTCTTTTCTCCGAACTGATCTGGGAGAAGATGTACAACGGATCGCGTTGGAAGCCCGCGCTTGAGCGCGGCAACTCGCAGCCGCAGGACGGCCGTCGCGGTGTGACCGTTGAGGCGATATCCGGTGTCGACCTGGCGGTGTGGGATGTGAAGGCTCAGATACTCGGCGTGCCGATCTATCAGGCGCTCGGCGCGGTCCGAGACAACGTACGCGGCTACGGCAGCGGTGGTTGGGCGCCGGGAGACGAAGCCGAGGCTGAGATGGCCGGGTACGCTGCAAAGGGCTTTGATGCAGTGAAGATGCGTGTCGTTGGTGGCGATGGGTTTTCGTTCAAGAACGCTGAACGGCGCATCGCCGCGGCACGCCGGGGAATCGGCCCCGAAGTGGAGTTGATGCTGGACGCCCACGGCGCATTTGCGGTCTCGACCGCCATCAAGCTGGCGAAGATGATGGAGAAGTACGACGTGGCATGGTTCGAGGAGCCGATCTCCCCGGACGATCACGCCGGTCTCGGGTACGTCCGCCGTGCAACCACGACGCCGATCGCCACCGGTGAGCGCGAGTTCACGCGGTTTGATTTCCAGTCGCTGTTCGACAACCAGGCTTGCGACATCGCTCAGCCGGACATCGCCCGCGCCGGCGGATACACGGAGATCAGGCGGATCAGCGCGCTAGCGTCGGCACGAGGGGTTCGAGTGGCTCCACACGCATGGGGTATGGGCGTGCTTTTCGCCGCCAGTATTCACGTGGCGATGTCGACTCCGAACTGCCACATTCTCGAGGTCAGTCAGGGCTATATGCCCATGATGAATGAACTGTTCAAAGAGGAGTACGACGTCCGACCAGACGGCCGAGTGTACGCGCCAACCGCCCCGGGACTGGGCTTCACGCTGCGGGACGATGCGCTGGAACGTTTCAAGTACGTGCCCGGCCCAGAGTACGTGTTCTAGGTCAGGCATTCGCCTGGGTTATTTGGATAAGGCTTGGGTGGGATGACGTATTCGTAGTTGATCGCGTCATTCCCGAGTCGTCGGGAATCCAGAGACGGTTTCCGTCATTTAGGCGCGTGGTTGGACATTTTGCGTTTTCTGGATTCCCACCTGCGTGTGAAGAACGGAGTGCGTGGTGAGAGTCGCGCGTCCGGGTCGAGCGGCATCGACCCGAGGGCGGATAGCCAGCCGCCCTTACGGTGTGCGGGCACACAGGTTTGTTCCGGCGAGATACAACAATCTGTCATCCTGGGCATATATGCCCATCCTGAACTTGATTCAGGATCCGTCGCTCATGCAAATTGGTGGGTTCGCAATGCCGCCTTATGGAGGTTATTGAGTGACGGGCGTGGGCGGACACCAATCCGCCCCTGCGAGGGGGTTGTCGCCTGAAAAGCGGCAAAGGCCAAGCGCGTTTGTGCAAACTCGGTCCTTCGAGAGCCTCAGGACGCTGGCGTGGGCGCCCTTACGATGTTCTCGTTCGTCGCCGTATTGCTAAACTGCCACTGATGTCTCGATACGAACCCTCTGAAGCGCTTTATACGGACCTTTATCAGCTGACCATGGCGCAGGCTTATCTGCGCTCCGGCCAGACCGCTGAGGCCACGTTCAGCCTTTTCGTCCGCAACCTGCCGCCTGATCGCGGGTTCCTACTCTTCGCCGGGTTGGAGGACGTGCTCGGTTACCTGGCAGACCTGCGATTCACCCAACAAGATCTCGACTATCTCCAGAGTACCGGCCAGTTCGGGGACGACCTTATCGAGTACCTGGCCGAATTCCGATTTACCGGCAGCGTTCGGGCGATGGATGAGGGCACGGCGTACTTCGCCAACGAGCCGTTGATAGAGGTCACGGCCCCGGTTATTGATGGACAGATCGTCGAGACCTTCCTGATCAACCAAGTGAACATGGCGTCCCTTTTCGCAACGAAGGCGGCCCGCGTGGTGAAGGCGGCTGGAGGGGCAGGAGTGGCCGACTTCGCTGCACGCCGCACCCACGGCACCGACGCCGGGAACAAGTTCGCCCGGGCAAGCTACATCGGCGGGTTTGTTGGGACCAGCAATGTGGGAGCGGGTGCCCGTTACGGAATACCGATCATCGGCACGATGGCGCACTCGTTCATTACGAGCTTTGATGGCGAGCTAGCCGCATTCAGGGCGTACGCCGACGCCTTCCCGGATTCGACCACATTACTTGTCGATACTTACGACACGGTTGAGGGGATAGAAGCAGCGATCGTCGTCGCACATGAGCTGGAATCACGTGGAAGCAGACTGGTCGGAATACGGCTCGATAGCGGCGATATGGACTCCCTGTCACGGATCGTCCGTCACATGCTGGACGCCGCATCGCTTGGCTACGTCCAGATCGTGGCTTCCGGAGGGATGGACGAGTTCTCCATTGAGGCGCTTGTGAAGAGGGGTGCACCGATCGGGGCTTACGGCGTCGGAACGTTGGCGGGCGTGTCGGCGGATGCACCATGGTCGGACACTGCGTACAAGCAGGTTACGTACGACGGTCGACCGGTCGCCAAGTTCAGTCCAGGAAAGGCGACGTACCCCGGCCCGAAGCAGGTGTGGCGGTGTTTTGACGATGGTGATGGAAGGGTTGCGCACGATCATCTGACGAGCGCTGACGCGGATTCGCCGGAACCCAATGCGACGACGTTGTTGCACGAAGTGATGTGTGACGGCGAAGTTATCGGCGATTTGCCGTCGCTTGATCAGGTACGGAATCGGGCACGGCTGGAACTTGGACGGTTGCCGGAGTCGGTGCAGGGGTTGGCCGGACCGACGTCTTTGCAGGTCAGGGTATCGGGCGAGTTGGGGGACTTGGCGCGCCAGGATTGAGCCAACTGCCGGGTCTTGCGACTACGCGCTGGTGTGCCAAATGTCATTCTGAGGAGCTTGCGACGAAGAATCTCGCCGCCGGATGACGTCATGCACGCCTGATCTGCTTGCGCGCTGCTATCGGCGAGATCCTTTGCTTGCGAGCTCAGGATGACTTGATGCGGGTCCGAGTTTGGATCGTTAGATAGCGTGATCGCAGCAACGGGTGGGGCAAGCGCCGCCCCTACCGCGTGCCGGTGTGAGCAGCGCCCAAGGCCCCGTTGCCAGCGACTCACGGTCGCTTAGTGTTTGGTGCTTCAGGTGGAGTGGCCGTACAGGGCCGCGTTCACTTTGAGCCACTTGAACATCAGGAACTTCTTCAGCTCAAGCGTCACACCGGCTGCCTGAGACACAAGGTTCCTGGCAACCAGAATTTCGGCGCCCTCGTGTCGCAACAGCTCGTATAAGTTCAAATTGGCCTTGCGGGCGTAAGTGTCGACGGACACCTTTGCGTGCCCACCTCAGCCGATGGCGGCGAGATAATCGAGGGCGATCGGCCGGCCAAGGTCACGGATGTGATCTCTGGCTTCGTCTGTCATCAGGATCTGCAATCGATGTTCCTCGTATCGTGATCGGGCGTCGGTATGGAGTTCAGCTGTGCCTTCAACGTTCATGGATTTCGATGCGCGTTCAACCGAATCGGCGCGCCGTTCCTACTTCCCGAACGCGCCCTCTGCACGCAGCGATGATACGTGTTCATCGGAATAGCCAAGCACTTCCGCCATTACCTCGTCGGTGTGCTGGCCGAGCGCCGGTCCCGGAGACGGATGCTCGATCACACCGTCCATCTTGATGGGCGAGCCGACCTGACGAATCGTGCCGTACTCCGGGTGTTCCACCTCCAGGATCAACTTACGAGCCAGCACCTGCTGATCCTGGAGGGCTTCGGCGACCGAGTTCACGGGTGCGCACGGCACCGTGCCGCGGAGTCGTTCTAGCCAATCAGAGGTGTCTCGCTTTGCGAACTCTTTCTCAAGCTCGGGGATGATCAGATCCCGGTTCTCAAGCCGACCAGAGAAGTTGGAAAATCGGGGATCGGTCGCAAGCTCAGGCCGCCCCATCGCCACCACAAGGTTCTCGTAGAACTTCTCCTTGGCGCAGAACACGACGATCCAGCCGTCAAGTGTGGCGAAGTTCTGGGACGGGAGCAGTGACTGGTGGCTGGATGCAGCCTGTCGGGTCGGCTCCCAGTCCCTGTTCAGGGTCCAAGAAGCGAAGTAGGACAGCATTGCGATGCCGGTATCGAGCAGTGAGACGTCCACATTTCGGCCGATGCCGGTGCGCTGCGCATCGAACAGCCCGATCATCAGTCCGAGCACCGAGGCGTAGCCGCCGGCAAAGTCGATGATCGAGACGCCGCACTTGGCGGGAGGGGCGTCCGGCTCGCCCGTGATGGACATGTATCCGGCATATGCCTGGATCAGATGGTCGTAGCCGGGTTCGGACATTCGCGGCCCTGTAGAGCCAAAGCCGGATAGCGAGCAACAGACGACCTTCTCGTTGAATTGTCCTAAAGCATCGTAGTCGAGTCCAAGCTTTGCAGGCAGATCGCCGCGAAGGTTGTTGTAGACGCCGTCTGAGGCTTTCACCAGGTCGTGCAGCACTGCCATCCCGGATTCGGTCCGAAGGTTCAGCGTGACCGACTTTTTACCGCGGTTGAACGCCTGAAAATACAAAGAATCCTGGTCCGATGCGAAGGGCGGAACGTATCGGGCGACATCGCCGCCAACGCCCGGGTCCTCGATCTTGATGACCTCGGCGCCCATATCGGACAACACGGTGGTGCCAAACGGGCCTGCGCCGAATTGTGATATCGCAAGAATCCTGACGCCTTCTAACGGCGGGCGAATGGGCATTCCGGTCTCCTGATTTCAGCTTGTTGGGCTGCGAACGTTAACGGTGGGTCTGAATGATGCACGGTTTTTACGGTGCGTGGTGCATCGGATGGAACGAAGGCGGCGATCGCACCCTCTGTCATTCTGATCCTTCCGGGGAAGGAGAAGAATCTCCTGGCTCTTATTCGTTCAAGCGCGTATTCCGCGTAGAGACGGTTCAATAAAACGGTCGTAAGGGTCGATTGGTATCGACCGTAGGGGCGGATACCAATCCGCCCCTACGGTGTGATTGCGAATGCTCCCTCTCCCGGTCGGGAGAGGGTATAGGTGAGGGGGTTGTCGCTTGAAAAGCGGCAAAGACCGAGCGCGTCTTCGTGGAAACCCGGTCCTTCGAGAGCCTCAGGACACTGGCTTGGGTGGGCCGTATTGCCATACGCTCCTACGTGTGCTTCCGGCATCGGGCGGAGCAAGCGCCGCCCCTACGGCGTGTATGTCTTCCGCGCCTAACCCTCTCCGGCCTCAATCCCGATGCCCAGGTCGGTGTTCTTCTCCGGCTCCCTCATCTCCAGCGCCTTTTTGGCGGCCAGGCGGAACATTTCTATCGGCTGCGCGCCCGTGAACCAGAATTTGTCGTCAATCAAAAAGCCGGGCACTCCGGTCACACCAAGCTGCATCGCCTCGTCGAACTGATCCTGGATAAGACGATCATACTGACGAGATTCCAGCTTCGGCAGGATGTCGTCCCAGTCCAGCCCGACGCCGATTGCGATCTCTTTTAGCACATCAAAATCGCCAAGGTTTACGCCGTCTTCCCAGAACGCCTTGTAAGCGGCGTGGTGGAATCCGTTTGCCTTGCCGAAACCCTTTGCGTACTCGGTAACGGCCTGTGCATGGATCGTATACGGGGTTAACTTTGCCCGCCGCATTACGATGCCCTCTTCCTCGGCCAGCGCGGCGATCCGCGGGCTTAACTCGCCCTCGGCTTCACCCGGTCGAGTCTCACGAATCTTGCCCTCGGGCGGTATCTCCGGATGGAGCATGAACGCCCGGTAGTCGAACTCGACGTTGAATTCGTCTGCCAGTCTGTCAAGCCGAGCCAGCCCGATGTAGCACCAGGGTCATATGTAGTCGTACCAGACGATGAAGGTGATGGGCGCGTCGAGCGGCTTGAGTGGCGGCAGAGCCTGATCGAGAGACATTCGAAGTTCCTGGTGGCAATGGGCTGGAAATACTTATAAGTCCTCCCATTCTGCCAGACCCCCCCAGTGGGGGGCATTATTTTGATGGAGTGGGGGGGCGAGGGACTTTAGCTCGCCGAGGTTCTACAGGGCATTCGTTTGGGCAACCGCACCAAACTCACGGCGGGGCGTTA
>Ga0114999_10002653_pt1 | contig 23166 bp, 23 predicted proteins | sample ArcticOcean_MG_C_3_FD_89820 | JGI IMG/M metagenome (GOLD analysis project Ga0114999, IMG submission 89820) | Marine microbial communities from western Arctic Ocean - ArcticOcean_MG_CB8_126 | ecosystem: Environmental > Aquatic > Marine > Oceanic | place: Arctic Ocean: Canada Basin | collected...
AATGTTGTTGGCAGCCACCCGGACGTTGTCGCTGAGCTATCAGCGCTGGCAGACGTATGCCGTGCAGACATTGGAGATGAGGCAACCGGCGTAGTCGGCGCAAACATCCGGCTCGCAGGCCGAGTCGACAGCCCGGAGCCGCTAACCCACTACAACCCGGAACACCCCTACATCTACGCCGAATACGACAAGTACGAACGGGGCTAGGCGCGGGTAGCTGTAAGAGCGGTCGCTGGTGGGGCGTATAGCAAACGCGTGCAGTCTCTCAACACCCTTCGGTTTTCCACCCAACCCACCCTGAGGCTCTCGAAGGGTGCATCACACGTCAACGCGTGATCGTGGATTCTCGTCCACCACTACCGGCTGTACTAGCAGCACCGGTCTACGCAGGACCGGCCAAAATCCATTCAGAAATCGCCGCCGGACTGGTCTCTTCTGTCCCGTCAGCATTCCGGAGAACAGAGACCATAATCCTCACAAAATCGGGGCTGCTGACCGCTTGTTGCGACCATTCGTGGCCGTCAATGGCGTGCCGTTACACAGAGTGGACAAGTTCTTGCAGAGTGTCCCCGCCAAACTCATGGTCACAATCGATGTCGAAATCTTTGCAGTTGATTGAGGCTGTCCCGTCGATCTCCCTGGCTAGCCAGACTGCGCAACTAGTCGAAAAGAGCGCTCGTCTGGTCTTCTCCCGATAATTTCGCGTCCCGAGCCTCCCGGCTCATCCGATAACACGACATTTTGATTCATCGGACGCAAACGACGGTGTGACTCCGCATCAGAGTCGCGTGAGATTCCGAAGGCCCCGCCCTGCCCCCCATCTCCCAGCGGGAGAAGTCGACATACATCGAGGATGAGGGGGAAGAGGACCCCGGCGCGGCTACAGGCTTGTTGGTACGCGTGTCGTCTGGAGGCCCCTCGGATCAGGACATCACAACGACGAGAACACGAACCAGGCGAGCGGTCTTCCGCTAGACCTAGAGCCTTAGACCTTCACCAGCTTCTGCATGGACCGTAGTTCCTGCGGAATGTCCCAGCCGCTGCCGTAGTCGCTGTGCGACACCTCGGCGACGTAGATGTCTCCCTTGGAGTCCACGGCGATCCCGTGCGGGGAGAAAAAGCGACCTGTCTGGGACCCATAAGGCTCGGTCCCTACCTTCGACAGCACTTTGCCGTCGGTTGTCATGACCGTGACACGGGGACCGAGATCGGTGCCGGTGTCGTTACTGGAGATCCCTGCAAAGTACTCGCCGATGTATACAAGGTCCTTATCGCCCCTGGTGTCGACGTAAACGCAAGCGGCACGGGACAGGTTGCCCCACTGCGTCTCGTACTTACCTTCCGGACTGAACACCTGGATACGGTGGTTCTCACGGTCTGCGATATAGACCCAGCCCTCGGAATCCGTCTCCACGTTGTGGACGACGTTGAACTGGCCTTCGCCAGTTCCGGACTCGCCCCACGAGAACAGGTGATTGCCCTCTGGCGAGTACTTGTGGACACGTGCGTTGGAGTAGCCGTCGGCCACGTAGAACTCGCCGGTCTTCTTGTCGACCCCGACGTGCGTCGGAACGCTGAACGGCTCCCCGCTCATCTTTGGTGTGGGCTTGTTCGCCTCGCCCAGCGTCATCAATAGCTCGCCGCCCGGCGTGAATTTCTTGATTGTGCCGTCACCGTTATCAACCGTGAAGAGATTGCCGTCAGGCGCAACGGTCACGCCGTGCGGGTTGCTGAACTGTCCTTCGCCCCAGTGGTCGACCATGTTGCCGTCGGTGTCGAACACGATCATCGGGGAGGTGCCCCGGTTGAACACGTAAATGCGGTCATTGGCATCGACTGCCACCGAGGTAGCTTCCTGGTATTTCCAGCCGTCCGGAAGCGTGCCCCAGTTCTGTCCTGAGACCTCGTATTTGAAGTCGCCATCGCCGAGAATCACGGGACCTGACGGGCCATCTGCGGCCCTGTGTTCATCCTGCGGTAGACCAGATTCCAGATTTTCTACTTCGCTTGCCATCGGATCTACCTCTTAAACGGAATTGAGATGAGAGCGGGCCCGCCGGAGTGACCCGCGAGCGGTGATAATACCTTGTAGCTGTCATCGCGTCAGCGTCCCTGGCCTTTCTGGTCGTGTATTTAGGTTCTTCAAAGTCTGTTCTAACCCCGTCGAAGTAGATCGGATCACGTCGAACACACGCTGATAGATCCAATTGGCGACATCACCGTCTAAGCCCGCAGGATCTCACACCGCGCAAGAATCCGCTCAGTGAGCGGCCGCATCCCTAGTTCCTGGGTGATGCCCAGCGCCTCGTCCTGTAGCTCGATGGCCTTCTCGCGGTCACTTTCACGTGCTGACCATTCCCCGGAAGGATCAGAGCCGGGGCGGTCCAGCAGCATTTCGGCGTAGTCGGAACAGGTCCAGGCGGGTTCGGGTCTGGCACCGCCGTCCCGACAGAATTCCAACGCGTCTTCGAAATGCTGAATCGCCAGATCGTGCTTCCCGAGCGTCTGAGCGAGTAGTCCTAAGATCCGGTCAGTACGCGTGACCCACATCAGAGATCGCCACGGTTCAAGATCGCCATAGGCTCGTTGTGCGGCGGCAATATCACCTTGAATTATGGCGGCCAGACCAGCTTGAACGACCGGAGACCTTCTCTTCGGTCAATGCGGTCCGGAGACGCTCTACCGCATTCCGAGCTGGCGCATGAGACCGATATCGTCTCGCTGTATCCACTCTTCGACGATCAGCCCTGCCTCGAATCTCGACAGTGCCATCCCTGTGTTCACGATCTTCGCCCCGGTCGGTGCGATCCCCATCCACTCGCCTTCATGCGTCCCGGTCATTGTCCAACGCCGTGTAACGAAGCTCCCTCGGTCATCGCCGGGATAGATCGAGGCTTCAAAATACAGGTCCGGCAGGGCGATACGTAACGCCGATATCTGACTCAGGACCGCTTCGATGCCCACCACATCACTTCTCAACAGAGGGTCGTGTCTGACGTGATCTGCCGCTAGCAATTCAGGAGCAAGCTCCATCTGGCCCTGATTCCAGACCTCTTCAACGTAGCGTCGTATCGCCGCTGCATTTGCTTCCGATGTAATAAGACTTCTCCCCTACACCGAGGCCGCGGGCATTCCGGGAACAGGCGTCCCGGCAGTCTTCATTCGTAGCGAATACACCGACGTCCGGCAGGTCAGGTAGAGCGTCTTGAAATCGGTACCGCCCCAGCCGACGTTCGCCGGGAGTTCCGGGGTCTCGATCAACCCCAGCAACTCGCCGGTCGGTTCCCATACCCAGCAACCTCCGGGGCCGGTGCTGAACACGCGCCCCGCGATGTCCGTCTTCAGACCGTCCGGCACCCCGCCACGCTCGCCGATCGGTCGCGCCGCTCCCGAGTGGTTGGTGAAGGTATCTCCTTCGCCGGGTTCGCCCGGAATGTAAGGCATATCGGAAAAATTACGACCGTTTGAGAGCGAGCCGTCGGCAGCCACGTCATACACCCACATGTGTGGATTCGGCCGGGTGTTTGAGACATATAGGTGCGACTCATCGGGCGAAAAAGCCAGACCGTTCGGGTGATTCATATCGGTCGCCGCCTGATGCAGCCCGCCTTCGGGGTCGATCCGGAACACGCTTGAAGTCCCGATCAATCGATCCTCCGGCGGCATCAAGAACTGCGGGTCGCTGAAGTAGAGCGATCCGTCGCTTCGTCCCACAACATCGTTACTACGGTTCAAACGAACACCGTTGTACTCGGACGCAAGTGCGCTCCACGAGCCGTCATGCTCCCGGCGCACCACCCGGTAAACATCCTGCTCGCACCACACCACCCTGCCCTGCGGGTCGTAAGTCGCCCCATTCGCGCCGCCGTCGTTTTCTCGTAGGACGGTCTTATCGCCGGTATTTGCGTCCACCAGATAGTGGATCGCTGTATCGACATCGGAAACAAAGAGCGCGCCGTCGGGATGCTCCGGAGTTGGCTGTTGCCAGAGCGGGCCCTCGGTGAAATGAAAGCCGGTCGCCAGCAGTTGAGGTTCTGTCGACTCAAGAACACGGTCAAGCTTGTTGGGCGTGGTCACGGGGGTCTCCTGTTAGTTGTATGGCCGGTGGCTGTGACGACATTTTAGTCATTTAAGTGACGTGTCGTGGGGCGACACGGACGGTATGTAGTCACCCAACGAGTTCAGTCGAAACAGTCTCCAACAACAGAAACAGCAGTGAAGATTGTCGTTGTCATTCAACACGTCATCAGCCACCGCCTTCCCGTAGACACGCCGGACTAGAACGCCTGATTGTGTTACTTCTGAAGCTGTGAATTCTCTACATTCGGCCCGAGGTTCCTTACAGCCCAACCATGTGCGCCACCTCTTCCAGTCGGGTGAACGGATCAGAGTCGACGTACGAATCCACCGCAAAGGTGAATCGATCTACCCCGACTGCCTGAAAAGCCTTCACAGCCTCAGGTTCCGGACTCGCCCGGAACAGCGTGATGTCGATCGTTGCCGGGTCCCGGTCGTTCTCGACATAGAGTCGATCCATCTCAATTCGCCCTGCCTCCACTTCTTCTGGCGTCACATTCGTTGAGTACCACCCGTCTGCCCATGTCGCTATGCGATTGAACACATTCTTTGAGCTCCCTCCTAGAAGGATCGGGGGGTAAGGCTTCTGGATCGGCTTCGGGTTGAATAAGAGCGGAGGAAAATCGTAAAACTCGCCGTGAAACTCCGGCTCATCTTCGGTCCACAAGGCTTTCATCGCATGAATCGCCTCCCGGGTCTGGCCCCAACGACGGGCGAAATTGCCGCCCATCGCAGCACTTTCTTCCGGGCTCCATCCTGCTCCCACACCCAGCGAGAATCGTCCATTTGAGTAAAGGTCAAGGGTCGCGATCCGTTTCGCCAGGTCTATCGGGTGATGCTCCGGCACGAGGCATACGCCCGTCCCTAACCGAAGCGTGCTCGTCGCCGTCGCCGCCACGGTAAGTGCCGTGAACTGGTCCACGTTTTGAGACATGCCTTCTGGAATCAGGGCACCCACAACTCCACCCGGTCCCACAGAGGGATAAGCCGGTATAACCGGGTGTTCCGGAACCCAGAGCGACTCGAATCCCAATTCCTCAACCCGTTGAGCGAACTCGCCAACATCAATTGATTCTGTAGTGAACTTTGTGTCAATTGAGAATTTCATCCTGTCCTCTTCTTGCTGCTATTCGGGCCCGGTTCAGGTCGTCGCTGAATTATGACGAGTCGTCCAGACGTTAGGTCACTCACCCAGCCCTCCTGGATATGTAGTCAAGCTGTGCGATGGCCGGGGTAAACCACGTTCCGCTTTGTCATAACCGGTTTGGATGTACGAATACTTGGGATCGGAGTGTGTCATGAGTTCTATATCGTCTGGGCGATCCGACCCAATCGGCGGTATGTTGTCGTCCACCGACACCAACTAATAAAGGACCCGCCGTGAAGATCACCGACGTAATCCCACACATCGTGAAGCCCGGCCTACCCGGTGACACGTCGGACCAGAGTGCGTGGGCCTTCATAGAGATCCAGACGGAGAGGGGATCACGGGCTGGAGCGAGGCCACCAAGTACGGTCGTGGCGGAAGTTTCATTATCCGGAACGCCGTGAACCTCGTGAAGGAGGACTACATCGGCGAGAAACATGCCTGATCGTCACTGCAGCCTTAAGCCGATCCCACGTCCAACATTACGGTGCCGATGGCGTGCGACTCGACCGCTCTTGATGCGTCTGCCGCTTGCTCAAGAGTGAAGTGCGGGCCGTGCAGGTGAGTTAGCGAACCGTCCGATATACACTGCGTAATGTGTTCGGTTGCGGCCCGTTTGGCCTCCGTCGGCATCGTGTACACCATCACGAATCGAACGTTGATGTTGGACCTTCTGAATCGGAACGGCACACCCGGAGTCTCGATCGCTCCGTCGCCAAAACCGTAGACAGAGATCGAACCGCCGTCAGCTATCGCCTTTCGAGAGACCTCGAAATTGGCGGGAAACTCTACCTCTACTATCCGGTCGACCCCGCGGTCTCCGGTAAGAGCGTCAATGCGAGCCGTCACGTCTTCGGTCCGGTAGTTGATAGTCTCGTCGGCGCCGGCGTCTCGCGCTATAAACGCCTTCTTGTCAGAGCTAACGGTGGAGAAAACCCTGGCGCCTCCGATCTTCGCCATCTGGATCGCGTACTGGGCCACCGCGCCCGCGCCACCGGTGACGAGCACTGTTTTGTCGGTCACCGGCCCGTCCGCAAACACCGACCGGTGCGCCGTCATAGCGGGCACGCCCAGGCATGCGCCATCGTCAAATGAGGCGTTCTCTGGCAGGGCTACGGCGTGGTGCGCCGGCTGAACCGTGTATTCAGCGGCCGTCCCGAACGCTTGTCCGAAGTTGGATTCGAAGAGCCACACCCGCTGTCCAACTCGGGTTGAAGGAACCCCAGGGCCGACTTTGTCGATCACTCCTGAACCGTCCTGGTTGGGGATGATTTTCGGGAATCGCATCGCCCGGGCACGCATCTTCCAGTCCGACGGGTTGATCCCAGAGACCATCACCTTCACGCGGACCTCGCCCGGTCCAGGCTCAGGGTCCGGCATCTCGCCGACCTGGAGCACACCTGCGTCACCGCTCTCTTCGTACCAGACCGCTCTCATCAGTTCCCTCTCCTCATCAAATGGTCGTATCGCCATCACTGGCGTCTGATTATGCGCCCGCGTACCGTTCAATTTCGTGAAGATACCGTTAGGATTCACAATCACGGTAACGAATCAAAAAGCCCGGGAGAATACGAATGGCTGATGCCTGACAGCACCTGGATCAGATCAACGTAGACGCAACACCAACTTCGCCGGACCAGTGTCTGGCCTGCATAAGCATGGGCGATGGGTGGGTGAACCTGGGCTTGTGCCTCGGTTACGGAAACGTCGGCTGCTGCGATGGTTCGAACAACAAACACGCCACAGCGCACAACCGGGAAACCGGACACCCGGTCATCCAGTCGCACATGCCGGGCCAGTCATGGCGTTTCTGCTACGTCGAAGAACTCACCTGGGAGTAAGGCCCGGCTGGGCGGCTATGCCCTGCGGGGCGGGGCCTAGCCAGGCGGTTGTTTTGGTGTGTTCATGGGATTAGCTGTCCCCTCCGGAGGCCACGATGATTTTTGATGGACATGCTTACTGCTGGCCGGATCTAACCGGCAGTGGCGGGTTTGAGTCGCCGGACGGATTACGCCGTCACCTCCAGGGAGCGATCGCCAATCACCACCAGCCCGCTCTTCGGATGCGTGACCGTGCGTCTGGCGACAACTCCGGGCTTGTGGACCTGACTCGTCGAACACGATTGGACGCATTGAAGGACGCCGACTTCCGTTGGGCCGGAAACGGTCGGTTCCAGTGGACCGATGGCGGAGAGACATATTTCAAGCAGTACTTCTCTCCCTCAATGCAGGAGCCTTCTTACGGCCCGGAGTCGCTGGTCGCTGAGATGGACTATGCCGGCGTAGACATGTCGTTGCTCCACCGGACGCCATATCTGGGGATAGACAACGACTTCATAGCCGACTGCGTGACACGTTTTCCGGATCGACTCCGAGGGTTGGCGCATGTCCCTGAGTGGCGTTGCGTCTCAGACCCGGAGGGATCGTTACTCGAACTGGAACGTGCGATCGGGCTTGGAATGTCTGGCCTGCACTTCCTGCCACCTCAGCTCAATCTTTATGGCGATAACGGGGCGTGGGATCGTCCCGAGTTCCATCCGTTCTGGGACGGGGTGGCATCGATGAACATCCCGGTTTTCATCTCGATGGGCCAGATGATGAACCGGGGCGCAGGACGTGAAGGGCTGGACCCGGATCCAGAAGATTTCCACGACGAACTACGAACATTGCGTCGATGGATTGATCGTTACCCGGACGTAACTGTGGTTGTGACGCATGGGTTGAACTGGCGGTTCTTTATGGAAGGCAATTCGATCGTCTTGCCGGAGTGGGTGTGGGAGCCGTTCCAGAATTCGAAGAGCTTTCTACAGCTACTGTTTCCGATCGCACTCGGTGCGATCTGGGATTACCCGCTCCCGCAGGCACAGCCCACGGTCGCTGAGATAGTTGATCGGCTCGGCGCAGATCGGGTGATCTGGGGCACAGACATGCCGATAGTCGCCCGCGCCTGGACCTACAAACAGAATCTGGACTTATCCGCATGCATTGCGATGAGCTGTCTTCAACAGACCTCGACACCGTGCTGGGCGGGACGATGGCGAACTTGCTGGGCGTGGTTTAAGGCCCCCTCCTAATGTAGGAGGGGGTTCGGGGGTGGTTAAGTCCAGTCAAAACGTCCGCCCTAGCCTCGAGACGGCTTCTTTCCGGTCTTCTCTTCGTACAGCTTCCAGGTGTTCTCGTTGAACGGGTAGTAGCGTCCGGGAGGGCCGGGGTTGGCCTCAAGCTCCGCTTTCACAACCTCTTCCACTTCTTCGCGCTCGCGAGCGATGCGGATCACGTCGTCCACCGTTTCATGCGGAACGACCACAACACCGTCCTCGTCGCCGACGATGGCGTCACCGGGGCGGACAAGCACGCCGCCACAATTGATGGTGTCGTTCACACCCCACGGCACCATCACCGCAGGACCCTGCTTGGCCGTGGTGTTATGCGAGTACACGGGGTAGCCGTAGCCCTTGAGGATGGTGGAGTCGCGCACAGAGCCGTCCGTAACGAGTCCGCCTACTTGAAGTTGCTTCAACCGCAAGAACTTAATGTCTCCGCCGATCGACTCCCATGGTCCGATCGCCGATGCAACAAGTACCTCGCCCGGGCCGCACTTCTCAAATGCCACGTACTCCGGAGAGATGAGGCCCTTGGGCATGTCGTTCCAGATGTCGTTGCGCCAGGGCACAAACCGTAGTGTGACCGCGCGTCCGGCCATCTTCATGTCCGGGTGGAGGGGTCGCGCACCGTGGATGTAGGACGGCGGCCACTTCATCACCCAGAGTGCGTCGATCAGGGTCGGCGTGGGGATGGTCTTAAGGATTTCCAGTGTCTCGTCGAAAATCGGCGGAAGGTGGTCGGCCATTCTTGGCTCCTCTTCTGGCGGTCCGGATTGTGTTGCGGTGAATTAACGGTGTTAATTGCACATGTTAGTGCTCGACTAGCATCGACCACTAGGGCGGATAGTCATTGGCCCCTGCATCGTGAAGGATGATTACTCGGGCACCGCTCCGTTACGGAACTTCCAAATGGCCGTTACCAGTGCGGCTGAAGCCGGGACCGGTACGTCCAACGCCCTGCCCTCTCGTACGACCATACCGAGTAGGTGCTCGATTTCAAGCTGATTACCGGCTTTGAAATCACCCTGAAGCGATGCCTGTGTATCTGCCGCTTCGGCGAGTCCGACACGCATTTTTTCGTCGACAACATCATCCGCCATGTTTACGCCTTTGGCCCGTGCCACGCGCGCAACATCCTCCATCACCGATCGAACCGTGTACTCGCCCCAGGGACTGTCCAGCACCTCTACAAACGACGAACGTGATGCCGTCATAGTGGTGCCGATAGGCCCGACGTTGACCAGCTTGGTCCAGAGGGTTGAACCGATATCGTCGCCGATCTCCGGTTGAATGCCTTCTTTGTTCAGAAGGTTGAACACCGTCTCGGCGCGGTCGGATCGAGAGCCATCCTGCTCGCCGAAAACTATGCGTGCGGTCGAACCCGACTGATGAATTACGCCGGGCTCGGGTCGTCCTGTTTCAATATAGGTCGCCCCGGCCATCACATGGTCCCAGCCGTACACCGCTGCGATCTGGTCAGCACTGTCGACACCGTTCTGAACGGTCAGGACCGTCGTCCCGTCCTTTAGAAGCGGCTTGATCAGCGGGAGAGCGACCTCGTTGTGGAACAACTTGACCGTATAAAGGACGAAATCGACCGGACCAATATCGCTGGAATCTGACGTCACCTGAGGGTGAACCGTGAAATCTCCCCAGTTTGTTTTGAGCTGCAGCCCATTGGCCTTCATGGCGTCAAAGTACGCTCCCGGTCGCGCGACCAGCGAGACCTCTGCGCCGTGTTTCGCCAGCACTCCGCCGTAGTACCCCCCGACCGAGCCGGGTCCGATGACCGCTACTTTCATACTATTGATGTCTCCGTTGTTGGGGCACAGCGTCGGACGTGAACGCCCTGCCCGTAGATTGACAGTAATTTGGGATTTCGGGCTGTAACGATAGCGCAGGAGAAGCTCAAAGCGCGATCAAATAGAGAGCGTAGTGACAGGCATCACGAGAGGAAGCGCAAACAAGAGGGTAAAATTACGTCCCTCATAGAGATCAATGTCTCTGTCTATCTTTATCACCCCATTTCACTAGCCTCTCTAGGATTTCTAAATGACCGATTTCACGCGTCAAGACGGTCGCAGCGTTGACGAGCCACGACAGATCAGCATCGAGACCGGATTTCAGCCTCATGCTGAAGGCTCTGTCCTGATCAAGTCCGGCAACACGCACGTCATCTGCTCCGCATCTATTGAGGAGTCTGTGCCGCGATGGATGCGTGGATCCGGGAAGGGCTGGGTGACGGCGGAGTACGGCATGCTTCCCCGGGCCACCAACACCCGGTCACGTCGTGAAGCTTCCGCGGGCAAGCAAGGTGGGCGCACGCAGGAGATCCAACGCCTGATCGGTCGTTCCCTACGGGGCGTGGTCGATCTTGCGGCGCTGGGCGAGCGTTCGATCACGGTCGACTGTGACGTTGTGCGCGCCGACGGCGGCACCCGCACCGCATCCATCACCGGGAGCTACGTCGCCCTCAGCATCGCCCTTCAGGGCCTGCTATCAGAAGGCAAGATCGACAAAGACCCGATGATCGACTCGGTCGGTGCGATCAGCGTCGGCATCGTTTCCGGAACACCGCTTCTGGACCTTTGCTACGAGGAAGACTCGGCGGCCGAGACGGACATGAACGTCGTCATGACGGGGTCCGGTAAGTTCATCGAGCTTCAGGCGACCGCCGAGGGTGTGCCGTTCGCACGCGAAGAACTGGACAGCCTTCTGGGTCTGGCGGAAACCGGTATTCGATATGCCATGGGCCAACAGTCGGCGGTCTTACACTCTCCTAGACGCCCTTAATCACCTGGAATCATTTGGCCAACTGGCCGACCATTCCCTTATAAACATAAGTAACCGCAACAGACACCACCGGCGAACAGCGCTGGAAAGCGAGCCCCTTCCCAATGCCATCAATCCCGACGATCACGGACGTACACGCTAGGGAGATCCTGGACTCTCGTGGCAATCCCACCGTATACGCAGAGGTCACGCTTTCTGACGGCACGATCGGCGGCGCTGCAGTGCCGTCGGGTGCGAGCACCGGCGTTCGTGAGGCGTTGGAGATGCGGGACGGCGATCCTGATCGGTACAAGTGCAAGGGCGTCCTAAAAGCGGTCGCAAACGCAAACGGCGCACTCCGTGACGTCGTGATGGGATACCAGATCGCAGACCAGCCCGGCATAGACCGTGCGATGCTTGATGCCGACGGCACCGCAAACAAGGAACAGTACGGCGCCAACGCCATCCTCGGGGTCTCCATGGCGGTGCTTAGGGCTTCCGCAACAAGTGCCAGGATGCCGTTGTACCAGCGAATAGCCCAGCTCTCCGGGACGAACAACGCCGTCGAATTGCCGACTCCGATGTTCAACCTCCTGAACGGGGGGGCACATGCCGTGGGATCGACCGATTTCCAGGAGTTCATGGTCATGCCGGCCGGCTTTGACAGCTTCACGGAAGCGCTTCGTGCCGCGGTCGAGATCTACCACACGCTCAGGGCCAGACTGGAAAAAGATAACTACCAGACTGCGGTCGGAGACGAGGGCGGATTTGCCCCTGCAGGGTTCGACACGCGCATGGCGCTCCAGCACCTGGTCGACGCTATTGAGGCCGCCGGATACAGGGCGGGGATCGACGTTTTTCTGGCACTGGACCCGGCGGCCAGTGAGTTCGGCCCCGAGCCAGAAGAAGGCGCGCCATACCGATACAACCTGAAGCGAGAAGGCCGGATCCTGTCCACCGCCGGGATGGTCGACGAGTACGAACAACTCGTCGACGACTTCCCGATCGCCAGCATCGAGGACGGTCTGTCCGAAGGCGATTGGGACGGCTGGGTTCAACTCCACGCCAGGCTGGGCGACCGCGTGCAACTGGTGGGGGACGATCTGTTAGTAACTCAGCGACGATACGTGGAACAGGGTATCGAGATGAACGCCGCCAACGCGGTCCTAGTGAAACTAAATCAAGTTGGCACGGTGACAGAGACGCTTGAGACGATTGCCACGGCCCGCGACGCCGGTTGGGGGATCGTAGTAAGCCACCGGTCTGGCGAGACGGAGGACACGACCATAGCCGATCTCGTAGTAGGGACTCGGTCGGGCCAGTTGAAGTCGGGCGCACCTGCACGAAGCGATCGGGTCGCCAAGTACAACCGGCTTCTTGCCATCGCCGATGAGCTTGGTGGCTCCGCCGAGTACGCGGGCCGACGTTCCTTCCGGTAGAAACCCTTTAAACACGATCAATGGCCGAGGGATTCAGGCGGGTAGTAAACTCAGGTTCCCGCGGTGCGAATCACAATCGATCCCGCGGGTCATAACCGCCCGCAAACGCCCGGTCCGAACCGGACAATCTACGCCCTGTATTACCGGGGGGATCAGAATTTTGGAGACGCCAAATGGCAGACAAGACGAAAGTCGGAATCAACGGATTCGGTCGCATCGGGCGACAAGTATTGCGGGCAATCCGTGAGCGCGTCTCAGACACGATAGAGGTCGTGGCGGTCAACGACCTGACGGACTCCAAGACCAACGCCCACCTGTTCAAGTACGACTCCAGTTACGGACCGTACGCGGGGACGGTGGAAGAGGACAACGGCGATCTGATCATCGACGGCGACCCCATCCGGGTGCTGTCGCAGCGGTCTCCGGCCGACTTGCCGTGGGGCGACCTCGGTGTGGACATCGTGGTGGAGTCGACCGGCTTCTTCACGAAGGGCGAGCAGGCACACGGTCACATAGAGGGTGGTGCAAAGAAGGTCATAATCTCGGCCCCGGCATCGGGCGAGGACCTGACGGTTGTACTGGGCGTTAACGACGATCAGTACGACGCAGCGAATCACAATGTGCTGTCTAACGCCTCCTGCACGACGAACTGTGTTGCGCCTATGGCGAAGGTCCTGCATGAAAGTTTCGGCATCGAGCAAGCTCTCATGTCGACCATCCACTCCTACACGAACGACCAGAACATCCTGGACGGCGTTCACGGCGATCTTCGGCGCGCACGAACTGCCGCCGGAAGCATCATCCCGACGACCACCGGCGCAGCACGCGCGGTAACGGTGGTGATTCCAGACCTGAAGGGCAAGATCGACGGCATGGCCTACCGGGTGCCAACGCCTTCCGTATCGGTAACCGACCTAACGGCGACGCTTGAGAAGTCGGCTACCGCCGAGGATGTAAACGAGGCGTACAAACAGGCATCGATGGGCGACGCACTGCACGGCCTGCTGGGCTACTCGGTGGAGCCGCTGGTATCCATCGACTACAAGGGCAACCCGAACTCCGTGACGATCGACGCACTGTCCACGTCTTCCATCAACGACAAGATGGTGAAGGTCGTCGGCTGGTACGACAACGAGTGGGGTTACTCCTGCCGAACCGCCGATCTGACGGCGTTCGTGGCGGCTAAGGGCGTCTAAGCGGACGGGTACATGGCTCCGAGATTCACAGGGGACGCATCAGCGTCCCCTGTTTGTTTGACAGCCTGATTCGTCCCGACGAAATACATCGACAGATTCGCCGCTGACGATCCCCCCGGCGAGTTCAAACTCGGATAGATGAGACGTGTATCATCCGGTCTCGCGCCGCAGGAGTCGACGAAAACTCTTGTGGCTGCGCAACACGTGTGCACTGCGGTCACGTGCAATAAGCGGAAGTGGAGGTGACCTGCCCCCAGAGGCGGTACCACGTCCTTCAATTGACCCCAGTACGCGCGTTTATGTAGCCGCGCCGCCGACGCCGGGCGTACAATCGGTGGCGCTCAAATGAGTGACCGCGCGGGTTCGGTGTCGCACGGGTATCGCCGTCCTTTTCAGCACCTTCCTGGAAATGTATCCAGGAAATGCATCTGGGGAGACGGTTAGCGAACGGAGAAAAAGCCGATGGCTACGTCTAATAACGGAACTGCTACTTCTTATCTCGAACGCGTACGCGAGCCCCGCTGGCTGAACAGCGAGGATGCCGAAGTCGGCAGCTACGCAGTCAAGTCCGGTCTCGCCCAGATGCTCAAGGGCGGCGTGATCATGGACGTCGTCAACGATGAGCAGGCGAAGGTCGCTGAGGACGCTGGCGCAGTCGCCGTTATGGCGCTGGAGCGTGTCCCGGCAGACATCCGTCAGGACGGCGGCGTCGCTCGCATGTCCGACCCCAACATGATCGAGGCCATTTTGAAGGCCGTGTCCATCCCCGTGATGGCCAAGTCCCGCATCGGTCACTTTGTTGAAGCCCAGGTTTTGCAGGCGCTCGGCGTCGACTTCTGCGACGAGTCCGAGGTTTTGACTCCGGCCGACCACGAGTTCCACTCCAACAAATGGGCGTTCAAGATGCCGTTTGTTTGCGGCTGCACCAACCTCGGCGAGGCGCTCCGTCGCATCGGTGAGGGCGCTTCGATGATCCGCACCAAGGGCGAAGCCGGGACTGGCGACGTTGTTGAGGCGGTCACGCACGCACGATCAGTGCTCGGCGAGGTCAAGCGACTCCAGCACCTTCCTGAGATGGAACTGATGACTGCGGCGAAGAACATGGGTGCACCGTACGATCTGGTTCTTGAAGTGGCTCGCACCGGCAAGCTCCCGGTCGTCAATTTCGCAGCCGGCGGAATCGCCACCCCTGCGGACGCGGCCCTGATGATGCAGATCGGCGTGGACGGCGTGTTCGTCGGCTCCGGCATCTTCAAGTCCGGCAATCCGGCGCAGCGTGCGGACGCGATCGTCCAGGCCACGACGCACTTCGACAACCCGGACATCGTCGCCAACGTATCCCGTGACCTGGGTGAGGCGATGGTTGGCATCAGCTCCAACGAGCTGCCGGAGTCCGAACAGTTGGCGAAGCGCGGCTGGTAGGTCTATTGCCGCTCAACATAGGCGTCCTGGCACTCCAGGGCGATTTTCAAGAACACCGTGCCATGCTCGAATCTCTTGGCGCGGCCGTCACCGAGGTCCGTCTGCCCCACCAGTTGGAGGGGCTTGACGGTCTGGTGATCCCCGGTGGCGAGAGCACGACCATTGTGAAACTCGCCCATCGATGGGACTTTCCTGACGCACTCCGCCGTTTCATTGATGAAGGCGGAGCCGTTTGGGGTACGTGCGCTGGGATGATAGTGATGGCCCGTGAGTTGCTTGAGCCGGACCCGGTGCCACTTGCGTTGATGGACATCACAGTGTCCCGCAACACTTTTGGTCGACAGGTAGACAGCTTTGAGACAGATATCGCCGTCGATGGCGTTTCCGGGGGGCCTGTTCATGCAGTGTTCATCCGAGCGCCCTCCGTTCAAACACAGGGCGAAGGCGTTGAGTGCATCGCAAAGTTGGACGACGGTACGCCCGTTGCGGTCCGCAGCGGTAAACTATTAGCAACGGCGTTCCATCCTGAGCTGACACCGGATACTAGGGTTCATGAGTTGTTCCTCCGGCTGTCGGCTGGAGACCTTTCGTCCGTCTGACCGCCTGATCGGTTGGCAGCAGTGCACGACTGCCGCTCGGCGGGTCAATCGCACGAGTTGCCAATGATCAGACATCTGCGTCCAAGCGATCTGAATCGCGTGCTGTTCCTCCGCCCCTCGGAGGGCGGCACACAAGCCTTCACGCTAGACAGTGCTACCCATCCTTCCGCTCGTGAGTACCGGGCAAGCCGGTACATTGCGCGCACCCTGGCATGGCGCGACCGACGTGACGGATGGATCGCATTCGGTAGATCCGGCGTGACCGGTATCGTGCGGGTCAGACGACGCAACGGTCCCACCGTGTGGGAGATCGGGGAACTATTTCTCTCCCCTGACGCCCAGCCGGAGATAGACGGCGCAGAACTGCTGGGAGACCTTTCAGACGTCGCCGCAAGTTCTGGCATCCACCGGGTGTTCCTACGTATCGAGGATGGCAATCCTATGGCAACCGCAGCACGCCGTGCCGGTTTCATTCTGCAGACGCGCGAAACGTTGTATCGGCGGCCGGAAGACCTGCGCGGCGCTGATCAAATTGCGCACTACCCCGGAGAATCTGGATGGCGCACCGTTCAAGATGAGGACCTCCAGCGCATCTTCAGGCTTTACGGGAGCGCCACCCCGCTTTCGGTCAGGCAGAGCACAGGGATGACGTTGCAGGAATGGCGAGAATCGCTAGAACCACTGCCCCGAACCCGGCAGCAATCGATGTTTTCCGATCGGCGAGCAGCTTTAAGTAGGAGAAACGCTGAAGGGGTTAACTTCGGCGAGATGGTACTGGACGGCGAAAACGGCCCAACCGCGTGGATGCGCTACTCAGACGCCAGTAACGAACGCCTTTTCACGTTGATGGTGGAGCCAGAGGCGCAGGTCGACTTGAACGAGGTGGTGCGGGGCGTACTGGCCGGGGGATTCGGGATGCCGGCGGCAATGCTAGTACCGCTTTACGCAAGGCGAATAGCTATGGCGTTACAGGCCGCCGAGTTCGTTCAGGGGCACGATTATGAGCTTTTTGCCCGCCAGACCGCTGAACGGGCTAAGATTCCTCAGAACGCCATGGCCGCAGCAGGTGGCTAAGATCGGAGATGAACAACTGACCATCCAACAGGGCGAACAACGTATAACCGATGACCTGCAGGCTCTGATCAGCGCGCTCCCGGAGCGCATTCAGAGTGCGCTGGACAAACACCCACGCTCAAGCGAGTTACTTGAGGTCGTCATGGACCTCGGTCGCACGCCAGAGGCACGCTTTCCGGACGAAGCTCTCAAGTTGAGCGATCAGGAAGTCACCGACGCCGACCTCCAGTGGGTCGTCGAGCGGATAGGTGAGTTTGGCGATGACAATCGCGCTGGAATAGAGCGAACCCTTCACCGGATTTCGGTTATCCGAAATCGTGGAGGGCGTCCTGTGGGCGTGACCTGTCGAGTGGGGCGAGCGGTTTTTGGAACCGGAAAGATCATCGACGACCTGGTTCGCACCGGACAAAGTGTTCTGCTTCTTGGGCGACCGGGTGTGGGCAAGACGACGATGCTGCGTGAAGTGGCGCGTGTGCTTGCCGACGAGGTTGGCAAAAGAGTCGTGATCGTGGACACCTCCAACGAGATCGCGGGCGACGGCGACGTCCCTCATCCTGCGATTGGACGTGCCAGGCGAATGCAGGTCCCCAGCACTCCCCAGCAGCATCAGGTGATGATCGAGGCTGTGGAGAATCACATGCCGGAAGTGGTGATCATCGACGAGATGAGCACCGAGGCGGAATCGATAGCGGCACGAACGATCGCGGAGCGCGGGGTTCAACTTATTGCTACCGCCCACGGAAATAGTCTCTCCAATCTTGTCAGCAATCCAACCCTTTCCGACCTGGTCGGAGGAACCCAGACCGTCACGCTGGGAGATATCGAAGCCCGCCGCCGCCGCACGCAGAAGACGGTGTTAGAGCGAAAGCACAAGCCGACGTTTGAGGTCGTGGTGGAGATACAGGCATTTGATCGAGTTGGCGTCCACGCGGATGTTGGATCGATCGTGGACACGATGCTGCGTGGCTACATCGTTGAGCCTGAAGTCCGCGCAATGGAGGGTGATGATGTGACGGTCGTGCAGGACGCTTCCGGTATCGGAGCCGGTGTCTCTAACGTGCCCCAAGACGGCGGAAAGCCTCGCACCGCTCTGACGCAGGAAGAGTATCGAGAGGGTCGGGACCCAGGCCAGCCAGGCGAGCTGCGACGCGAAATCTCGCCCGCTCAGGTTGCCGCTCCGAATCCGATCCAGGCATCAGAACCGGAGCCTGTACGCATTATTGCCGTGTACGCGTTTGGCGTGCCGAAGTCGAACCTCCAGGAAGCGGTGAATCGCCTCAAAGCACCGGTAAACGTGGTCGACACCCCTGAAGAGGCGGACATGTTCCTGACCACCAAATCGCACTACAGTCGTCGCCCCACGGCGGTGCGTGAAGCGGAAGCGGAGGGCCTCCCCGTTTACGTTCTCCGAAAGGGATCTGGCGAGCAGATTAAGCAGTTCGTCGAGAGATTCGAGACAAAGAAACGCGAAGATCCGGTCGGCAGGCGGGCCTCAAACGTCGTGCGGACCGCGCTGACCGAGGCCGAGGCTGCGTCGCAGAAGGTTCTTGCAGGTGAAGACCGTATAGACCTTGATCCGCAACCGGCTTTCATCAGGCGTCTCCAGCACGGCGTAGGTGGCCGGCACAACATCGGATCGTCGAGCACGGGTCAGGATCCTTACCGCCACGTGGTGCTCCGACGCAGACGCCGATAGTGCGTGTGCTTGATGCCGAGGATCACGCGTTTTGAGACTATTTCTATCTATAGAAGGCGGCGACGGGGCAGGAAAGTCCACCCAGGCTGAACTCCTTATGACCCGCCTGAAAGCGACAGGCGTGAACGCCCTGCTGGTTCACGAACCCGGCGGGACGGATTTCGGCGAGCACGTCAGACGGCTTGTGAAAGGCGACGTTCCACGCTCTCCGATGTCCGAGCTGTTTCTGTTTGAGGCAGCCCGTGCCCAGCTTGTGCAGGAAGTAATCCGGCCTGCGCTGGATTCCGGTCAGGTGGTCGTTACCGATCGTTATGCCGATTCCTCGATCACGTACCAGGGCTATGGTCGTGGTCTCGATCTCGCGGACGTACGGGCGCTCAATCACGTAGCGACCGGCGGACTGATGCCGGATGCAACCGTGTTGCTGGATATCCCACCAGATCGGGCGCTGGCCCGGGTGGACGGCTCTGATGGGTCTGACGGACGCTCAGACGACCTGGATCAGGCTCGCTTTGAGCGGGAACCGTTGGAGTTCCATCAGAGGGTTGCTGAGGGCTTCCGGACGTTAGCATCTGAAGAATCGGGCCGCTGGTTTGTGGTTGATGCCTCCGCGCAGCCCGATAAAGTGGCCGAAAAGGTGTGGGCTATCGTCTCCAACCTGCTTGTGTTGAGAGGGGTAGGCTGAAATGCCTGACCTTAGCGGCAGCATGACAGCTGATGAGCTACGTGCATTCCTCGAGCAGCCCCATCTTGCGATCATCACGACGAACGGCGCAGATGGCGTGCCGCACTCGACTCCGGTCTGGTACATCGCAGAGGACGACGGCGCCCTATCGATAATCGTCCTCAAACACGCCGTGAAACTACGGAATATCGAGCGTGACCCACTGGTGTCGATCACCATCGCACCGGAGACCCGCCCTTACGCTTACGCCCGTTACAGGGGCACGGCTTCGGTGTTGTACGACGGGGTCGACGACTATCCACTGGCTATGGCCCAACGGTACATGGGTGATGAGCCCGGCCGGAAATGGCTGGAAGAGCAGGGGCAAGATCCGTTTGCCGTGATCCGCCTGCTCGATCCCGCTCCCGACACGTGGATGGATTCGGCTACCGATTAAGGTCAGGCCCAGCTGTCCAGTAGGTCGCACAACCCGCTGGTGCGAATGCATCTACCGGTTCTTTTTCGCTCAATTTACGCGCAAGAAGAATTTCACGTCCCAAGTACAGATTGATCAAACCTCATGAACGTCTCATGAACATTTAACAAACGTTTTACGATTCCTAATGATATTTGATACTTTCGTCGCTTGTACGGTACGGAATCCGGCGCGACTGTTAATTCAGTGATATTTTTCACTAAGCAAAGGCCCAGCGAAATTGGGCCTGTGGATAACAGGAGATGAAGAGTGTTCGGAAGCATAGTTCGCCCTTTGATCAACCGGGTGGCTCGGACATTCGAGGCAGCCGGTCCCGTCGCCAGTGGTAGGGCTTACACGTCCCTATTCGACGACCCGATTACGCACCCCGAAGGCGACGAGGTCTTCACACGGTTGAATCGTGAACCTGCCTACCCAGGAGACTACCAGAACGCGGCGTAGTCACCGCTGTCGATCCTTCAAACAGGGCGGCATATTAAGGCCCAACTGATCGGATTTATCTCCGTTAAGTTTGGCCAGACGCGACAGTGGCCCGGTTATCCACAACCGGGCCACTGTCGCGTCCGGAATCTGTTGATAACTTTCTGAGACCCCGCCGAGAATCGCCTGTTTCGGGCCCGACGTAATCCGTCAGAGCACGATATGATTTCGACGCATCTACGACATAGGGCGGTCAATATTGATCTGGCGCTTCTCGAACCAGGGCGTGGCCCTGCGAACCCAGTAAACCTAGTCAGTCGGGAGCTTTGTCCGGGTTGGTAAGAAAGTCACGGTACCGGCGCACATCCTCTGCCATGTCGTAACGGCGGGGCGAATCCCCCGGTTGATGTCCGGGACTGAACGGATCGACCTTGATGACCAGCATGGTTGGACCGGGTTTGGTAAGTATGCGGCCCACCTCTCCGGCCAGTTCTTCCAGGTCATCGAACTCGTACGCGTTCCGGTATCCAGCGCCCCTTGCGATAGCGGCGAAGTCCGTGTTCTGCCCTCCGGGGAGCAGCAGGCCTGCTGCGCCCGTGCGAATCCCGCTCTGAAAGCACACGTGCACCAGGTTCTCAGGAGCAGCGTCGGATATCGTCACGAGAGCGCCCAGGTTTGAAAGAAGCGCCTCATCCACGTCCAGGATCACCACTCGATCCTCAGGTCTCGCTAGTGCAAGACCTAACGTGAAGGCCGCCTCCTCGCCATCGGCCTGCGGCGGCATAAGGTCTCGCTGGCTCACTTCGGAAACCCGGGTCCAGTAGCGCTCAACCGCGGGATGCGGGACAACTATCGAATCGCCGCGTTCGCGTGCGATGACCCTTGCGGCTTCCTGTGGATCAATCAAGCGCTTTGTCGCGTCGCTCGGCCTTCCAGCCAGTCCTGCACAATTCGTACATCGTCGCCAAAGGCAAGCTCCGGGAGTTCGTCGTACGGAAAGGTCACGGTCTCAAGCGTCTCATCCCCGGCGATCAACTTCCCGCCGGTGACGCTTGCGCTGTAAACGGCCAGAACCACGGTCTTCTCCGGTTCTGAATACAGGCCGACCATCCAGTCAACGCGGACCACTAGCCCTGTCTCTTCCACGACCTCGCGTTCCACAGCCCGTTCGACCTGCTCTCCCCGGTTCACATATCCGGATGGAAAGCTCCACTTCCCATATGCAGGCTGGATTCCGCGTCGAACCAGGAGCAGCTTGTTGTCGATTTCGACCATCGCCGCACCCGCAAGTTTCGGGTCCAGATAGCAGATACGCCCACAGCTCTTGCAGACCGGAAAGCCTGATTCGTGACCATCGATAAGCGGCCCGCCGCAAGTTGCGCAGTAAGCGGGTTCGGGATGTCCGTAGGATTGCGGTGTGTCATGCCCAGTAGTCCCAGTAGTCATAGTGACAAGGCTACCGCGTTCTATCTTGAATATTTGGCCTAAATATTAGGGGATACCAAGATTATTACGACGAATCAGGCATCTTTCACAATGCTGGTAGATCATCGCTCGTGAAGAAGTGCATCCTGGTTGGCGTTGTTAAACTTCCGTTGTCATACCTGATCCACGCTACTCGGAACTCAGAATACCTATGAGCCTGTTCAGACTGACTCGACGTCGAGTCACTATCACCGTCGCCACGGTTCTGGTTGTAATTGGAATCCTGTACGTAGGAGTTAGCTGGTACTACTCCGGACTGATCGAATACGGCGGATTCAAGATAGACCGAGAGGCCGACGAACTAGACCTCGAGATCGTTTCCGTGGCAGATGGAAAGATCAGCTTTAAACATCCCTCGGAAGATGGTCGTTGGGCGCAACCGGGTGTGTGGGGACTTGCATGGGATGGCGGGTTCGGCCGGGTGGGTGACCTGTTGTCGGACGAAGATGACGTCGTCACACGAGTATTGATCCCGGTCGCCGGGAACCCAGAGCCAGTAATCGGCGACGACGCCCGTATGACGCGAGAGGTGTTTCAGGGCTCCCCGTTGACCGCCCACGGCATGGCATTTGAGGAAGTGTCGTTTGCCGGGCCACTTGGTTCTCTCGGTGCGTGGTTTGTCGAAGGCGGAGACGTCTGGACTATCCACGTGCACGGCCACTCCGGTGACCGGATAGAGGCGCTTCGTGCGCTGCCGGTTGTCAACCGGTCCGGGCTGTCTTCACTGGTTATCGACTACCGAAACGACGACGGGGTGGCCGAAAATCCGTCCGGTTACTACATGTACGGGTCTACCGAGTGGCGTGACTTGGAGGCGGCGGTACAGTTTGCCCTTGATCAGGGCGCAGAGTCCGTAGTGCCGTATGGCTACAGCATGGGAGGCGGGATCGTGATGGCGTTCCTGTACAACTCTCCGCTTGCGACCTCGGTGTCCGGGGTGGTTCTAGACGCCCCAATGCTGGATCTATCACGCGTGATAGATCAGGCGGGAGGGCAAAGACACGTGCCCTGTCTCATAACATCCACCGCCCGGTTCATCACCGAGCAACGCTTTGATGTCGAGTTCGACGACATGGCCTATCTGGGGGACGTCGACCTGCTTGATGCGCCAATCTTGCTGTTCCACGGTGATGACGACGACCGTGTGCCCGTTGGCACAAGCGATGATCTGGCGGCAGCACGGCCCAACTTGGTGACGTATGAGCGCGTCGCCGGAGCGAAGCATGTCCACTCTTGGAATATGGATTCCGCACGATACGAATCGGCCGTGGAATCGTTCCTCGGATCCCTCTCAGAGTAGGTTCATATCGTCCTGAAAACCAAGACGCCACCTGCGTAATGCAGGAGCCATCTTATGAAGGGATCGGTACAGCGTGCGGTCACTTTGAGGCAGCGATCTGGCGGAACCACCTTTTCTGTCCGGCCCCGTCCAGGGTCTCCGGCAGGCCTCTTTATTTTGCCGATAGATCTAGATTATCGTCCTTCAGACCCCGCGCCCTCGGAGGTCGTACGCGACGGGGCGCGGGGTTTGCGAAGTCCTTGTACTGGGGTGGCTGTGTGGACAGCACAGTGATGA
>Ga0114999_10002658_pt1 | contig 23155 bp, 16 predicted proteins | sample ArcticOcean_MG_C_3_FD_89820 | JGI IMG/M metagenome (GOLD analysis project Ga0114999, IMG submission 89820) | Marine microbial communities from western Arctic Ocean - ArcticOcean_MG_CB8_126 | ecosystem: Environmental > Aquatic > Marine > Oceanic | place: Arctic Ocean: Canada Basin | collected...
GAAATGCGAGCGACGAAATGAAAGACACCATTCGCTCAACGATCAACTTCGCCGACGTCCTGCCAAAATGGAATTACACAATCAAGCCGCAAATCGGACACTAATTTTCCGAACGGTCCTTAATTGGACCGAGCCACGCGATTGCGGGCCTGTCACAAATGACCAACGGCTAATGGCTAATTACTAATTCCGCCCAATCGGAGACCGCTTTGGAAGAGGTCATGGCAGAAGATAGTGGCATTTCTCTGCTGACATCGTATCGGTTCGCCGGACAAATTGCAAAATCCGAACTGCACGAAGCCAATACCACAAAAGAGGGGGAATCTGGTCACATAAATGGTGCGGCGAGTCGTCAGACTCAATACGATAAGTTGTGACGGAGTTCTCGTTTTTCCCGATTTCGCGTGTCTCTCATGCTTTCAGACCGGAGATTGTAACATGATGAAGCTGGCGTTGGCTCTAACAGTCGTCATCTGGCCAATCGTGACATCGACGTCGGCGGGCGAGGTACCACCCCAAACCCGCAAGCCGATTGATTTGACGCGTTGTCGAATCAAGTTGATTGATAAGGTGACGCTGGCAAGCGATCGACCTGGAATTCTGAGATTCGTCGAGCCGAAAGAGGGCGATCCGATTAAGCGAGACCAGCCTGTGGCCGGCCTGCAGGACGACGTGCCTCGCGCCAAATTGGCCCGCGCCACAAAAGAGGCGGAAAACGACATCGAAGTCCGTTTCTCAACGAAGGCTGCCGAAGTTGCGAAGAATGAGTTGGAGCAGGCGATTCTTGTCAACAAGGATGTTGCCGACACGATTCCCGGCATCGAAATCAGCCGGTTGAGGCTCGCCAAGGAAAAGAGCGTGCTGCAAATTGAACAAGCCCAACACTCGCTGGACATCAACAAAATCGCTGTCGAAGAGGCGAGTGCTGAATTGAAAACGTATGAGATTCCCGCCCCGTTCAGCGGAACCGTTACGCGCGTGTTCAAGAAAAAAGGAGAAGCGGTAAGACAAGGCGATCCAATTATGGAAGTCGTCAACACCGAGCGGCTTCGCGCCGAAGGCCACGTTGAAATCTCAGACATCTGGAGTGTGCAGGTCGGCGACAGCGTGGAAGTCTATCTGGATATTCCCGACGTCGATTTGCCTGTCGAAAAAGAGAAATTCACCGGCCGGATTGTATTCATTGATGTTGAGGTGGAACCGGTCACACGCCGAGTGAAGGTTTGGGCCGACCTCGTCAATCGCGGCGGATTGCTGCGGGCAGGACTGACGGCGAACATGAAAATCCTACCCACTCAGCCGAAGCCGGCAGCTCTGAAAACGACGGAACCGAAATCAGAAGAATAATCGGCCGTCGGATCATGACCTCGGCGCTCTCGTAGAGACTCGTCGATGCCTTCAGTTCAAACAGGAATGCTGCCGACGAATCGACGTGCGATACCGCTGCGCGCACGAAACGACCTTGTTGCCGAACGCATTGAATATCGTGGCGAGGGGACATGGGTTCTGAATGACCCGGTCGCCCTCAAATACCATCGGCTGCTCGCCGAACAGTGTTGCGGTCGCTGGACGGCGCGCGGAGCCTCGAAGAGCTTCGGGATGAAGTCCATCGGGAGTTTCCGTCGAAGACGTTTTCGTTGCTTGAAATTCAGAACGTCGTCACCGATTTGCATCGCAAGAATCTGCTGCTGACAGATCGACCGGGACAGGGCGATGTTCTGCTTGCGCAGCACCACGAATCTCGGCGACGCCGAGTGACAGGCTTGCTGCAAAGCTTGCTGTATTTGCGACTGCCGGGCTGGGATCCCGAAACAACCCTCTCCGGTCTGTATCCGCTGGTGCGTTTCATGTTTCGGCCGTGGGCGGTCGCGGTCGCAACCCTCTTTGTCGTCTCGTGCTGGGTGTTGTTGGCTGTTCAATTTGCCCACTTTCGTCGCGCGCTGCCGGAGTTCGATCAATTCTTCGGCTGGCCAAATCTGATCTATCTCTGGGGTACGTTGGCGGTCGCCAAGATCGTTCACGAGTTCGGCCACGGCTTATCCTGCAAGCATTTTGGCGGCGAATGTCACGAAATGGGGGTGATGTTGCTGGTGTTCAGCCCGTGCCTGTATTGCGACGTCACCGACTCGTGGATGCTGAAGAATAAGTGGAAGCGGATCGCGATTGGTGCGGCGGGCATGTACATCGAAGTGATTATTTCGGCAGCGGCAATATTCGTTTGGTGGAACACGACTTCGGGGCTGCTGCATCATCTCTGTTTGAACATTTTCTTTGTGACCACCGTGACGACGATTATTTTCAACGTCAATCCGCTGATGCGATTCGATGGCTACTACATGCTCAGCGACTTGCTGGAGATTCCCAACCTCAGGCCCAAGGCCGATCGATTGTTGCGGGAAAAGTTTGCCTGGTATTGCCTGAGGATCGATTCGCGTCCCGATCCGTTCCTGCCGCAGACGGGGTGGCATTGGTTCGTGCTGTTTGCGATTGCTGCCGGTGTCTATCGGTGGGTTGTGTTTTTTGGAATCATGCTGTTCCTGTATACTGTTCTCAAACCCTACGGTCTGCAGAGCATTGGCATCGCGCTGGCCATTGTATCGATTGCAGGGTTACTGTTTTCGATGGGGCGTAACATTTACGGTCTCATCGCCGCGCCGCGAGCCGAATCCATGAGTTATCGAAAACTATTCATCTCGATATCCGCGTTTGCAGCGCTGCTTGCTGCTGCGCTGATGGTGCCACTGCCGTTACACGTCGAGTCGTCCTTTCTCGTCGAGCCGCTGGAAGCACAACACGTTTTCATTGTCACACCGGGGCGATTGATCGACGTTCCCATCGAGCCGGGGCAGTACGTCGAGAAGGGAACTCTGCTCGCCAGGTTGGAAAATGTGGCGAAGGAAGACGCGCGGCGGAAACTTTCTGTGGAGAAGGAAGTTCAGACGGCCCGTGTCGATCTGTATCATGCAATGGGCGATTTACCGCGAGAGCAATTGGCGAACGTGCGGCTGCGCAGCATCGAGAAGCGGATCGAAGAACTCGATTTGCAATTGAAGCAACTGGTGATTCTCGCTCCCGAGGATGGGTGGGTGGTTGCCCCTCCTTATAAGGATCAACCGAATCGCGAGAGCCTGGGCGATCCGCTCAGCGATTGGCACGGGACACCGCTCGACGACGCGAACATCGGCTGTTATCTCGACGCGGGAACGCAACTGTTAAGCATTTCACAGTCCCCGCTATTTCAGGCTGTCATCCTGGTCGATCAGTCGGACCGAAACGACATTGCCGTTGGTCAAAAACTTGAGCTGAAATTCGAACATTTGCCGGTGAATTCGTATTTCGCGGAAGTTGGCGAGATATCGAAACGTCATCTGGAATTCGCCCCGAAAGAATTGTCGAAGAGTTCCGGCGGCGAACTTTCGACGGTCTCCGATCGTCGGGGCCGCGAACAGTTGGCCAGCACCGCGTTTCAGGCAACGGCAATTCTCAAAGACGACGTTCGGCTGATTCGCACCGGCATGCAGGGACGAGCCCGTTTTCTCATCGAGCGGAGGTCGGCCGCCATGTGGATCTGGCGTTATTTGCGGCAGACATTTCAATTCCGTCTGTAGTTGCCTATTCTTGGCCGCCGATACGCAATGATGCATGATGTAACGATTTTGCGCGTTACACCGATTATGCAGCCAGACGAATGCTTGAAGCGTCTTTCGTCTACAGCTGGGGGGTATTGCAGTCTGGGCAAAGTGGGGTTCCAGCGTGTTTCAATCCGAAATCAAGATTGGTCGGCTGTCTCTGCCGGTGCTCGCGGCTTTCCTGCTCGCGAGTTGTCGGGGGATCGATAAACCGCTGAAGTACTTCGGCGACTCCGAGTTGAATTATTACAAGGATGTCGCCACTCAAGTCGACTTTCCGGTTTTGGCAGAAGAGTGCGAGTCCGATGCGCTAAGTTACGAACCGCCCCGTCGCATTCGGCATCCGCGCAAAGACGACTTATGGGATCTCAAGCTGCAGGATGTCATTCATCTTGCCATGTCCAACAGCCACATTCTGCGTACCCGAGGGCAGTTCCTCTCGAGTACAAATCCACTGCTGACCAACCCGAATCAAATCTCGTCGGTGTACGATCCGGCCATTCAGGAATCGGAAGTGCTGTTCGGTGTCCGGGGTGTTGAAGCCGCACTCTCCGACTTCGATACGCGGTTCACAACGACAATGCTGTGGGGCCGAAACGAACTTGCGCAGAATAACCGTGTTCTCTCCGGCGGGATTCCTCCCGGTGGGTCTTTGACCGATGAAACGGGCGTCTTTACGTCTCGGCTGGAAAAAAACTTTGCAACCGGCGGGATCTTTGCGGTCAATCACAACTGGAACTATTCCGGCAACAACGTGCCGACTCGGCAATTCCAATCGGTGTTTTCGGGGCTGTTGCAAGTCGAGTATCGCCAACCGTTACTCGCCGGTGCGGGAGTGGAGTATAGCCGAATCGCCGGACCGGTCGGACGCGGTTTGCAGGGAGTGACCGGAGTGAACCAGGGTGTGTTGATTGCGCGGATCAACAACGACATCACCATCGCCGACTTCGAGGCGGGAGTCCGCAACTTGCTGAAAGACGTCGAAGACACGTATTGGGATCTCGTGTTGGCGTATCGCATCTACGACATCGAAGTTTCTTCGCGGAATAAGACACTGGAGATCTGGCGAGGAGTGAAAGCGAAACTCGTCGGTGACCAGGCTGGCATCGCCGATGAAGCCCAGACGCGCGACAACTATTTTGAAAACCGCGCTCGTGCGGAAAACGCCTTGGCCGACATCTATCAAATCGAATCACAGTTACGCCGTTTGATGCGATTGCCGGTGAACGATGGGCGAGTGATTCGTCCGATCGAAGAGGCGGTTAAGAGCGAGTTCATGCCCGATTGGCAGGTCTCGTTGGCGGAATCTCTCACCCGTCGCGTTGAACTTCGCCGGCAGAAGTGGAACATCAAGAGTTTTGAATTTCAGTTGAAAGCTGCGAAGAGCTTGATCAGACCACGACTTGATTTCGTCTCGAATTATCAGCGTAACGCGTTTGGCGACAAGCTGATCTCCAGCACCGATAACGATGGTGTCACACCGCAGGGATTTCACAATGCCTACGAAACGTTGACGCAAGGCCGTCAGACCGGATGGAATCTCGGTTTCGAACTCTCAATGCCGCTCGGTCAACGAGAGGCCCATGCCCAGGTGCGCAATATTGAATTGAAGCTTGCCAAAGCGCGAAGCGTGCTGTCGGAGCAAGAGCATGAAATCAGCCACGAATTGGCCAACGCCTTTCAACAACTCGATCGAACCTACACCACCGCCCAAACGAATCTCAATCGCCAACTGGCGGCCAAGAAACGCGTTGATGCCTTCGTCGCAAGGACCAAGATCGCGAAAAATCAGGTCATCGATCCTGTCTTGAGAGCGCAGATCAGCTACGCGCAGGCTCAAATTGCGCACTATCGCAGCCTGATCGATTACAACAAGGCCATTACCGAGGTCAACTACCGTAAAGGAACGCTGTTGGATCACGACAGCGTTTTTCTCTCCGAGCGGGACTGGGAGCCTGAAGCCTACAATTTGGCATTGCGTCGCGCCCGAAGTCGCAGCCACGCGTATGACTCGAAACTGCTTCACACCGAGCCTTCGGAATTCGTTTCCTGGGGATATTCCCCTGTCGAAACTGAAGCAGGTGCCGACGGCTACGAAACGCCCGATCCGGCCGGGCTGGAAATATTGGAACCGATTGGACCGAATACGGATGTCCTGCCCGTTCCCAACGAGAATCGGCCGCTGCAACCCGTTCCCGATGACGGTACCGCCGCTCGAGGGCCGTTTGACGGCATCGACGAGGCCGCGTCACCATTTCGCCGGGAAGCATCTCAACCGGCCATCAACGACGCCGCACCACTGTTCGACGAATTTGCACCGTTCGATCGGTGAAGCAAGACGGCTTGAAGGTCTTCGGCTTCGATTTCGGCAGAATTGCCGACCGACGCGATTCGTGATCGGGGTGTTCGGGCAAATGCGAAAGACCCATCGGCGGTGATGGCCATGGGAAATGCCCCAAAAAGAAACAGTCTCAATCTTAGGCGAGGCCAGCGCTTGAGAGACATTGTTTCTTGTCCCAACGAGCTATGGCACGAATGGTCTGCGCGTGATGCGTTTTGTTCCGCCGAAGAATCTGATTGAAGTGCGAACATGGGATCCAATCAAAGGGTAGTTCTGCGAAGCAACCAAAATTGTTTCGGACCGTGACCAGCATCAATTCACATTGAAATACAAGATGTCGGTGAACCATCGCGAACGCAAAAATCAGGTGTCGCATCAACGGGTCATTCCCAAAAGTTCGCGGCGACCTGGCTCCGCAGGTTGTCGGAAAGATCGGCCGGCACGCCCCTCGTGCAGGGAACCAGCGATCATAACCTCGTCGGCATCGTTCGTCATCGACCGCGATTCTGTTAGAATCAAAGGGGCAGCGATGCCGGGGCGATGATGGTGGATGTCGCTTGGGATTTCCGGCTGCGCGTGTGCAGTCTCGGGTGAGACTACCACCCTCGTGGCAGTCGATTCGCGTATTCTCAATGGGGAATTATGAAAATGCGATATGCCCTTGCCATATTGCTGTTTTCGGTCATACAGCCCGCGCACGACGCCGCGGCGAAAGAACCGATGGAAACTCAGAAAGGGATCGATTTTTTCGAATCCCGCATCCGCCCGGTCCTCGTCAAGCACTGTTACGATTGCCACTCGGTTTCGTCGGGAGCTGCAGAAGGCGGACTGCGCGTTGATTCGCGAAAGGCAATTCGCGCCGGCGGAAAGCACGGACCGGCGATCGTTCCCGGCAAGCCACAGGCTGGTTCGTTGATGAAAGCGGTCCGTCATTCCGACCCGAAACTCAAGATGCCGCCCGATCAGAAACGGCTTCCCGATTCCGTCATCGCCGACTTGACCGCCTGGATCAAGATGGGTGCGCCGGATCCGCGCGAAGAGAAAACCGGCAGTACCATCACCAAAGTGGACCGCTCATTTTGGGCGTATCAGCCGGTCAAGGAGACTGCTGCGCCACGGGTTGACAACACGACGTGGTCAAAACGAACAATCGACAACTTCGTCCTTGCAAAGCTGGAGAAAGAAGGAATCGCGCCCTCGGCCGATGCGACGCCGCAGATTCTGTTGCGTCGATTGCATTTCGACCTGGTCGGTTTGCCCCCGTCGCCTGCCACTGCCAAGCGTTTTCTCCGACGACTAAAAGCCAAAGGCCTCGATGCGGCGCTCGCCGCCGAGACCGACGAACTGCTTGCATCGCAGCAATTCGGGGAGAAATGGGGCCGACATTGGCTGGACGTCGCCCGCTTTGGTGAGTCGAGCGGCGGCGAGGCGAACATCTCATTCCCGTATGCCTGGCGGTTTCGCGACTACATCATCGACGCCGTCAACGCGGACGTACCCTACAACCGTTTTCTCGCGGAACAGATCGCGGGGGACTTGCTTCCCTACAAGAACGAAGCCGAGCGTGCCCGGTTGTTGATCGCCACCGGATTTCTCGCCGTCGGTCCCAAAAACCTCGGTCAGTCCGACCCGCGTCAATTCCGCGCGGACGTAGTTGACGAGCAAATCAACGCTCTGTCGCACGGCCTGATGGCCAGTTCGGTGGCCTGCGCTCGCTGCCACAATCACAAATTCGATCCCTTCTCCATGCAGGACTATTATGCCCTGGCGGGGATCTTCGGCAGCACGAAGACGTTTTTCGGCACCGCGGTTTCACCCGCCAATCGAGTTGCCGGCGACCCACTGCCATTACCTCGACTTGCCGCGCAAAAGGTCTTTCACCGTTCGATTCCGGCCGAACGCGTTGCGGACCTGAAGGCCGAACTGGCCGCCATGCAGAAGGACGAAAAAGAAAAGCGAGCCGCCGTTCTCAAAGCCATTCGGGCAGGGAAAGACCCAAGTGGGATATTCACGCTCCGCGACGCGTTGCGTATCTTTTGGCGCAGCGGCGCGATCGAAGGCCAGTTAGAGAAAGTCGATGAAGCCGGTCGAGCCCTGCCGCTGGCGATGGGCGTTCTCGATCAGCAGAAAGTCGGCGATGCTCCACTGTTTGAGCGGGGTGACGTCAGCCGTCCGTCGAAGAGCGTACCGCGTCGTTTTCCCGAGGTTATTCAACTGAGCATGAAGGACAAGATCACAGACGCGGCGAGCGGGCGGCTGCAGTTGTCGCATTGGTTGACGCATCCCGATCACCCGTTGACGAGCCGCGTGTTCGTGAATCGCGTGTGGCGGCATCTGTTCGGAAGTGGTCTCGTGCGAACGGTCGACAACTTCGGCTCGACCGGCGAGCGTCCCAGCCATCCGCGATTGCTCGATCACCTGGCGACCCATTTTGTGAACAACGGCTGGTCACTGAAAACACTGATCCGCGAGATCGTCACGTCGCGCGCCTACCGACAGGCCTCAATGTTTGACCGCCGCGCCTTTTTGAAAGATCCCGATAATCGTCTGCTGTGGCGATTCGCAAAACGCCGGCTCGATGCCGAGGCCATTCGTGATGCGATGCTGGTCGTATCGGGCGAAATGAATTCCGACCGTCCGGACGCCTCACTCGTCGGAAGAGTGATCGGTGATCGGCCGATTTCCCTGATCGGGCTCGACAAACGCGTTCCTGCCGACCTGGATGGATCGGTGCACCGTTCGGTGTATCTGCCGGTGATTCGCGACCGTCTGCCCGACGCGCTCGACCTGTTTGACTTCGCCGAACCGAGCCTGGTCACCGGGCATCGCGAGACCACCAACGTGCCGGTTCAAGCATTGTATTTGATGAACAGTCCATTCGTGCAACACCGAGCAACCGCGTTGGCATCGCGACTTCTGAGGGAGACTCAAACCGACGAACGACACGTCGAACGCGCGTTCCGATTGTGCTTCAATCGGACTCCCGATGCCGAGGAGACAAAACGCAGCCTCGCATTCTTGAAAGACAGTGCCACCGATGATGCGGCTCGGCAACTTGTGCTCACCAGCTTTTGTCAGGCGTTGTTGTGCACCGCGGAATTTCGGAATCTGGATTGAACCGTGCTGCTTCGACGGCAGAGGAATCACCAATGAGACAATCTCAAACCACAACACAACCGAATTCAATGTTCTCAAGACGAGCCGCGTTGAAGACTTTGACCTCCGGATTCGGTGCGGCGGCATTCGCCGGTCTTGCGCAAGAGGCGCCAGCGGCTAACCGCAAGAACCCACTCGCGCCCAAGCCCACGCATTTTCCCCCGCGTGCGCAACGCGTCATCTTTCTCTGCATGAGCGGCGGGCCGTCGCACGTTGATCTGTTCGACTACAAACCCACGCTGCAGAAGCGCTCCGGGCGACCCTTGAACGGGAAGTATGGTGCGAAGCTGTTCGGCTCGCCGTTCAAGTTCGCACAGCACGGCGAATCGGGACAGTGGATGTCGAGCTTGCTGCCGCATCTGGCAAAACGGGCCGACGACATATGCATCATCAACAGCATGCACACCGATCTGCCGAACCATTCGCAGGCTTTCACACAGCTGCACACAGGGAGTTTTCAATTCACCCGGCCGTCGATGGGGGCCTGGGCGCTCTACGGATTGGGAACCGAGAACACTCGGCTGCCGGGGTTCATCACCCTGAATCCCCCGTCGGACAACGGCGGAGCGCTCAACTACGGCAGCGCATTTCTGCCGGCCGTCTGCCAGGGAACGAAGATCGGCACGAACCAGATTCCACGTTTCTACGCCAAGATGCTCGGCGTCGATAACGACCCCGGTCCGCCGTTACGCAACATCACGAACTCGCAATTGACTCGGGACCAACAAAGGCAACAACTCGATTTGATTCGGGACTTGAACACCCACAAACTCAAACGCGACGGCGTTCATCCGGAAATCGAAGGTTCGATCGAGTCCTTTGAATTGGCGTTTCGTATGCAGGACGAGATTCCCGATTTGCTCGATTTGCGAACCGAGTCCAAGTCGATGCTAGAGTTATACGGCGTCGGATCTGGATTGGACAGCGACCGTTTCGGCCGGCAGTGCCTATTAGCGCGTCGGTTGGCGGAAGCCGGCGTGCGGTTCATTGAAGTCAACTCCCCGGTGGGTTGGGATCAGCACTTTCGGTTGAAAGAGGAACTGGCGGATAACTGTGCCGCGACTGACCAGCCGATGGCCGCATTGCTGACCGACCTGAAACAGCGGGGGCTGTTGGAAGACACGCTGGTGATTTGGGGCGGGGAATTCGGCCGCACGCCGTACGCACAAAGCGGAACCGGCCGCGACCACAATAACAAGGGGTACACAATGTGGATGGCGGGCGGCGGTGTCAGAGCTGGCCTGCGTTACGGGGCGACCGACGAAATCGGCTACAAGGCGGTGACCGATAAAGTCCACATCCACGATTGGCACGCCACGCTGCTGCACCTGATGGGCATCGATCACAAACGCCTGACCTTCAACTACGCCGGCCGCGATTTTCGGCTGACCGACGTCTACGGCGACGTTGTTTCGGACATCATTGCCTGAGTGCCAATTGGCGTTTCACAGTCGGTGAATCTGATCTGCGGAATTCCTACTTCCATTGAAACGGTTCGCTTAACACGACCAAATGAACGAGATCTCGCAGACGGTATTCGTGGGCGCGTAACTCTTTGAGAATTTGATCGACGTGTGGGCGGTCCGCAGGCGACAGCCGACGCCCGGTGGAATAGGCGAGCAGAGTTTCGGCCAGCGCCCGGGCAAACTGGTGCCGGCGTTTGACCAGAATCTGTTTGAGCCCCACGATGTCCTCGAAGCGCTCACCACTGGGCATTTCTCCGGATGCGTCGATTTTCTTCTGGCGGCCATAATTGTCGCGCCAACGCCCGATCGGGTCGAAATTCTCCAGGGCGAATCCCAGCGGATCGATCTTGCGGTGGCAGTCGAAGCAGGTGGGCGTCTCGCGATGTTTCTTGAGTTGATCGCGAATGCTCTTTGCGCCGCGGATGTCCGGATCGAGCGGCTCGACGTCTGGGGGCGGTGGTGAGGGTGGTGCGCCCAGAATGTTCTCCAGCATCCAGACGCCCCGCACGACCGGCGAAGTGTCGATGCCGTTGGCCGTCACCGTCAGCACGCTGGCCTGGCCGAGCAGTCCTCCACGTCGTCCGTCCTTGAGTTCAACCCGCTGGAACTCGTAGCCCTTCGGGGCGGATACGCCGTACATCTCGGCCAATCTTCGGTTGACGAACGTAAAGTCGGAATCGAGAAAGTTCGACAGACTGAGGTTCTCATCAATCAGGTACCGGGTAAACATGTGCGTTTCCTGACGCATGGCCGTACCCAGATCGTAGTGATAGAACGCTCGGAACTGGTTGCGATCGGCGGGAGTCGCGCCGAGGTCGCGGAGGTTCAGCCAACTGTCCAGGAATCCGTCGACGAAAGCGGCAGACTTCTCATCCTTCAACATTCGGTCGACCTGCGCTGCAAGCACTTTGGGGTCTTGCAGCGATTCGTCGTCGGCCAGTTTCCGCAAGGTTTCATCCGGCATCGACGACCATAGAAAATACGACAGACGGGACGCCAGCGCCGTCGATGACAATTCAACCCCGTTTCGAATGTCCTCCGGCTTCACCGCCTGCGTGCCTTCATCCAAGTAAAGGCTCTCCTCCAAGTAAAGAAAGGCGGGCGAACAGAGGATCGCTTTCAAACCGTCGGCGTACGCTTGGAGAGGCGAACGGCCTTGCTTCCGCCGCGTTGTGACGACCCGTTCGATTCGGTTGATCTCTTCGGCTTGTGGCTCGCGACGGAACGCCCTGGACATGAATCGTCTGAAGAGCGTCCGGATTTGCTGTTCAGTCAGATCGCCCGAGGTCAGAATCTGCTCGCAATCGTCACCCAGCAGCGCCCGCTGGCCGGCCGTCGGCCAATCATCGTAGAACGGACCCTCGATTTTAATTTCGTGAATGTGAATCTGCGGCAACTTGCCGAAGGCGATTGCGTTGTATCGAGCCTCGACAATTCCCGGTCGCTTTCGCTTGGGAAACTGGTCGGGATACTTCCGCAACAACCGGCTCCATAGCGTGCGGGCATCCATCAGACCGTTGCGGAACGTGAACCGCGGCGTGTAGCCTGCATCCAACCAGACACGGATGGAGTACCATTTGGCCTCATCCGCCAATTCGATTTCGGCCAGCAGAGGCTCGATCGGCTGCGGCTTGTGCAACTGTCCCACCGAATGATCTCCCGGGACGATTCCCAGCCGCAGCGGTTCGTCCGGATCCGTTCCCAGAAACTTCGGGGCGTACGGATGCAGCCGGTTGACTGCCTGCGCTTTCAGGCGAATATTGTAAAAGCCGTCGAACGGCACGCCCTGCTTGAAAGCGAGAATCGGACCGTACGCACCCTCGTGCTTGTCCGCCCCCACGACGTCGTAGAGCGTCATGTGTTTGAACAGGTTGGTCTTTCGATGCACTTGGTCGATCTCGGGCTGCTGCCGAAAACCGTCACGAAACGTCCACTTCTGCACGGGGGGCTGTTTCAGCGGATACAGTGCCTTATCGATCGATTTCTCGGCCGCATCCAGGTGCTGGGCGAGTAGATACCCGGACATGACCAGCGTCTCGCCGACGTTGTCGAGATTCTCGTCGGTCTGGTCTTTGGGAAACGAGGCCGTGGGGTCGTACATTGTCGCGTTGAGTTTCAACAGGTCGCGTACGGTATTGCGGTATTCCCGGGCGTTCAGCCTGCGGAGGACCGTCTGGCGTGCAGTGGGATGATTCTCCCGGTGATAGCGCGCGATCCGCGTAGTCAGCCAGCTAATGATTTTGCGCCGCTGGTCGTTCGACGGCTGCCGCGCGTCCGTAGGAGGCATTTCCGAGAGGTTGAGTTGGTCCAGGATGTCCTGGTAATCGACCAGCGCGGATTCGTCACGGATTTCGCCGTCGAATCGGTCAAAGCGGCGGTCGCTTTTCTGCTTCTTCGCGCCGTGACAGCCCGCGCAGTACGAATTCAAAAACGGTTTGACCGCGGCCACAAATTCCCGTGGTGGCACAGGCGTCTTTGCCGGTTTGCTCTGCGGCTCGTCTCCAATGAGCCTGGGGCCGTAGCACAGACCGAACGCAACCGCGCCCGCCACAAACACAAAACTGATCAGCAGCGACCTTGTGAAAAAGCCGTACATCATTACGCCGTTTCCAGTCCGGTCAACGTTCCGGTACTTGTGCTAAAACGATCCGTCTCGACGCCGAACTGCTGCAGCATCGAAACATAGAGATTGCTCAGTGGGGTCCGCCGCCGGCTTTCCTGTGGATACCGCTTGTGCTCGCCGTGCCGGAAACCGCCGCCCGCAAGAATGATTGGCAGATCGTTGTTGGTGTGGGAATTGCCGTTACCCATGCCGCTCCCAAATAGCACCATCGACTGGTCCAGCAGGCTCTCATCGCTGCCGGCCAAACGGATCGTCTTCAGCTTGTCCAGAAATCGGGCGAACTGTCGTACCTGATACAATTCGATCTGCACGAGAAGATCGAGATTGGCCTGCAGTTTTCCGTGGTGAGAAAGCGAGTGGTACCCTTTGTTGATCCCAATGTCGCGCGCGACGAAACTGCCGCCAATTTCCAGCGTGGCTACACGGGTCGAGTCGGTCTGAAGCGCCAGCGTGATCAGGTCGTAGATCCTGGGCAGGTCTTGGGCTAGACCCCGATTGACCGGCTCGTCCATTTCGGCATCCGGCTTGGGAATCTTCTGCCATCGTTGATCCAAGGCCAATTTTACTTCCACGTCGCGGACAGAGGAAAAGTACTCATCCAGTTTGGTTCTGTCCGTTTTATTGAGCCGTCGCTTGAGCGACTTGGCTTCGCCGAGGACGGCGTCCAGAATCGATCCCTGCAGCCGGATCCGGTCGGCTGCCTGCTGTTTCGATGATGCATCGTCTTCGATAAACAGCGCCCGGAATAGCTCCCGCGGACCCGGAACGGGCGGCACGCGCGTTCCCGTGCGGGTCCAACTCATCTGGCAGCCGCCGTGCAGTCCGTCGGCCGAGCCGACGGTCAGCGCGGGAAACCGCGTTCTCGATCCAACGAATTCGGCCGCCCGCTGGTCGAGGCTAATGCCTCCTTCCTCCATCCCCCGGGCCTCGGAAGCCTTTACGCCGGTCAGAAACGTGTGTACCGAGAAGTGTCCGCCCTTCACACCGTGATCGAGGTGCGAAAACAACGTGAAATCGCGGCGGTGCGGCTCCAGTGATTTCAACAACGGTGTTATTTCATAGTCCGGTCCCTCTGTGCGCGGCCAAAATGCTCCCGGATACATCCCAAACTCGTTGCCGATGCAAACCATCCGGCGGGGTGTCGGCGTTGACTTCTCGGCCGCGAATGCCAGCGGAATCGACTCCAGTGTCGGCAAGGCAACACAAACTCCTGCGGCCTTCAGAAAAGAACGTCGTCCCGCGTTGATCGATGACATCGCCAAACCTATTGCTGAGATGTTGAAGTAAAGGAAGACACGAGCTGCTGCGAAGATTTGGAAGGATGCGGTCCTACTACAGTAATATACATCGTCTTTCCTAACGGTTCCATTCCGCATGGTCTCTCTCGCGCGAGCCCCTGCCCGATACGAGACATCTCGGCTACTGAATTGCACGCGCAAATCAGTGGTTCGGCCTAACAACCCGATCAGCATTCCGCTGGCGTGACAAATGTGTCAGAGTACGAGGCGTCTGTCCGCAGATTTCGCGCCGAATGTTGAATTGGCCGGTGCCTGAGTGCTCTGATGGCAACTGAGAAAATCTCAAACAAACGATCCCGACACTGGCTGCGGTGGGCGCTGATCGTCTCCCTGATTGCACTCGTCGCAATTCTGGGTCGGCCGACGTTTCACCTGCTGCGGACAGCTTGGAATGATGCTGACAACCGCCAGCCACTGCCACAGGGATTCATCGACGATGCGAGCCGTATGAACGCCACGCAGGTGGCGGAAGTTTGGGCCGTGCCGTCTGATCGCGATGCGGCCGAAAGGCAACTGGCTCGGCTGCTAACGCGCGCTCGCAATGAGAATTTGCGAGTTTCAATCGCTGGGGCTCGGCATAGCATGGGGGGCCACACGCTGTATCCCGGCGGCATCGCCATCGACACGCTGCCGTTTTCGGACATGGAGCTCGACGAGGAGAACGATATTCTCCACGTACAGGCGGGAGCGATCTGGAAAGATATCATCGAGTATCTCGACTCGCGCGGCCGCTCGGTTGCGATCATGCAATCGAACAACTCATTTTCTGTCGGGGGATCAATCAGTGTGAACTGCCACGGCTGGCAGTACGATCGGCCTCCCATTTCATCAACCGTCGAGAGCTTTCGACTGATGAAAGCCGACGGAACCATCGTCCGCTGCAGCCGGCAGGACAATGCGGAACTCTTTTCGCTCGTCCTGGGCGGGTATGGACTGTTCGGAATCATCCTCGACGTGGATCTTCACGTCGTACCCAATGAACGATACCGCATCGAGCAGATTGTGGTCCCCGTGGATCAGGCCTTGGCAACATTCGAGAAGCAAATCAAATCGAAGCCCGACGTGGCGATGGTGTACGCCCGGCTGGGAATTGTGCCAGACAACTTTTTGAATGCGGTCATTATTAACGTACTCTATCGTGACCCCGCATCCGACGGCAGCCTGCCGGAGCTCTCGGAAGCCGGCATGGTCGGCCTGCGACGCAGCCTGTTTCGCGGTTCAGCCGGCAGCGATTACGGAAAACAACTGCGTTGGGAAGCCGAGACAAAACTGCAACCCCATCTGAAAAACAAGCACTTTTCTCGCAACCAGTTGTTGAACGAAGGTGTTGAGGTGTTTCAAAACCGCTCTGCCAAATCGACGGACATTCTGCACGAATACTTCGTGCCGCGAGAAGGCATTGTGAGTTTCGTGGAGGAGCTCCGGCGAATCATTCCGGCGCATCAAGGCGACCTGTTGAACGTCACCGTGCGGTATATCGATACGGACCGCGACACATTCATGCGCTTCGCCGACCAGCCAATGTTTGCACTCGTGATGTTGTTCAATCAGCAGACGACGGCAGCGGGTGATGCCAAGATGCAAGCGATGACGCAGGAAATGATCGATGCCGTTCTGACCGCTGGCGGTCGCTATTATTTGCCGTACCGTCTGCACGCAACATCGGAACAGTTCCGGCGGGCGTACCCTCAGGCGGATGAATTCTTCAACTTCAAACGCAAATACGATCCGGACGAGCTGTTCCAGAACCAGTTTTATCTCAAGTACGATCGCCCCCCCCCCCGCATCGGTGGACCCGATTGAGAAATGATGATGTTAATCCCGATCACCGCGGCACGGAAACCGAATTCGAGCGAGACAAACTGATGTGGGTACGCTTAAGGCTCGACATCGGCTGGCGCCATCTGTGTTGTGGTTTCTTTGGCTCGCTTGTACCCGGAGGCAGGCAAGCAGCCCAAAGGAAACTCGAGACCCTCTGGTCTGAAGGTCGGAGCGACGCATTGGCGGCTCTTTCGGTTCGCAGCGGCTTCGACCTTTTGCTGCAGGCGCTCGATCTACCGGAAGGATCGGAAGTTCTGTTCTCTGCTGTCACACTGGCGGACATGCCGCGAATCGCCGAAGCGCATGGCTTCGTACCGGTGCCGGTGGATGTCTGCGGCAGCGACTTTCACATCGATATCAAGTCGCTGCGACAGGCGGTGACTCCGAAGTCGCGACTTCTTGTGGTGGCCCATCTGTTCGGTGCCCGGCCCGACATGCAAGACGTGCTGGAGCTTGCCCGTGAACACAACCTGTTTGTTGTGGAAGATTGCGCGCAGGCGTTTAGCGATTGGCGTTGGCGTGGAAACGAACAAGCCGACGTCAGCCTGTTCAGCTTTGGGGCGATTAAGACAGCAACGTCCTTGGGTGGGGCGCTGTGCCGCGTGAGCGGGCCGGATCTCCTCGCTCGTATGGCCGACATCCAATCCCAACAGCCAGTTCAAGCTGCCGGGAGTCTCCCCCTCAAGTTCTGCAAGTTCGCATTCCTTAAAGCGATCTCCACAAAAATGGTATTTGGATGGATCGCTTCGCTCGGCAAGCGATTTGGAAAGAGTGTCGATGACATCCTCGGCGGCTTGACGCGCGGATTCTCCGAAGACGGCCTGTTGCACCAGTTGCGGCATCAGCCGAAGGCGGGATTACTGAGAATGTTGCGGCATCGATTGAAGACCTACGATTCCCGGCGCGTCAATCGACGCATCGCCAATGCTCAACGTATCATCACAAAGTTGTGCTTGGAGACATCGCACCCGGAATTGCTCGACAGCCGTCACACGTTCTGGCTCTTCCCATTTTGTACTGATCGGGCTCCAGAGCTCATTTCGCACCTGCGGTCGCATGGCTTCGATTCGACGCAACGGGGAAGTATGGAAGTTGTCCCGCCACCTCCCGATCGCCGGGAACTCATCTGTTCGATGGCGACCGAACGGTTGAGTCGGACCGTGTTTCTTCCTTGCTATCCCGAAATGACGAACGAGGCAATCGACAGTATGTGTGAGTTGATTCTCACCTTCACCGCTGATGCAACCGGGCAACGCAGACAAGCGACTGCTGCGATCGTTCCTTGAAAGAGATGGATGCGATGAGAGGCACGCAAAGTGAGAGCCACCATCGATCTGGCGGACAAGCGCCCGAAGGTCGTTCAGAAGATCCTCAACTTGTTGAAACGCGATGGACTGCTGTAAGCCAAAGAACTCGTTGCTTTCGAAACTGCAAACGGCTACTTTCGAGTCCCTTTTTTCTTTCGCGACATCCTGTTAACCCAGTTCTTGTATTCCGGGCGCGCGGCCCAGTCTTTCAGGTAGGGTTGGTACTCGGGGATCGCGTACCAGAAACGTCCGTGAGGCCCTTCCCGGGTCACTTTGCCTTCGGGGTAATCTGCTCCCATTCGGCTTTTCGCGACCGATTCGATCATCGCTTCCAGCGCGACTCGCAGACGCTGGGCATCGACCGGCCGCCGGGCGAATTGGTCCTTGGATTCGGTCTTGTCGGCTGCCAGATCGAACAGCTGGTACTTCCCGCTGCCGATCTTCTCGGTCACGATCTTCAGGTCGTTGTCGATCAGCGCAGCTTTCCCCCGATAGTGAAAGGGGAGGGGTTTGATGCGCGGGCCGATTTCACCCGCCAGTAACGGCTTGATGCTCATGCCATCGACCAAGTCGAGCATCGAATTCCTGGGCAGTTCCAACAGGTCAACCAGCGTTGGCAAGATGTCCATGGTCGATGCCGGGTAAGACGTGATTCGTGGTTTGATCTGGGCCGGCCATTCAATGATTCCCGGCACGCGCAGGCCGCCCTCCCAGATGCTGCCCTTGTTGCCGCGCAGGCCACCGACGGAATCATGGCCCACACCCTTGAGGCCGCCATTATCGCTGCAAAACCAGACGAGCGTATTATGATCGATCCTCATTTTTTTCAGGCCGTCGCGCAGCGATCCGATGCTTCGATCCATCGCTACCAACTCGCCATGATGGTGCGCCGACTTGGCTGTCTCGCCCGCGATCTGATCCTGCTGGCTGGCCTCCCACGGGCTGTGCGGCGACCCGTACCAGATCACAGTCAAGAACGGATCGCCATCGTGTTTTGTCTGCTGGATGAACTTCAACGCTTCGGCCACGATGATTTCCGACGAGTCTCCTTCGAATTCCTCGAATTTTTCCATGCGGCTCATCACGGGGTTCATGTCGAAAAAATTGGTCACCGTCAGCCAGTGATCGAACCCAAAATGGCCCGGGTTGTGCGGGTCAGAATCGAGCACAGGAACGCCTGGACCACGCACACCGTTGAGATGCCACTTACCAAAGTGACCGGTTGCGTAACCGGCCTTCTGCATCGCGCGGGCAATCGTACGTTCCTGCCGATGCAGCGCATAGCCGTGCGACAGCACGCCGGTCCGATCATGCGAACGGCCAGTCAGGACGCTCGCCCGGGTAGGTGAGCAGACAGGACCGGCGGCGTAAAAACGATCAAGCCGAAGTCCATTGGCGGCCATGGCATCGAGGTTCGGCGTTTTGAGGATTGGATGATTGTAGTAGCCGGTTTGGCCCCATCCCTGGTCATCGGCCATGACCAGGACCACGTTTGGTCTGTCGGCGGCCACGGCCGGTTTGGAACAGACGCCACACAAGACGGCCAGCGCGACCAAGAATAGCAGTAATCTGTTTTTTCGCATCGCGGACCTCCAGATGATCACAAAGTGAAGATTATTTCATTGCGTTGAATCTTGCGTCGAGTACTGTCAACAACTCCGTGAGCTGTCCACTTATTTTCGCCTTGTCCCAGCGAAACGCCTCCAGGCTCAGTCCTTCCCCCGTATAGCCCGGCGCGTTGAAATGGCTGGCCAAAGCCAGCAACTCACCGTCGCGGGTCCAAAAGCCGCGGGCGATGCGACAAAGAGCCGGGCGGGCGTTTTGTTGCCTCGATCTCCAATTCAAACTGCTTCATGCGGGTACTGAGTCGTTTGACGGTCTGTGGTTTTTGTGTGGCGAGGTTCCTCGACTCCTCGACGTCCGCGCCCAGGTCATACAGTTCGATCTGCCCGTTTTGTTTCAGCAGCTTCCATTGCCCTTGCCGGACACCTGCCAATACGCCGTGACGCACGAAGTAGAAGAATTCGTTGTGCGGAGGTTCGACATCCGGCTTGCCTGATAACAGCGGCCAAATGTCTTTGCCGTCGAGCACTTGCTTTGCCGAAACGCGGGCTCCAGCCAAACCGGCAAACGTTGGATAGACATCCATAATCGTTGTCATGGCGTCGATTGTGCGACCGGCGGGAATGCGGCCGGGAGCATAAGCGACACACGGTACCCGAACCCCAACCGCCTGCCCGAAATACGCGTCAGCACAACGCGTGGGGCGCCTGTCTGGAACAAAGTCACAATCAACAAGTGGGGTACTGGCATTTCTGCCTATCGGTTCACGTCCCCTGCCGGCCTTCCTGTTGACGACATGGTCATTTCGCTCTGTGATGCCCACTTCGCTCTGTGATGGGAGCGGCGATGTTTCGCACAGGGGTCCCTGTTTCTCGCAGCGAATGTGGTGGCGGTCCGTTTTCTGGCCATCAGAAGCCGCTGGCGATGGCCGCGACAACGAGAATTCATGGAACGACAGGCAACTTCAGGGTATCATCTGATCAACGGTCCGTTGGTACGGTCGGTTCAGATTCCGTCTGGGAACTGTCAAATCAACTCCCGGCCCGGTTACCCTGAATATGAAGCCAACTTAAGATGACAGGACGGTTCCATGCTCAATCAACACAGACTCATTCTATTTACGGCCTTGTTGTTGCCGTTGCAATCACTGCGCGCCGATGACGTCAAAACAGTCGCCTTCAAAGAGACGTTCGATGCGGCCTTCGATGCCAGGCGATTCACCACGCGCATCCCAAACAAAAACACCGAAGTCCGCGATGGCGTTTTGTGGACGCACGGTTCCAGCGGCCGCAAATATCCACCGATGGTTTATCTGCCCGTAACCGGGAAGGACATGACGGTCTCGTTCCGTTACAGGCATTTGGACAAGGGTGGCATGCTGTGGTTCTTTGTGGATGGAGATGATGGCCTCGGCAGCGTCGATCATATGCTGCGTGTCAAACTGTTGCGCAGCGGAGTCAGGCTTCAAGTCGATTCACACTCTCTCGATGCCGATCACCCCATGCGGCAGAAAAAGAACAGGCCGGCAGATAAGGTCAGCAAGGCTTATCGGCTCAACGAGTTTTTCCCCGTCGAGAAGGTTGATCTGTCTGCCAGCAAATGGCATCAGGTCACACTCACCTTCAAGGCCGACGCCGTTTCCATCTCGCTCGACGGTCGTCTCTGGGCAAAATCCCTGACCCGACCGTGCTTCAATGCAGCCAAGCGAAAACTGCTATGGATGCAAAACGGCGGCGAGAAAGGATTAGAGATCGACGACATTCATATTCAAGGAATTCACGGAAGCTGAAGTAGGGCAGCAAGGGCTGACGCTGCTGAGAGGCATCGATAATGGGATAAGAAGTCGTTAGATGTTCGATCTTTGGAGCCGCTTTTTACCTCAAATTTCTCCACTCAACCCGAATGAACCCACACCGTCACTCATCAACCGTGAACGGTTATCTCGAAATGCGACACGAATGAAGAAACAACACGTACTTGCTAATTGTCTGTTCGTCCTGGTGGCGGCAATGATGTTGGCGTCGGCAAAGAACCTCATTGCCGCCGAGGATCAGTCAGCCGCCAAACCCAATATCGTCCTCTTTCTGGTGGACGACATGGGTTGGATGGACAGCACGCCTTACGGTTCGAAGTACTATGAAACTCCGAATATGAAACGGCTGGAAGGACAGTCGATGCGATTCACCGATGCGTACGCCGTGCCGCTGTGCTCACCGACTCGCGCGTCGATTTTGAGCGGCCAGTATTCGGCTCGTCATGGAGTGACCCCCGCCAGCGGTCATCGTCCGGCGGCCCCTGCAAATGCTTCTTCGTATCGCGCGAAGGCTTCGCCGAATCAAAAACTCATCTACGCCAACAGCAAGAATCATCTCGATCTCGATCTCGTCACGCTGGCTGAAGTGTTGCACGACGCGGGTTATCGGACGGGGCATTTCGGGAAATGGCACCTTGGATTGAGCCAGGAGCACTGGCCCGAGAAGCACGGATTTGAAGTTGCCTTCCACGCCGAGCCGAGTCCCGGGCCGAGAAGCTATTTCTCGCCTTATGGCGTTCACAACAGTGGTGAGCCCAGTTCGAAGCATCACGTCGGAACCATCACCGACGGAGCAGAAGGCGAATACATCACCGACCGTCTGACGGATGAAGCGATCCGATTCGTCGAAGAGCATAAGAGCGAGCCGTTCTTTCTAAATTTCTGGCACTTCGCCGTCCACGGACCATGGGGGCACAAAGAAGAATACACGAAGCGGTTCGCGGAGAAGACCGACCCGCGTGGCCAACAGCACAATCCGATCATGGCATCGATGCTCAAGAGTGTCGATGAAAGCCTGGGCCGAGTGTTGGACAAGATCGATGAACTCGGGCTGACCGACAACACGCTGTTCATCTTCTATTCGGATAACGGAGGCAACACGCACAGCAACATTCCGGGGAGCCGCCAGATCCAGAACATCAAACCGGGACACCCGAGATGGGAGTTCGTGCAGGACTGGGAAAAATGGGCCGGTGATCAGCCGCCGACAAACAACGCGCCGCTGCGTGAAGGAAAAGGAAGAATCTACGAAGGGGGACAGCGCGTGCCTTTGATGGTGCGTTGGCCGGGCCACATCAAACCGGGCTCCATCAGCGATTCCATCGTCGGTCCGATTGACCTTTATCCGACGATTCTCGAAGCCGCCAGCCTGAAAAATCCCGCAGGACACATCGTGGATGGTGAGTCGCTACTTCCCATCCTGAAACAAACCGGCGAACTCAAACGCCAGGCCTATTTCACCTGGTTTCCGCACCTGATTCCCGCTGTGTCGGTCCGGCAGGGTGATTGGAAGTTGATCCGACGGTTCGAGCCGCATCCCAAATATCCGGAGGTGCGTGAACTCTACAACCTCAAAGAGGACATCGGTGAAACCCGCAATCTGGCGATTAAGAGTCCGGACAAAGTGAAAGAACTGGATGCATTAATCGACCAGTTCGTGAAGGACACAGGCGCGCTTTATCCCAAACCCAATCCGGACTTCAATGCGGCCGCTCCAGGTAAGCGCAACAGCTCGGATCCGATCGCGGGGCTTGTCGCCAGAAAGTGCAAAGTGGTCAAGACGAAAGATGCAATTCGCGTCACCGGGGAAGGACGTCTGCCGTTTTTGGGAACGGCTCAGGTGAGATTTAATGGCCCCTTGATACTGAAGCTTCGCGCTCGCAGCACGGCTGGTGGAAAAGGGCGAGTTCAATGGAGGACCAGCAGTCAAAAGACATTTCCCAAGTCCGCACAGGTTGTCACCTACGATCTTCCCGCAGGCACGAAGTGGCAGGACGTGACGGTTCAATTGCCCATTCGGTTCTTCGCGCATTTTAGTGGGTGCTGCTTGATTTGACGTGTGGAATCGATCTCGGGATCATGGGGGATTTCCGAGGTCGAGACGATGGAATCTCTGAATGCGCATTACCGACTTCTTC
>Ga0114999_10002659_pt1 | contig 23154 bp, 24 predicted proteins | sample ArcticOcean_MG_C_3_FD_89820 | JGI IMG/M metagenome (GOLD analysis project Ga0114999, IMG submission 89820) | Marine microbial communities from western Arctic Ocean - ArcticOcean_MG_CB8_126 | ecosystem: Environmental > Aquatic > Marine > Oceanic | place: Arctic Ocean: Canada Basin | collected...
GAAAATGTGAATTCTTGTCATTCTTAGTGGCCTACTGTTATAAGCACATGATTAACACGACATAACCCTTTCATGCCGCATGGCAGACGTATAGAATGGCTGTAGCTCCATTCATGATAGGATGTTCCGATTTGGCCCGCGTATCCAGCCGGATACCACATACCTTCGACGCATTTAGGAATCGCAGCTACCGAGCACTGTGGACGAGCAACTTCTTCTCGTACATCTCCCGGTGGATGCAGATGACTATGCTGATCTGGCTCGTTTTCAGCATTACAGATTCGGCTTTCAAGGCCGCACTGGTAGGCTTCTTTGGAATGGGTCCTATGCTGCTGCTGGGCATTATAGGCGGGCTACTGGCAGACCGAGCTGACAAGCGCCGACTGCTCATGCTAACCCAATTGGCCAATGTGATCGCCTCCATAATCATAACGATATTGCTGTTTACCGGCACAATGGTCTACTGGCATGCCTACGTTGTCATGATGGTAAGCGGCATCGGATGGGCGCTGGATATGCCCTCCCGCAGGTCCATCGTCATCGATATCCTGGGCCTGGCGCGGGTCACCAACGCCGTCGCTCTCGACTCCTTGGGCATGCACTCCAGCCGCATGTTCGGCCCCGGTCTGGCAGGACTGCTAATCACGCTTATCGACGTTAAGGGCGGTTACGTCGTTGCGGTAATTTTCTATTCACTGTCAGTCATTCTAATGGCCGCCGTTACCCTACCCGAGGGAAGAATCCAGCCAGTCATTGGCAACACCGCGTCGAATGCCTTCCGGAACCTTGCCGAGGGCTTCAAGTACGTCCGAAGCAACAACACCATCATGGCGGTGGTGCTTATCACCATCTTCATGAACTTCATGCTGTTCCCTTACCAACAGCTAATTCCTGTTGTTGCCGTTCGTGTGTTGGATATCGGACCGGGACTGATGGGCCTGATGCTAGCTGCGGAGGGCTTTGGCGCTCTAAATGGAGCGCTGGTCATTGCGTCACGCTCGGACATGAGTTACCACGGTCGGGTCTACCTGTACGGCTCGCTTCTGGCACTTTCGATGATGCTTATGCTGGCGCTATCACGCTGGTATGGGCTTTCCCTTCTGGTGCTGTTCATACTGGGGCTGGGCACGTCGGGCTTCGGGACCATGCAAGGGACGATCGTGATGCTGGTCGCCCGCGACAACATGCGGGGCCGCGCTCTAGGCATAATGTCGCTGGCTATAGGCGCGGGCCCTCTAGGTGCCCTGGCCATTGGTGCCGTAGCCGACGCCACCAATGCTCCAACCGCCATGGCGATCAATGCCATCAGCGGATTTATCCTAGTGGCGCTAATAGGCCTGTTCTGGAAATCCATAAGGCAGAAGATGGTGGCGGACACTTCAGACATTGAAGTTGAGGCGGGTGAAAAGGGAGCTGAGCAACAGGTGCCGCGCTCGGACGAGGATACGGGTCAAAAAATGCCGGCAGCGGATTAGTTAGCTTCGAACTTATTCTAGTTAACCCAGAACCACGGCGCCCTCGTCCATGAGCATGAGGTAGGGCTCGCCGAATTGGGTATGATTAGCTAAGTCCCAGTCGTCGGGCGAATCAGCGGGCTTCATGCGAATGCCCCAGTCGCCACCAAACACCAGGTGCACAACGGCCTGCCCCGAGTCGGACACAGGCGAGTACAGTGCGGGACAAGGCGAACCGTCGCCTTCGCTACTCCAGCCCGTGACGTCGTAGAGGCCGATGGCTTTGCCCGGCTCGTCCAGCACGACTTGGGATATAGGAACAGGGTCGGCATGGGCCTCATACAGCATCAGCGGCATGTACTCGCTGTTGGCGTTTTCTTCGACTTCCAGGTAGATAGACTCAGGCATCTTTTAAATTGCTCCGATTGTCATTGCGGACTGTGACTACACGGTTTTAAATTTAAGTGAATGATTCAAAAAGCCTGTGGTTCGACAGGCTCACCACGAACGAATATGTGATCCGGGTTCGGGCCTAATATTAGCTCCACATACGCCAATGCCCGGCCTTCGTATTTCTACGAATCCCACTACCCTATGCCTTCATGTGCAAACGAAAACTCTATTTAGAACTAAAACTACGGCGCATGCGGTAGGTGGTCATCTCTGGCTCGATAGGAGCGACGGGCATGTATTCATCCATCTCCTCCACCTTGGCCACGATGAACCAGGGGCCGTCCTCCTCCATAGCTTGCATGAAGACCGACTGAAGCTCCTCTTCGTCCGACACGGTAGCGGTCTTGGCTATGCCGCAGCTCTTGGCGACCTGCTCCAGGTCAGTGCCATAGGCGGTGTGGCTAGGCTGGTTACCTGTCTGCGCCCACTGCTCGTTGTCCCACACAACGACGATGAGATTCTTGGGCTTCTCCCGACCTATAGTAGCGATGGTGCCCATATTCATGAGCAGCGACCCGTCGCCGTCAAGCGACACGACTCTTTCCTCAGTGGACAGCGCCATGCCCAGAGCAATAGACGAGCAAAGACCCATCGATCCATAAGTGTAGAAGTTGCGGTCGCGGTGACCGGCGTGCCAGAGTTCGTCAGTGGACGGGCCTAGGTTGGCGACCACGGGGGCGTCTCCAACGCGATTCAAGAGCATTTTGGTAGCGGAGAACCTATGCAAGTTTCCCTCCATGCAGAAGCGGTGTCATACAGAGTGCCAGTGGTTGCCTAGACGAGAGGCAGAGCTTGATCGCCCCGCTTACGCGCCGGTCAAGCCTGTCCTCGGTGTCCAGCGTGTAGTACGGCAGACCCAGCACATCAAGAATCGGCCTGACGGACCTTCCCATGCCGACCTGAGCGATGTTGAACTCGCCTACCTCGCCCCGCATGTTGATGAACATTGGCACCGGTATTCGGGAAGGTATACAAAGGCTGGTCAGTGCGTTGATGCAGTTGCCAAATCCGCTGGACTGCATGAACACGGCGGCATTGCGACCAGTAGCGTACGCCCCTGCTGCTATGCCTATGGCTTCCTCCTCCCGCGTGGCCGAGACCACATGGAAGTAGGGGTCGTCCTGCATTAGCTTGGTGACCTGATGAATGCTTATGTCCGGTACGTATGCGATGAGGGAGACTTCGTTCTCCTTCAACGCCTCAACAATAACGTCTGCCCACATTTTTTTAAATAATCCCCTTGATAGGTTTGTTGCTTTGGCTTAGGCGTTTGAACTCGATTTGAACTCAAAAGGTCCGTTTACTAGCACGAATTTAATGAATCCGATTCTTCAGCAAAATGGCTCTGGCTGGCTATCCGAAACCAAGCGTTTGTACACCCACGCGACGCCTGCTCTAAAATTTGGTTCGTTAGCAGCATTGCACCGCCAACTATCCAAAATCAAATGCCCATGATGTTGTAGCCGGTGTCTACGTGAAGAATCTCGCCGGTGATGCCGCTGGCCATGTCGCTTAGCAAAAAGAGCGCGGCGTTGGCCACCTCGTCGGTGGTGATGTTGCGGCGCATGGGCGAGCGCTCCGCATGAACCCGCTTCATATCGCGGTAGTGGCTTATCACTCGAGAGGAGAGCGTATCCAGCGGGCCTGCTGAGACCGCATTAACACGGATATTGTCTTCTCCCAGGTCGTACGCTAGCTGCCGGACCTCGTTCTCCAACGCGGCCTTAGCTGTGCCCATTACGTTGTATCCGGGAAAGACCTTATTGGCTGCCTGAAAGGTCAGCGTCAAAATGCTGCCACCGTTCTTCATTAGTGGAGTGCCGTACTTTGATAAGGAAACTAACGAATAGGCGCTGATGTCCAGCGCCATGCGGAAGCCCTCGCGGCCTGTGTCCACAAACCTGCCGCCCAGGTCGTTGCGATCTGCGAAGGCTATGCTGTGAACGATGATGTCCAGGCCGCCCATGGCCTCACCGACCTTGTCGAAGGCAACCTTGACGTTCTCGTCGTCGCTGACGTCGCATTCGATTAGTGGTGAGTCGCCTTCCAAGGTTTCTGCCAGTTTGGCGACGCCGTCTCGAACGCGCTCGTTCTGGTATGCGATTGCCATACGCGCACCGGCCTTGTTTAGTGTCTGGGCAATGGACCAGGCGATGCTGCGGTGGTTGGCGACGCCAAACACGATGCCGTTCTTGCCGGACAGGTCAACCTGATACATGGGGCCTCCTCTAAACAGCTGTTGCTAATGATGTGTCGCGGCCCTGTTGGCGGCGACGCGGAATGACCAAAATTGGTAGCACTGATTGTATGGGGTGACAAGCGACGGAGCAAGTTTTTCAGGCCAATTCTTGGAGCAGTCGTTGGCTCGAAACGGAATGCCCGGAAAGTATTTGGGCAAGGGGCTTGCGGGTAAATGGACCCGCTGTCTTCGCGTATAGGTTCAGTATATTGGTAATCCTGAAGTTGCATTGTTTTAAATCGGGAATGCCACTACGGTATGGCTTTTATTAAGGTAACAACATCATGATACCCACATGTTATGTTCTTTATGATGCTCAACAACTTACTTATATCGGCACAGACAAGCAGGTCTTGCCATTTTGATTCTTAAAACCCGAAACCACGGCAAGACGTAACGATTAACCGATTCTTAAAATTCATCAACTTTTAACGAGGTACGCAGAATCAGGTAGGAGAGAGCGAATTTGAAAAATGCCGCGGACTTTCAAGAACGGTCATTTTTTGCCAGGGAACACCTCGAGTCGCTCTATTTCTCAACAGAAGGCCATCTGAACCGCCTGCGGTATTGGAGTGCATTACTACTGCTTGTACCCGTCATGATTTCTTGGTTTGGCTTTTCCATCATTCTCGTTGGGGTAGGCTCTTGGCCCGCTGAATTAGGCGCCGTCTTATTCATCGTGGGATATATCCTAATACTGGTTTTCGCCATTGTGCTTCTAATAAAACGAGCCCACGACCGAAACCACAGCGGCTGGTATCTATTGCTAATGATGGTTCCAATTTGGGGACTTGTCGTTCAAATAGATTTGTACTTCTATGGGGGAACTTATTATAAAAATAAGTACAGCGAGGACCCGCGGGAACTCCAAAGAAATATGGTTTCCTTATTTGAGGAAGATTAAAGCTAGTCCAACGCCTTCCAGTAGCGGCGGCCTTCCAGCCGGACCAACCTCCCGTAACCTGGCGCTGGGTAGTGACCGGAGACCAGCACAGCGTTGTCGGCCTCAATAAGGTCCATGAGCTTTTTGCGAGTCTCCGCCGACACGTCAGGCTTGGAGTCGGCTCTTGGACTCCAGTGCGTCTCCTGGGCCTGCGCGGGTACGTGAGAGGCGTCTCCCACGATGATGGCCTTCTCGCCGCCGGACGAGATAAGTAGGCTGGTGTGCCCCGGCGTGTGCCCAGGCGTCGGTATGGCAGTCAGTTCGCTGGTCAGCACCTGCTCGCCGTCCATAAGCTCCAGCAAACCAAGCGCCTCCAATGGAAGCACCTGCTCCTTGATATAGGAGAATCGCTCCATGCCCGCCCGACGAGTGAATATGCGCCAATCGGTCTCAGGCACGTAGTACTTGGCATTGGGGAAAGTCGGCCTCCAGCCATCGCCATCCGGCGTGAAGTTCCAGCCGACGTGGTCTCTATGCAGATGGGTGATCATGACCATGTCGACGTCGTCCGGGTTGATGCACTTGGCCCGAAACTCGTCGTGCAGCAGACCCGTCTCCAGCGTATCGAGGTCATATGACTTCAGACCTAGCCCCGTATCCACCAGCACCGTCTTGCCGTCGCTGCGCAAGAGGAAGCAGCCCATGTTCATTAGCAGATCGCCCTTGGGAGATAGATCACTGCGATAGGCATCCCATTGTTGCGCTTCGATGTCCGGAAAGAAATCGGAAGGCGCAAAACGAAGGCGACCATCAGAGAGCGATGCGATTTCTACGTTGCCTATAGTGGTCCTGTAATCCGCCATTCGTTGCTTCCTTATAAAGTGGGCCCAGGTTTAGCCAGAGTTAGGTAGATGCAGCCTGTAGATGCAGCCTAATGGTAATAGGGGACCACTTCCCTGCCCAATATTTCCAACTGCTCCTGAATCAGTTCAGGAGAGCATGCAGGCCTAATGACGAACTTTGCAGCACCCGCCTCTATGTACTTGTCTATGACCTCTCGGACCTGCTCCGGCGTACCGAAGGCCGAGAACTCTCGCCAGTGCTTGTCTTCTCGCCGGCGCGCCATGTATGGTTCCGCCAGCCGCTCGCCCTCCTCAGGCGTATCGGCGAAGCACACGCTGAACAAGGTGCCGTAGTGATCGTCCTCGATGTCGTTGTTGTACTCCTGCGCCAACTCTTTGATCTTCTTGACGCCCTCGCCAACCTCGTCTGGTGTAGCTTGGGAGACCAGCCAGCCGTCGCCGATTCTGGCCGTGCGTCGCAATGCGGGCTCGCTGCGGCCGCCAATCCAGATAGGCGGCATGCCGTTAGGAGGAAAGACGGGCTTGGGCTGAATCGTTACGTCGTTGAGAGTGAAGTGCTTGCCGTGATGCGTCACGTGGTCCTGCGACCAGAGCTTGCGCATGACTTCGATGGCCTCTTCGGTACGGCTGACGCGCTGCCTGCGAACCGTGCCGCACGCCTCATACTCCGCAAGGTCATCTGCACCGAGACCCACCGCGGGCAACGTTCGGCCACCTGACAGGAAATCCAGTGTAGCAATCTCTTTGGCCAACACAGTGGGATTTCTCAAGGGCAAGGCAATTACGCTGGTGCCGAACTTCAGCTTCTTCGTGCGGCCTGCGATGAAGGACATGGCGACGATTACTTCCATGTTCAGGGCAGGGCCAACTACACGGTCGCTAAACCAGATGGAGTCTACGCCAAGCTCCTCACAGGTATCTGTATAACGCCATAGGAGTTCCGGGTCGGGTTCAGAAAAAGGCCATCCGCCAAGTCCAACGCCGATCTTAATAGACATGTACAGCCCTCATTTCAGGTTTGTAGAGATTCAGGCTGAGTGTAGCCCCGAGGCTGCTTTACTGCAAGGAGAGCTTATTGCTCCCTAAATCGCCTGGCGCTGAAGTGGTCGATCATTTCAGTGTCTTTGCCAACGATAAGGTCGGCCATTAGTTTTCCTGTTACTGGACTAAGCAGGATGCCATTGCGGTAGTGCCCCGTGGCCACCATCAGACCGTCCCAGCCGGGCACGGCTCCCAGCATGGGAGCGTCATCGGGGGAGCCAGGCCGAAGCCCCGCCAAGGCCCAGTTTAGAGTGGCGTCACGCAACGAAGGTATCAGGCTGGTGGCCACTTCAAGGACATCCTGAATCGCGCCAGCGGAGACCCGATTGTCGAACCCTACCTCCTCCACCGATGCTCCGACGATGATAGAGCCGTCCGCCCGGGGAACGAGCATGCCCCATGAGCCATGAATAACGCTCTGAAAGCTGCGACCTGCAGGCTGCAAATTCAGGTTGAGGCCTCGAACCGGCCTGACTGGAATATCTCCACCCACACTTTCAGCCAGGGCATGAGTCCAGGGTCCCGCTGCCAAGATAATGTTGTCGGCGTAGATCTCGTCGTCAGGCAGCCGCACGCCTGTGATAGTGAGACCGCTGCGCACCAGACCCACAGCCTCGGTAGCCTGCATGATCTGTGCTCCGTGCCACTCCGCCGAGCGAGCGAATGCCAGGCTAAGTCGCTGGTTGTTTACTTTGCAGACCTCCGGCATGTAAAAGCCACCCAGAATCTCCGGGCCGACCTGTGGCTCGTAGTCATGCACTGATTCAAAGTCCATCCAGCGACCGCTGCCTCCCGCCTCGGCCACTTTGATGCCCAACCCCTGGTATTCGCTGACCTCATCGTCGGTCAGCGCGAGGCCAAGCTCACCGCACCGCGAGAATTCGACGTCCACGCCACAGGTCTCGCGTAGCTCTTGCGCCACATCCGGGAACATAGCCAGGCTCTCAAATGACATGCGAGTATAGGGGTCGTCGCTCTTTAATAGAGGTGAGGACAGCACACCGGAGGCTGCGTTGGAGGCCTCCATGCCAATCTGGCCGCGCTCCAATAACGTGACCTTCACGCCGGCCTTGGACAGGTAATAGGCAATGGAGCAGCCTATCACTCCTCCCCCAACAACGATTGCATCCGAAACTTTTGTATTAATTAGCTTTCACCTGATTGATAGGGCTTTCGTAGCAGTGCTGCTTCCGGCCAACCGAACGCAAAAACCTAACTGAGCGCGGCTGGATAGGTAACATGGGGACAGCGTTGCAGTCCGACGCGATGTAGCCAGATATTAGTCTGACCGACGGCAGTTAAGTGGATTAGACTTCGTGATACCGCCAGAGACGGAACCCGTAGTACGCAGAACCAAAAATCGAGCTAACCATTGCTGCACCAAATATGAACGTCCAGTTCGCGGGAGACTTGGCATCGCTGGTAAAAGCAAATCTCGTGTTGCGCACACCGTCGGGATAGACAGCCTCTCCGTACCACAGGCCAAACCAGGCCCCCAGCGCAGCTCCGACGAAAGCGACAGCCAGGCTGATGTAAATAATTTTGTTTCGAGCTTCTGGCTTAAGCCATGCAAGAAACGTAGCGCTACCGGCTCCAATGCAGGTGGCCCATACAAACCACTCTATGTCCAGAAACACGCTGTGTCCGGTCGCCCCTGCAATCACGAACCCTACAAATCCGAATATCAGTGAAAGAATAAAAGAGATGCCACCCCGCAAACCCATCGCCAAAATATTTTCCAATTACATCTCCTGAGATTCTTCGATTTTATTTTTTGAGACTTGAAGTATATATCATCGCCACAGGGACTCTCTGCCTACTAGACGTCGCTGCGCTAACCCCAAACAAGACAAAGGGAACGAACCCGTAGGTCCGTCCCCTTCTCGCATTTAATTACAATCTAAACGAAGAAATGCCTAATCGTCACCCTGTGCCACGGCCACATGCAAGATGCCCATTTCCTCAGCTCTACGAAGGACAGTTGCGCGTTGCTCCACTGTGAGAGGCTGACCAGGTGCTCTCGGATCACCACAGTCGATGCCAAGCCGCTCGCTCAGGATTGCCTTCGCAGTCGGATGCAGGCCGAACTCGCGGACAAGCATGGTGGCCTCGCTGGCCTTTTCCTGAGCTACCTCAGCACGCTTGATGTCTCCGGCATTGTATGCGTCCCAGATTTCGAGCCAAAGATTCGGCGCGAAGTTAGGAGGCCCATCTACACATCCCACGGCGCCAATTGTCATGGCAGGCAGCATGAGCAGGCTACTTCCTATAAAACAGTCCAGACCCATGTTTGCAAATGCCCGGACGTTGGGGAAGGTAGGAGCGGAATGCTTCAAGCCCTTGAGCTGAGGAACCCCATCCTGAATCTTGAGCATAAGTTCTGGGGTAATCTCAACTCCTGTAGATTGAGGTAAGTTGTAGACAAACAGAGGCAGGTTCGCGGCTTCCCCGACGGCCCGATAGTGTTCGACTATGGCCTCATCGGACTGCCTGTAGAAGAATGGCGGCACGCAACAGATCGCCTCAACTCCGGCCCTGGCAGCGTTTGCAGCTAGCGCCACGGCTCGTTCCGTGGTGGGAGCGCCGACGTGCATGATGTTCTTAATCCTGCCCTTGGACTGATCGGCGGCGATTTCGGCAATACGCATATTCTCTTCGTCGTCCAAGAAAATACTTTCACCAGTGCCGCCAGCCACCCAAAAGCCATGGACTCCGGCCTGGATATTGAACTCCATCACCTCTCGGAAGGCCGCCTCATTAAGCTTGCCGGTGTCTCTACTCATCGGTGTAATTATCGCTGGAAACAGTCCTTCGAAATCCGCCATTGTCGTCCTCCCGTAATATATGTACTGAATCAGTTGGCTTATCCGGCGCAATTCTACCACTTAGGTCAATCAGGCATACATTTTGATAAATCGTTGAGTGCAAGCAGTCTTTAATAACGTTCCAATCGCCGGCAAAACGCATATCTAAGCACCATTCACAGCGGCTTCATCCACCCGTGATCTGCTGTGGCAATAGAAAGAGCGATAAAGGGCAAGATTTTGTTTTTGTTAAGGCGGACAGAAGGGGTGGACTGCCAGGAGCGCCCCCTTAATAAGAACAATGCACAAACTAGGAAAATGCTGACCTCTTCTTATTACCGACGCGCCGATTTTCTTGACCTCCCATAAACAGAAAATATTGAAGGGCAATCGCGATAATTCGGGACGTGTTTACCGATAATTAATGGTCGCCAACTACATAATTGTCTTGCAACATATGGAGCATAATCAAGGGGAAAACACTGTCTGTGAGTTGTGGATTAAGACCAGTCCGAAGCCGTTCCACAATGGTTCCCTAACTATTGACTTGACGTTAGCGTTGTGTTAAAACTGGCAAATTAACGTTAGCGTTGTGTTAAGATATAGCCAACCTTTCGCATACCCAAAATCTCTGGATACAAAACAGAAGGAGGATCGACCGAATGTGGCCTAAACGGTTAAACAAGAAGCTCCTCATTGGAGTGACCGCGGCAACAGCCCTATTAGCAGCAATTGCTTGTAGCTCTGCGCCCACAGCATCGCCTAGTGCACCAGCGGCGCCAGCGGCGCCAGCGGCAGCTGCACCAAGTGGCGGAAGCTCCGCGGCGCCAGCAGCAGCAGCAGCAGCGGCACCAGCGGCACCAGCGGCACCAGCGGCACCAGGGGCGGCAGCAGCAGCAGCGCCAGCGGCAGCATCGAGTAGCGGCAGCGCGTTCAATCCCCAAGGTACGTTGACTGTTGTTCACTTCGACTGGGACGAGCCTAACGGACTACCCAGGTTCTGCACCGCTGGCTGTGCAGAGACGATTTACATGTCCGGCGCAACAGACACGCTCTTCATAGCAAAGGCGCAGTCCGATGGCAGCGTTGCCACAGAGCCGATGCTCGCGTTGGACTTCACATTGGACCCCAGCCTTGAGTTCGGAGACTTCAATCTTCGACAGGGCGTTCAGTTCCACAATGGGTGGGGCGAAATGACGGCTAAGGACATTGCGTTCTCCTATAACGATGCCAACTCCGTCACAAATCCTGAGAGCATCCACGGTCAGGCCGGTGACTTTGCACCACTAATTAAATCCATGGAGCCCCTGGACGACTACACCGTCCGACTGAACTACCGGAACTATGACAGCCGAGGCGTTTTGCATCGGTTCAGTTCCTTCTGGCAGACAGCCGGTATCGTTAGCAGTGCCCTCTTTGAGACTTCAGGCGTCGAAGGCATGCAAGACGATTACACTGGCGTTGGCGCATTCGTCATTGACGAGTGGGTAGACGACAAAGGCCTAGAATTACACGCGTTCGAAGACTACTGGGGAACCTCTGAAGGCCTAGGGCCATTTGTACAGAGGCTCAGGCTCCTTCAGATTGGTGAAGCGGCATCCCGCCGAGCCATGCTGGAGACCAATGAGGCACAGATTGCTCACGTGCCTTTGAAGGACTTCCCTGCGTTGGTTCAAATGGGATTCACCGCTCAAAAAGGTGCCGGATTCAACTCAATTGACAACATCTCAATGGCGGGTAACTACTGGGAGCAGTTTAGCGCTCTAACCGGTGCACCTCTAGAGCGTGACCGCGACACCAGCAAGCCTTGGGTAGGGAACCCGTTTGAGGACGGCGACGAATATGACGAGACCACTCCATCCATGATTTCGTCTATGAAGGTTCGAAACGCTTTCGCACATGCGATTGACCGCGAAGCGCTTTTGGACAGTATCCTAGGTGGGCTAGGTTTCGTTAACTACCAGCCTTACCTGTCCACTCAGAATCCCAGCTACAATACAGACTGGAATTTTGAGAAGGACTACGACCTGGCCCGTTCTCTAATGGCAGAGGCTGGCCATGCAGGTGGCTTTGAGATGGACTTCCACCTGAGGGACCAGGCTCAATGGCATGAAACGGGTGAGGCCATAGCCGCCACCTGGCTGGCAGAACTCGGTGTTAAGGCTAACCTGATCAAGGCCGCGTACAGCACTTACAGGCCTGGTCTAGTTGCCCGAACCACCAACACCCCAGCATTCGCAGTCTGTGGTGACGAGAACAAAGCAAACTTCCCATATGACTGGGCCCATGGATTCGTGAAAAGCAGCATGAGCGCTGGCGGCTACGGTGTAGGACAGGAAATCCCCTACGCCTCCAAGAGCTACCTCGGCATGGCCGGCGAGCCAGACAAGGCCAAGCGCGAAGTATTGGCTGCCGAGTTCTACACAAACAACAAGAAGTTTGCGAACTGCATCGGTATCTTCGAAGTACCACAATGGGTGCTGTATGATGCAGAGCAGGTTGTAGCCTGGGACCAGAGGCCTATGGCCAACGGTAACCAGACCGCAATGAACAACTACCGCACAATCAAGCTTGCCAACTAACACTCAGAAGCAATAATAGGCGGGCTTAAAACAGAAGTGCCCCCTCTAAACAAGGGGGCACTTCTGACGAAACCGGCGTCACATAGGGAGCGCAGATGCCGGACGTTATTGGCATTTAGCTCCAAAAGACGTATATTACTCAAACTCTATGATGTTACTGCCTTCTGGCTTAAATTTGCTGGATAGTCACGATGGCGAAATGAACGGGCGGTTGGGTACACCAAAATTACCCCCGCATTGGGGATTTGGGATAGGGGTACGACAATATGGCAAAATTCCTACTGAGACGATTTGCCTTTTCGATTTTTGCCTTAATTGGGGCAACATTGGTCACTTTCGGTCTCTCGAGAATGGCAGGTGACCCAAGATATCTTTACGCTCAAGAGGGCGGCTACGGCATTACCGAAGAACGTTGGGACTCCCTGGGCATTGAATTAGGTCTGAATTGGAAGGACGGCACTCCAAAGCCCGTGGTCTTCCAGTACTCGGTGTGGCTAGGAAATATCGTCAGAGGCAATTGGGCAGACAGCCTGCTGGACCGTAAACCAGTCATCAACAAGATAAAAGAACGAATCCCTCCAACTCTTAAGATGGGATTGGCTGCTTATATCTTCGCGACGGTCATCGGCATCCCACTAGGAGTGTTATCCGCAGTCAGACGTGCTACCTTTTGGGACTACATGGGAAGGGGGTTCGCACTGCTTGGGCAGGCGATGCCTGTCTTCTGGGTCGGCATTATGTTGGTCCTGGTCTTTTCGGTGCAGCTCCGATGGTTACCGACTGGCACCTTAGGGGAAAGTGGCAACAATCCCAAATACTTTGTATTGCCGACTATCACACTCGGTTGGATCGCTGCTGCCAGCTACCTGCGCCTCGTTCGCTCAGCGATGTTAGAGGTCATGGACTCTGAATTCATCAAGCTAGCCAGGGCAAAAGGTGTCCCTAACATGGTGGTCATCTGGAAGCACGGCTTCAAGAATGCCCTCATCGCGCCACTTACATTCTCTTCCCTTATTTTAACGGGATTCATTACCGGCGCGGTTGTGACGGAGACCATTTTCTCCATTCCAGGGCTTGGACGGTTAGCATTCGAATCGATTCAGAATAATGACTTTCCTGTCATGGTAGGAACTGTCCTCGTGTTCACCTTCATGTACGTCTTTATTAACTTCGTTACAGACTTACTGTACGCAGTCATAGACCCTAGAATTCGATTCGCTTAGGTAGGGATGGAATGGCAAATCTAGACACTACAGCGGACATACTCGCAAAGAATATATCGGGTGCAGATAGAGGCACCCTTGCTCGAATGTGGAATGTTTTTCGGCGCTGGCCGATTATTCCGATTGTGGTCCTAGGCACTCTGGTTTTTACGGGCGTATTTGCGGACCAACTAGCACCACATAGCCCTTACGTGGCAGACCCATTAGATCGCAACATTCCACCAGTTTGGTACCCGCCTATTGTCCTTAACGCCCAGGATTCGAGCGACGCGTTATCATTCCCTGTGCCAGTCAACTTGACCGTCGTAGAGGCCGCAATAGAGTACGGCATCGACCCAACTGGCCTGGATACAAGAGAGAAAGTACAAGCGGCATTTCTTGAAAAAGGCTGGAAGGCAAGAGTCCAGTTCCCGACTTGGGATCACATCCTTGGAGGTGATCAGATCGGCAGGGACCTTTTCAGCCGAGTTATCCACGGCGCACGGGTCTCGTTAATAGTAACGGCGATATCCCTGGGAAGCGGTATGCTAGTGGGCATTTCTATGGGGCTGGTCTCCGGCTACTATGGAGGCTTCGTCGATGAAATAATCATGCGCATCACGGACATTTGGCTAGGTCTTCCCTTTATTCTTGTCGCCATTGTTGCGGTTATAGCCCTAGGGCAGACCTTCACAATTCTTCTGGTCCTGTTAGCACTGCTAGCGTGGCCACCGTTCATACGTAATGTTCGGGGCGAGGTGCTGACCCTTAAAACTAGAGACTACGTTGCTCTAGCAAAGGTATCTGGTGCGTCCACATTCCGAATCATGGTTTGGCACATCCTACCTGGTGTGTTCAACACAGTAATTGTCATAGCAACACTACGAGTTGGGCAGCTGATTCTTGCTGAAGCCATACTCAGCTTCCTTGGCGCTGGCATACCCCCACCCACACCTGCGTGGGGCGCAATGGTGGCAGATGGTAGGACTTACCTAAACGACGCGTGGTGGATCGCTTTCTTCCCAGGTGTTGCCATCTTCTTGCTTGTGATGTCCCTCAATTTCTTGGGAGACTGGATGCGGGATCGATTCGATCCAAGACTCCGACAACTCTAGAGGTCTTTAGATATAATAAGTGCAAAATCAAATAAGTCCTAAAGGGCGGTGTAGATGAACACAGTACGGTCCAGCAGATCCCTGCTTTACTTATCCGTGCTATTGGCAATCCTCATGTTGGGGGCTCTGGCCTGCGGGGTGAAATCAGGCAATAGAAGAGGAGCCCGCCCTACCCAGACTATCGAGTTTCATCGCTCACCAGTTACTGCGTTGGAAAAGTTCCGCGTAGACGTCACCAACGATGATACGGGGTGCTCTTCTCATCCCGCTGACGTTGACGCCGCAGTGGGGCAGCGAATTCGCTTCGCAATTCAATTAGTTTCTGAAGGCGTCACAGCCGGAGTCGCTGGAACTTCCGCCCAGTTGATCGGCGAAAGCCAGACAGTAACATACTCAATACCGGGGCTCGAATTGTCCGGCTCTGGTGGTGCTTTTTTGCCAGGTGTAACATCTTTCGAGTTGCAGCTTAGTTCCGGGAATCGGACCAGCTATGACTTCAATGTGGCAAATGCTGGAACCTTCGATATCCTCTGCGACAGTGCGAAGGTTGGTGTTTTTACGTCAAAGTAGTTCCAACCCAACGTAGCCATTAAACTAGCAATATAAAGAACGCGACCTTCGTACGAGGGCCGCGTTCTTTATTATTCAGTAGGAACATCGCTCCCACCATACGTTTTCATATTACAACGATAGTAATTTTATCGTCGCCCAGAATCCCGTCAGAGGTCCCACCAACCCTCTCACAGCTCCACAGCGCTGGAATCACGCCATTCGACCTATTCTCCGTCTAAGGCATCTTACGTCCCTCTAGCCATTCGCTGGGCAATTACAAGACATATTAAAAGGCCTTCGGAACGATTGATCCGAAGGCCTTTACCTAATCCCTATTGGCTTGTAGGAGCGTCTATCCCTCTGGCGGGTACAGGTGGCAGACCACCCTATGTCCCGGTACAGGATGGGCGACTTCCGGGGGTGTCTCCGCGCAAGGTTCATACGCCAGGTTGCAACGCGGATGGAAATGGCAACCTATGGGCGGATTGATCGGTGAAGGAACCTCACCAGTCAAGATGATCTCTTCCCTCTCAATGTCTGGATGAGACGGCAGCGCAGCTGACATCAGTGCCTTCGTATATGGGTGAAGCGGGTTGTCGAATAGTTCTTCGGTTTCGGCTTCCTCTACAAGCCTACCCAAGTACATCACGCCTACTTTATCGCACATGTACCGCACTGTAGCCAGGTGATGCGCAATCAGGAGGTATGAGAGGTTATGTTCCTCTTGAAGGTCCTCAAGAAGGTTCATTATCTGCGCACGAATAGAAACATCCAGCGCCGATACAGGCTCGTCCAGAACGATCAGTCGTGGCTTAAGAGCTAGCGCGCGGGCCACTCCGATTCTCTGTCGCTGGCCACCACTAAATTCGTGAGGAAACAGGTCGGCCTGGTACGCCTGTAGTCCGACCTCTACCAAAAGTTCCTCTACACGAGTCTTAATCTGACCCTTGGTCAAGGTGCTATTTACTACCAGGGGCTCCCCTACGATTCCGCTGACCCTCATGCGAGGATTCAGAGAGGCCCACGGGTCCTGGAATACGGCCTGAACGCTGGACTTGTATATCTTATTATCTTCTTTGGTCATATCCAAGGCATTTTTGCCATCGAATATGATTTCGCCTTCGGTGGGATTTTCCAGCAGAAGAACCATCTTGGCGGTCGTCGTCTTGCCACAGCCAGACTCCCCCACCAGTCCGTAGGTCTTCCCCTCTTCGATTTCCAGGTCGATGCCGTCCACTGCCTTCAGCCAGGTCTTTTGCCTGCTAAAGAGGCTCGTAGCGACAGGAAAATGCTTCTTAAGGCCTTTTACTTGTAGAACAGTATTGCCACTCGAAGTGCTCAAGTTCTCTCCCTCTAATCATCTGCCTCAGTAGTTGTGGGGGCCGCTTCTGCATCTGCCGCACTTGTGGCCGCTGCCGGTGTAGATGCCCCGTCTTCTCGCAACCAGCAGGCAGCAATCTGACCGTCACCCACATCAAATACAGGCGGATATGCCTGATGACATTTCTCCATCGCGTAAGGACACCTAGGAGCGAAAGAACAGGCATCGGGAAGGTCAAAAAGCACCGGGGGCTGGCCAGGTATGGCGTAGAGTCTCTGTGCCTTCTCTTCCATCTTCGGCACAGACTGAATAAGCGCTTCTGTATATGGATGCGAGGGGTTATTGAATATCTGCCTTACATCACCCTGTTCCACAATCTTGCCAGCGTACATAACCGCCACGCGGTCGCACATTTTGGCCACGATTCCGAAGTCGTGAGTGATGAAAATAATACCTACGCCAGTCTCTTCCTGAAGGTCTCGAAGAAGCCTCAGGTACTGGGCCTGAATCGTCGCATCCAGCGATGTTGTAGGCTCGTCAGCGATGAGTACCTCAGGGTCGCATGAGATGCCAATTGCACCAACCACACGCTGCCTCATGCCCCCGCTAAGCTGGTGCGGGTAGTCCTTTATCCGGATTTCCGGCGCAGGAATTCTGACCCTGCGAAGCATTTCAATAACGTTGTCTTTCAGCCCTTGTCCGGACTGATTCTTGTGTATTTTTAATGCCTCGCCAACCTGGTCCTCAATGTCAAACACAGGATTGAGAGCTGTCATTGGGTCTTGCAGGACCATGGCGATCCTGTCACCTCGAATTTTTGCCATCTCCCCTTCGTCAAGCTGAAGGATATCTTCACCCATCAATTTGACTTGGCCACCAACGATGTGGCCAGGAGGAGAAGCCACGAGACGCATTATGGACAGTGTGGTCACGGACTTGCCGGAACCGGACTCGCCAACGATGCCCAGGGTCTCTCCCTTTCTGAGCTGGAAACTGACGCCGTCCACGGCCTTTACAACGCCCCATCTAGTCACGAAATAGGTACGCAGATCCTGCACGTCTAGAACTACATCACCTATACGGGTTTCGTTATTCATCCTTATTGGACTCCTCTCAATACGGATACATTCCAGTGCTAATCGAGGCCCAGTTGCCGGGCCCATTGGAACTACAGTTGGAACCTTTCTAAGTAGGTGCCAAATCTAAGTAGGTGCCAAAACCCATCCAAAATAATTGTCGCAACTATAGCTAATCTCCCCGCAAAACGCAACCCGACATCAGAATACATTGCGCTTCACAGGCCAATCAGGAAATCAAAGCGGGAGCAGCTGTGCACATCCTTATTAATGTGCCTGGAGCCTTACTGCACGTTGGCGACATGCACGCCAGACAAGGTGAAGGCGAGATCTGCGGAGCCGTAGGTATCGAAACAGGCGGAAAGGCTCGCCTGCGCTGCGAACTGTCAGAGCGACCGCATCCCATGACCTGGCCGCGAATTACAGATGAGAGGCTTATCATGACCACTGGCATCGCAAAGCCTGCCGAGGACGCCTTCCGCATAGCCCTGTCGGAGATGATTCTTTGGCTGAAGGAGGACTACGGGTTTGCCAGAGGCGAGGCTTACCTATTTCTTGGAGAGGTTCTCGAGGCTCGATGCACCCAGTTCGTCAACCCGATTTTTAGCTACGTTGCCAAGGTTAATCGCAAATACCTGCCTCAGCGCATTTAGCCTTCTGACAGGCAGGGCAGGCTAAGCCTACTGTGGTTCAGGGAAGAAATCGGCACCCTTCATCATGGTGTCCTGCTGCTTGATTGCCAGACCACGGACCCTGGGCAGGTAGTCATTGGTCCAGCGAGGGTCATTATGCACTGCTGCGCGGGCCTTTTCGTAGTGTGTGTAGTCCTGATAGGCCCAGATGTGCACGATTCGATGCTGCGGCCCTATGTCTGTGTAGTACCAGCCTGCCAGCTTGATGCCCTGGTCCTCGCGGATTTTTAGCGCTACCTCTTTTACGGCCTTCATGTACTCGGGCACTGCGCCGGGTTTGAGGTCGTAAACTCGCATGTTGTAGATCATGTCTCTCTCCTGATAGTTTATTGCCAGGCCAGTACAGCAGTTTCCCGCCAGACTGCACACGAAGGGCACACAGCCTCGCTGGCCGGGGCGCGGCTATCATCCCATATATTGGATACAAGTCAAGGTTAAAATTCCGCCATGGGTTTATAGCCTTAGTACTGATATATAAGTCTAGCCTCTCATCCGTAGGAGCAGATTATGAAAGCCCTCGTCTACCACGGCAATCGAGACCTTCGACTAGAGTCTGTACCAGACCCGTAAGCGGGGCACGACGAGGTACTGATTCACGTAGACTACTGCGGTATCTGCGCCACAGATGTGGAAGAGTATCTTGACGGTCCCCTATTTATTTCCGGTGATAAATAAGCCCAATCCGATCACTGGCAAGAAAATCCAGCTCATCTCTGGTCACGAGATCACGGGCAGCATCCAAGAGGTAGGGCGAGACGTCCACAACCTGGCCGTGGGCGACCGAATGATCATCAACGGCCAGGTTGACCTGTAACGTCTGCTACTGGTGCAAAAGAGGAGAGGTGACGCAGTGCTCCTCCATCGCGGCAGTTGGCTTCAACATCGATGGTGGCCTGGCAGATTTCATCTCATGGCCCGCCACCAATGTCTTACGCCTTCCTGATAACGTAAGCTCTGAACAGGCGGCGCTGGCGGAGCCTGCTGCTGTCGCGCTGCATGCCATCCCACGCAATCAGCTTCAGCTGGGATAGACCACAGCCATCATCGGCGTGGGCACAGTGGGAATTCTGGCCATGCAGGCGGCGAAGTCCATCGGCGGGAAAGTCTTCGCGATCGACAAGCGAAAGATGAGCCTGGACATGGCGAAGACCCTGGGTGCTGATGCCGTCATCAACAGCGTGGAGACGGATGCAGGCCATTGCGCCGAACGTCCGCTGTGCCGATCCCGGTCCTGTCGGCCAGCCCCTGCCCAGCGAGCCTGATTACCCGACAGTAACCGTTTCTGCTCCCAGTGAGAGCGTGATGATCATATCGACCCGTTCATTGCCACCTCAGTATGTTGTGAAAATCATTTCTGGTCTTCCTGGCGGCTGTGCGCAGTTCGACGGCTACACGATGGTCCGCGAAGGCGACGATATTCGCATCTCCGTAACCAACCTGATGCCTTCACCGGAAGCGCCAGTGTTGTGCACTCAGATATATGCCTACCACGACACAAGCATCAACATAGGTAGCGATTTTAAGGGCGGCGTCAAATACTCCATACACGTCAACGACTTCCCAGCAGAGACCTTTGTTGGCGTCGGTGGCCCAGGTGGAAGCCAGTCCGGTATCGACATTCCTCTTGGAGAGTCGGCCCAGATGGAAGATCAGGACCTTGTCTTGGAGTTTATCGAGGTTACAGATGACTCCAGATGTCCTGCCAATGTTGTCTGCGTGTGGGCAGGCCAGGCAAAAATTCTGATTTCGGCCTCAACGCAAGGAGAAAAATTAGGACAACACGAGCTTGTGCTGGCCCCCACCGATGCTTCGTCTAACAGCGTCAAGATTGAAGGCCGTACAGTAACCCTTGTTGCTCTAAACCCATATCCAGGCACAGCTGGCTCTACAGCGAGTCCCGACTACGTGGCCACGCTTACAATTTCGCAACCCACAGTCAGCGAAGAGCCGACCTCAGTTCCAACTGCGACCGTGTGGGCTGAAGCGATACCAAACGAACCCAAATCCGTGGTATTGCATGCGGAGATCGTCGGCGGCGCTGACAACGACCAGAGCCTGTACTGCCTCGGCACTGAATGGCAGTTCGGGGACGGCAACGGTATGGCATCGATTGCCAGCTGTTTGCCCTGGACATCTTCCTCCACGGTACAACGAAATTTCGAGGCGAATTACACCTACGACACTCCTGGAACGTACGAAGTAAAATTTTCCTCCGGCACGATAATAGCGACCTCGATTATCGTAGTGAATTAGACCTTAGCTTTCCTGAAAGCATAAAGACTTAAATGGGCGGGCCAAGTGCCTGCCCATTTTCTTTGGCGAAACCTGTCGGTGTTGCGCCGCCCATACCCAGAGCACAAGCCGTAAGAATTCCAGCGCAGCCACCAAAGTCGCTCACGGATCACCCTCAACATTTGTTTCGACGGTAGCCAGAATATAGCAGCGGCTTACGGGTCAACGCAGCCTCTCGTTCAGACGAAATTCCAAACGTGCATTATTAGATAATAATCTCCTGAGCCAATACTATTTATTAGGAATTTGTGCAATAAACGACACCAACCCACCGCATTATCATGGGGGCGAATACCTTTTATTATATTTAGCATATAAACGTTGACAGCTCTGAACTTATTATGCTAGGGTTGGCTGCCCTTACAGAACAGAAGACAGAATTATCGCCCGTTTCTACGAGCCAGAAAATAGATCTGCCCAGACACACTGATAAGGAGTATTAGGAACTTTTAAAAGGATGGAACGATAACGATGTTGCTGTATAAGGCATGTCCCCGGTGTCAGGGAGACCTGAACGTGAATAGGGATATGTATGGAGAATATAAGGAATGCCTGCAATGTGGATTTTCGCAGGACATTCAGCCTAAGCCCCGAAAGGCCTTTGACTGGGCCAAAACCCGTGGCAAGCCAGGCCGAAGGCCTAAAGAAGCCGCCGCTTAAATATAAGGGGCCGCCTGCGGACCCAATGGGTTGTGTGGGCGGCAACCTCCTCATTTAACCGATCTCCCTAGTTAATACACCCCTCCCGCGGTGCTATTTCATCAGTGCTGTTGTGCGCCCTATTTCCTATGGTCGCTAAAGGCCGTAGCGTGTATCATACCTGTGAAAGACGCCTTCCTCAGCCCTCAGCGCCAAGCTGCGTATGGCGTCGATGACCATTTACTAAGGACAATATCCCATGACCACCCCTGCAGAACGAGATGATACGCCACCAGCGCCTTGCCCTCTTTGCGGCGATGCGATGCGCAAAGAGTTCGACGGCGTCCGTCAGCCTCCTATGCCCAGCGTATTCTGGTTCTGCACCAACAAGGCTTGCGCCGACGGCAAGCGAAATCGCCTTTTCCAGGGGGGGTAGCTCAACCGACTAACAGACAGCCTCTCCTAAAGCATTAGTAGAGGTTGTCGGCTCACTACCATGCGAAAAATTACTGTAAAAATCCCCGCTACAACGGCCAACATGGGCCCTGGATTCGATTGCCTGGGAATGGCTCTAGATATCTGGAATACCGTAACCGTCGAATTAGGCAAGACCGGCATAGAGATCACAGGCCGGGGTGCGGGCATTCTTCCCAGGGGATCCTCCAATCTCGTTCTCAGATGCTTCAAAACCGTTTTTGAAAGACTGGGTAAGACGGTTCCCGAGGCGAAGATAACCTGCCACAACGACATCCCCGTGAGTCGCGGTCTGGGCAGTAGCTCCGCTAGCATCGTAGGCGGCCTAATGGCTGCGAACGAGGTGTGCGACAGGCCTTTTTCGAAGGAAGAACTTCTGGACATTGCCGTTGAGATCGAGGGCCACCCGGATAACGTTGTCCCCGCGCTGCTAGGCGGTTGCCAGATCAGCGTTCAGGACGAGGGTGAGCTGATTACCTGCCAGGTCCCGATTCCAGAAGAGCTGAGCGCCGTGCTCTTCATTCCCGACGTGCCCATGTCCACGGCTCAGGCGAGAAGCGTGCTGCACCCGACCGTTGACAGGGCAGACGCTGTATATAATATTGGTAGAGTGGCTATCCTGGTAAATGCGCTGGCTACAGGCAACCTGGAGCACCTAGGCATCGCTACGCAGGATCGACTGCACCAGCCGGCACGCCAGGAGATATTCTTTCCAATGAAGAACATCTTTAAGGGCGCTATGGATGGTGGTGCAACGGGAGTCTTTCTGTCAGGTGCAGGCTCCACAGTGCTGGCCCTGACGCCTACTAAGGAGTTCACCATTGGCTACGAGATGGCAGACGCCGCCTCTAAGTCAGGCGTTGGCGGCGAGATCAAGGTGACGAAGCCCTCCGCTATGGGCGCGCACGTAGAACCTCAGTAGTCGCCTCACATACGTTTCTACCGCGCCTATCAAAGTAAGCAATCAACTATTCCAGAGGCTAGCCCTTGGCGCTAATCGTTCAAAAATATGGCGGCAGCTCGGTGGCAGACGCCGAGAAGATACGTGATGTCGCATCTCGTGTCGCCAAGGCCCATGACGATGGCCACCAGATCGTAATCACGCTATCGGCGATGGGCGATACAACCGACGACCTGCTTGAACTGGCCAGCCAGATTTCCGACAATCCAGATCCGCGAGAAATGGACGTGCTCCTCTCCACTGGAGAGCTGGTGTCTTGCACTCTAATGGCTATGGCGCTCAGGAATATGGGTTATGAGGCCATCAGCCTCAGCGGCGCGCAGGCAGGCATTCGCACAAACACCAGCTTCGGCAGGGCCCGCATCGCCGGCATCGACCCAGCGCGAATGCACCAGGAGCTGGACAAAGGCAAGATCGTCATCGTGGCGGGATTTCAGGGCATAACCGAGGACATGGACGTAACAACCCTTGGTCGCGGAGGCTCGGATACGACTGCGGTGGCACTGGCGGC
>Ga0114999_10002661_pt1 | contig 23129 bp, 20 predicted proteins | sample ArcticOcean_MG_C_3_FD_89820 | JGI IMG/M metagenome (GOLD analysis project Ga0114999, IMG submission 89820) | Marine microbial communities from western Arctic Ocean - ArcticOcean_MG_CB8_126 | ecosystem: Environmental > Aquatic > Marine > Oceanic | place: Arctic Ocean: Canada Basin | collected...
ATTCCCATCCACCCATTTGTGTGCAGTGGGCGACGACATCCAAGATTTGGCACTTTTCAACGCAGACGCCGTGACGCTCGCCGCGACGGTCGCAAATGCCCATCCGGCAGTCGCCGAACAAGCGTATTTCGTGACCGAGCGTCAAGGTGGGAACGGCATAGTCGTCGAGCTTGCCGAGCTTATCTTGCGCGCGCAAGATAAGTGGCCATTTGCTTAGGGTTGCGTGATGCGTGAGCTCTTAGTCTTTGTCGCGTTGCTACTCGTAGCCGCGGTTACGTGGTACGCCACGAATTCAGCGTCATCGATCTACTTGGGTGAACCAGACCCCATCGGGACTGACGAGCCTGACCTCTACGGTAAGAATATCGAGCTTAGCCAGTTTAACGCCGACGGCAGCCTGCATTACCGCCTGCTTGCAACGACGATACGTCAATACAAACAACAAGAACTCACACAATTGACCTCTCCCAATCTACATCTTGCCAATTCAGAGCAGCAACCCTGGGATATCCAATCCAAACGGGGCGCAATCCGCAAGCAAACAAATCTACAAGGCGTTATAGAGGATATGGTTTCGTTAATCGACGATGTCCACATGGTCCGGAACCACCCCGAACACGGATTGATCACAATGCGATCACAAGCCCTCGACATATTTCCGGACCGGCAATACGCTGAAACGGATCAAGCTGTTATAGTCGAGACCAATGTCGGAAGCACTGAAGCGGGTGGCATGCGCGTTGATCTAGAATCAGGCCAATTGCAACTTTCGTCAGGACCCGAGCTACGAGTTCACACGATTGTCTTACCAGAACAAATCAAGAAATCTTAGCGCGCTAAAACTTAGCGCGCTCGCCTGTGGTTGTGCGCTGGCACTGGCTTATGGCTCCGCGAGCGCACTGCAATCGGATGCCGATCAACAAGTCTTCATAGAAAGCGACGGCGCCGAAATCGACCAAAACAATGAGACGATCGTCTACACCGGCTCGGTCACGGTGGTGCAAGGCACCCTAGCCGTCTCCGGCGAAATGATGGTCGTCAAAATAAACGGCGACCAAGTCGAGCGAATCACCACCCTAGGCTCCCCTGCCCAATACAGCCAAGAACTAGAAAACGACCAAGGTGTGGTCCGGGCTCACGCCGACTCGATCATCTACGACATGAGCACGGAACGGATTTATCTAAAAGGCAAAGCCGTCATCGAACAACTTGGCAGCACGCTCAAGAGCGAGTCCATTCGTTACGACATGGTGCAAGGCAAAATTGACGCAGGGGCTGGTGAGACTTCAGGGCGGGTGGTAATGCAACTCGACCCAACACGAGTCCGTAAAACCGATGACACCGACGACTAGCGCTCTGGACAAGAACTAACTAACTAAGTAGATAGACCAACCAATTGAACACGCAGGCCAACGAAGTCAAAATCGAGCTTCGCGCCGAAGCCCTACGCAAGCAGTACGGCGCAAAACTCGCCGTTGGGAATGTCAGTTTGTCCGTCACCAGTGGTGAAATCGTTGGACTGCTCGGTCCGAACGGTGCTGGCAAAACGACTTGTTTCTATATGGTTGTTGGGCTATTACGTGCCGACGCCGGATCCATATTTCTCGACGAAAAAGACATCACGAGCGCACCCATCCACGTCCGCGCGAAGGCAGGTATTGGCTATCTTCCGCAAGAGGCCAGCGTGTTTCGCACGTTATCGACAGAAGACAATTTGCGCGCCATCACCGAATTACGCTCGGACCTCAACCGTCGGCAGCGCCGAGAGTTGGTCACCCAATTGCTCGGCGAGTTCAATTTGACGAGCGTTCGCAAGTCCCGTGGCCAAACTCTCAGCGGTGGCGAACGGCGCAGACTGGAAATCGCCCGTGCGCTCGCAAGCGAGCCATCCTTTATGCTGTTGGATGAGCCCTTCGCAGGCGTCGATCCAATCTCGGTAAGCGATATCAAAGACGAGATCAGCGACCTAGCAAGTCGCAATATTGGCGTGCTGATTACTGACCACAACGTGAAAGATACCCTGGACATCTGTGATCGTGCCTACATTGTTCATGAAGGACACTTGATTGCTGAAGGCGACACCGAAACCATTTTGGACAACGAAACGGTTAAGCAAGTCTATTTGGGTGAAGGTTTCTCAATCTAGTCCTTCTCCCAGGCACACTTGCGCTAAATCCGCGTGCCAAATCCGCTCCCAACCCGTTCTCAGCCTCTTTTTCAGAGCAGGGCCAACCTCGCACCAATGCCATGCCAAATCCGTGCCAACTTCTCACCTTTCGCTTTCACGAAATGATAGGGTTCCCTGCATAGAGCAGTGATGGATGACACTTTAGGGCACTTGCGCGGATGAAGCAGACACTTAGCCTCAAGCTTGGTCAGCACCTGACCATGACCCCCCAATTGCAACAGGCGATTAGGCTGTTGCAGCTGTCCGCGCCGGATCTCGAACAGGAAATACTCGAGACATTGGAAACCAATCCACTTTTGGAATTGGATGAAAATCGTATCCCGGACAGTGAAACAGAATCGAGCGAAGCCGAAATCTTGGGCGTCGCCGCCCCCCCCCATGACACAGATGATGCAACACCTGGCGGCCAGGACAACTTCAGTGATGTAGAGCCGGACCTTGATGCGCCCTCGGCCGATCCGCTAGAAATGGTATCCGCAACCCCAGCAGATGATGTCGCCGAACCCCAAGTGAGCGAACAGATCGAAACGCCAATGGATGACGAGTTGCCGGTCGATTCGAGTTGGGAAGACGTCTACCCCACCGTGTCGACTTCGTCCAGTAACGCTGACCACGATTCAGATGGCGATTTTTGGGACAACAATAGCGTCTCTGAAACGCTCAATGACCACCTCGTATGGCAACTCAATCTCACGACCATGGCACCGTCGGATCGTGTCGTCGCAATGGCCATTATCGATGCAATCGACGCAAACGGTTTCCTCACAACCGACATCACCTCGATCGCGGATAGCTTGGATGCAGCTCGCGAGGAAATAGACGAATCCGATGTTGGCGAGATTCTGCAGCGGGTACAGGAATTCGATCCCATCGGCGTCGGCGCTCGGGATCTTCGTGAGTGTTTGTTACTCCAATTGGACCAGATGGACGCGCGAACGCCTTGGGCAAATGAAGCGCGAGATCTCGTAGAACACCACCTGGATTTATTGGCTGCGAAGGATTTCGCCACACTCGTGCGCAAGACCAAGTTGCCTGAAACCACATTGTCCAAGATCGTTGCACTCATCCGCACGCTGAACCCGCGGCCGGGCTCCGCCGTTTCCTCGTCCGACCTTGAATACATCGTTCCCGATGTCACCGTCAAAAAGTCCGAAGGCCGCTGGTTGGTGGAATTGAATCCCGATGCAGTGCCCGCCATACACATCAACTCCATGTATGCCGGGTTCGCAAAACAAACCACGAACGCCAAGGACCGAACATACCTACGGGACAATTTGCAGGAGGCTCGCTGGTTTCTAAAGAGTCTCCAGACGCGTCACGACACTCTTTTGCGCGTCGCGACCAAGATTGTCGAGGTGCAACGAGGGTTTCTCGAATACGGACCCGAAGCGATGAAACCCCTTATATTAGCCGACATAGCCGATGCCGTAGAATTGCACGAATCGACGATTTCCCGTGTCACGACCCGCAAATATATGGCCACCCCACGCGGCGTATTCGAACTAAAATACTTCTTTTCGTCGCATGTCGGCACGAGCACTGGCGGTGAAGTGTCGAGCACGGCGATTCGCGCGCTAATCGAGAAGCTTACCGCGGATGAAAACCCGAGAAAACCGTTGAGTGACAGCAAAATCGCGGCAATACTGCAAGATCAAAACATCAAAGTCGCCAGACGAACCGTTGCCAAATATCGCCAATCGGCCGCCATCCCTCCATCCAACGAGCGCAAACAGCTCGTCTGAATTCCTAATACTTATCGTAAGCCCACAATTGATCCTACCGTTTGTACTTACGTGTAGTAACAGTGTTTGCCATGCCCCGTCGCCCAGCCAAATCGAGGAAGACTAATGCAGCTAACCACTACCGGTCTCCACGTGGAGTTGACCGAATCACTCAACGATTTCGTCTCCGCGAAGTTCGAAAAACTCGAGCGCCACTCGGATCGAATTACCAAGGTGCATGTTGTTCTGAACGTCGAAAAACTGCAGCACTTCGCTGAAGCCACCGCACATGTAACGGGCGCAGAGCTATTTGCCAACGCCCAAGCTGACGATATGTATAGCGCGATTGACAACTTAGTCAACAAACTCGATAGGCAGCTCATAAAGCACAAAGAGAAGACGGTTGCGCGTCACCATGGCAGCCACGAGCGCACAGCGGACCGCGGACCCGAGTAATACTCTATGTCCAATGTTACGCAGTTGCTTGGGCTTGCAGCCGTGCGTTGTCATGCGGAGGCACATAGCCGCAAACGTGCCTTGCAGTTAGCAGCCGATCTCATCGCGAATGACACTGACCTGTCGGCGGATAACCTATTTGACGGATTGATGGAACGCGAACGCTTAGGCAGCACCGGTCTTGGCGCGGGTGTTGCAATACCCCATTGCCGCATGGCGTGCAACGCAATGCGGGTCGCCTTTTTGACCTTGAACCATCCAGTCGACCACGAAGCGCCTGACGGTGACGACGTCGATATCATATTCGTCATCGTCGTACCCAACGACGAAAACCAAGCCCACTTAGACGCCCTGGCAGTCTTATCGGAGATATTTGTCGACCCCGACAACCGCACGAAACTGCGAGGTTGTACAACTGCGAAGGGACTACTGAGCTGCATACGTGGCATGGCAGACCCGGGACCCCAGCAACAGCAGACTCTATGAAGCTGATCATCATCAGCGGCCGTTCTGGCTCCGGCAAGTCGACCGCGCTGAAGTCGCTCGAAGATGCCGGTTATAACTGCATCGACAACTTTCCCGTCAACTTACTCCAATCCTTAATACATAACGCGCTGCGAGACCCCGTGCAAAAGACCTCCAACATGGCCGTTTGCATCGATGCGCGCAATCGGGAGTTGGAGCGATTCCCGGAGATCTTATTGTCTCTGGACCGTATGGATGTAGATTGCCAAGTCGTCTACCTCGATGCGTCGAGCCCAACGTTGGTCAAACGGTTCAGCGAAACCCGTCGCCGGCATCCGTTGACCGATTTAAATACTGATCTACGCCAAGCCATCGATGCAGAAATGGAGGTGTTGGAGAGTATCGCCGACCTTGCTGATCTGACCATGGATACGACTCATGTCTCGGAAGTGGAACTTCGAGATCTAATTACGTCGCGCATCCTCGCACAAACATCATCCAGAATTTGCTTGTTGTTTCGCTCGTTCGGCTTCAAATACGGCGTGCCTGTCGATGCCGACATGGTGTTCGACCTACGCTGCCTACCTAATCCTCACTGGATCGAAGAATTGAGACCTCTCACAGGTCTTGACCAAGCCGTCGCGTCTTATCTGGAGAACGAGGCGTTGGTCAATGGCATGTTCGACGACATCGGCGGCTACCTTGCAAAATGGATACCTCAGTTTGAGGCCAACGCCAGGGTTTACATGACCGTCGCGATTGGCTGCACAGGAGGCCAACACCGTAGCGTCTACATGGCCGCACGCCTCGGCCAACATTTCGGTTTGAATATGGATAGCGTGCTGGTGCGTCATCGAGAGCTCGACCGTTAGTTCGTCCTAAGGCCGCGTAAAATAGGAGTCGCGGGCATAAGCCGCTAATATGTATGCGCCACGTAGGTACGTGCCACGTAAGTAGGTGCCATGAGTGTACGTGCCAGTGCCGGATCCTACCTTAGGAAGATAAGACCAACATCATGTTGAGTGCGCAACTCAAACTAATTAACCCGCTGGGCCTGCACGCTCGAGCTGCGTCTAAACTGGTAGATCTAGCAAAGACCTTTGCAAGCGACATCCACATCGCAACCAGTGCCAAAAGCGTCGATGCAAAAAGCATTATGAATATCTTGCTTCTCGGCGCGCCAGTCGGAACCGAGTTGACGGTCACTGTCGAAGGGGACGACGAAGACCAGGCATTTGGTTTGGTTTGTGATTTGATCAATGCCGGATTCCACGAGCTTGACCAGTAACGATCAAGAGATCGTTGACGATCAAGAGATCGCTCGAGATCACAACGATCGCGATGTCACGCGCAGAACAAAAACTGCTCGCTTCAGCACCGGCCAATCCGGCCGTGCCACCACCTCTACCCAGGAACAAACGCAACAACATCTGCGCGATGTCACCAGCACCTTCGGCAGCGGTCGGATCGATGAGACCAAGGTGCTGCTCACATCCCTACGACCGCCAGAGATCGCAACCCTGCTCGAGTCAACCCCGCCCAAAATGCGCCGGGTGATGTGGGAACTGCTTGATGAAGACGCGTGCAACCAAACGTTGCAACATTTGAGTGAAGAGGTCTTGGGAGAATTCCTCCAGACCATGGATACGGCACAGTTGGTCGCGGCTGCCGACGATATGGACACAGACGATTTCGCCGATGTTCTCCAGCAGTTGCCGTATACCATCACCAATCAGATCCTCGCCTCGCTCGATGCTCGTGATCGCGCGCGCGTAGAGGCATTGCTTTCCTATCCCGAAGACAGTGCCGGTGGTCTCATGAACACCGACACCATCACGGTCCGGCCACGCCACGCATTGGAGCTCGTTCTACGCTATTTGCGCCTGCGCAAGGATCTTCCGGATTCAACGGATGCTCTCATCGTCGTTAACAGTCGCGACGAGTTTGTGGGCATGCTGCCATTCAGCAAGCTCCTGACATCAGACCCAACGGTCACCGTCCGCGAAGTGATGGACACCGAAACGCCCGCTTTGCCGGTTGACCTGCAAGATACCGACGTGGCACGAATCTTTTCCGAACGCGACCTCATTTCAGCGGCCGTGGTCGATGAACGTGGAGTTTTGTTGGGCCGTATCACCATCGACGACGTCGTCGACGTGATCCTTGAGGATGCTGACGAAGCGGTGCTAACTCGAGCGGGACTAGACGTTGATGAGGACACGTTTGCACCAATTAGTAAATCGGTCAAACGCAGGGCAGTCTGGTTAGGCATCAACTTGATCACGGCATTCATCGCTGCTGCGGTGATCAATCTCTTCGAGGAAACGATCGTTAAAGTCGTTGCTCTTGCAGTGCTAATGCCGATCGTTGCGAGCATGGGTGGGATTGCGGGGACCCAAACCCTGACACTCGTAATTCGCGGTGAAGCACTCGGTCAAGTTGGTAGCTCCAACCTCTTGCTATTGTTGAATCGTGAGTTTCTAATCGCAGCGCTGAACGGTCTTTTGTGGGCCACTCTCGTGGCAATTACCGCTGCGATCGCTTTTCAAGACATCTATCTAGGATTGGTCATCGCGGCCGCCATGGTCATAACTATCCTGGTCGCTGCGATTTCCGGTAGCTTGTTGCCTAGCATCCTTCGTCGATTGAATATCGATCCAGCCATTGCCCGCGGCGTGGTCCTGACGACCATTACTGACGTGACCGGGTTTTTTGTATTTCTGGGACTAGCCAGCCTCGTGTATGGATAGCGAATATGGCATCTGCGACAGCATGGCACTCACGCAAACACGTTGCGGATGACCATTGCTGCAAGCACCGATTGCACGACGAAAATAACGCCTACAATCCACGTGACCCATGATTTCGGACGGATCCGTAGATCCATCCTACGACGATGTAGGTACAGGGTTAGATAGCTCTGTACCGGTAGCATGAAGGCGCTAAACGATGCGCCAAAAATGATCAGTGCGATCGGTTGCTGATAAAAGAAATAGATGATCGTGCTTATGACTGGCATCGCGACTATATAACCGGTTGTCCACTTACGCCTGAGCGCTAAGTTTGACCGCGGAATGAAGCCCAAGGTAACCAACAAGTCCGGAAACGATCTCGAACCCGCACCGATACCGGACAGCACCGTCGAGAACAGGATGCAAAACGCACCGAAACTGAACAACCAAAAAGACCAAGGCCCCAGGGTCTGGGTGTACATTGACGACAATACGCTGATCGTTTCCGAACCGGAGGGTTGAGCACCGATGCGGTGTAAAACGCCCGCCCCCAGGAAATAAAAGGACAAGGTCGCAACCGTCAAGATGAGCAAAGTGACCCCTACATCGGTTTGCACGACGCGAATCCAGCCTTTTGCGCGGTCAACCCAACCGGGGTCGTCATAATCGTTGCCGACATAGGTTGGGTAGCCCTTCTCAACGCACCAATACGTGTATGCGGTGATCTCGCCAGATGCGACGCCAGTCGCGCCGTACATCGCGATTGCTAGCACCGCATACTCGAGCGGAAAATCGAATGTAAAACCAGTGGCCAAGTCGTCAAGCGTCGCTCGATACTCAGTGCCTTGCATGAGTAGTGCCGACACAATTGTCGCGAAGGTGAAGCTCATGACCAAAACGATCATGATCTTTTCGATCCGACCGTAGCGCCCCGATCCGAGAATCAACATCACGGCAATCGCGGCAATGACGGTGGCCCAAACACCGTCCACTTCCGGCAGCAACAGGCTTAAAGCCTGACCCGCGCCGCCGATGATCCCGCCGGAACCCAGCAGTCCAGGAATAAATCCGATAACACCCAACCAGATCGGCCAAGCTACCGGACCATTTGGCCCGGGCAGTTTTCCAGGAACTCTATTGAGCGCGCGTAAATAGGTATCGCCACTGGTCACCACATAGCGTGCAAGCTCGGCTTGAATGAGCGACTTGATCCAACAGGAAAGGAGCACCCACCACAGTAAAACGAATCCAGCAACCGCACCTAAGCCCGCAGTTAAGAGTATCTCCCCCGATCCAACAATTGAGCCGGAAACGACAATTCCCGGCCCAAGGTATTTTAATCTCCCTCGGAACGTTTTCGGCGGGTCCCGCGTTCCGCCATCCTGAACGGTATACGGGTCTTCCTCTACGTCGTCATCAACTACCGAGTTCGCAGCGTTGGCTGGGTCCATCCCGTTCCCCCCCCTGGGTTCTCAATCGAATTCGCTTAATTTCTATCACACTAACCTGCCTACTCGCCCGCGATAGTCATTTGCTCGAGCATCACACTGGGACTGCGAACGTTGGCACGATAGTCGATATCGTCGCCCAACGCGGCAATGTTCTTCAGCATATCCTTGAGATTACCCGCAATCGTGACTTCCTCGACCGGGTAGCGGATCTCGCCACCCTCCACCCAAAACCCGGCCGCGCCGCGCGAATAGTCACCCGTCACCGAATTAACACCCTGGCCCATGAGTTCATGCACATACAACCCTGTGCCCAGTTCCTTGATGAGTTCATCTAACCGTGTTTGTGGACCCTCAATGTCCACGTTGTGAAGGCCCCCGGCATTGCCCGTCGTTTGCATTTTCAGTTTACGCGACGAATACGTCGACAGGACATAGTTCTCAACCACGCCATCTTGAACGAACTTTTTTTCCAGCGTCGCGACGCCGTCCCTATCGAAATTTGCACTACCGAGACATTGCGCAAGGTGGGGCCGCTCAACGAGTGACAACCAGCTAGGCATGACTTGGGTACCCAACGAGTCCAATAAGAAGGACGCGCTACGGTATAGCGCACCGCCACTAATCGCGCCGATTAGATGGCCAAACAACCCGCTTGCCATAGGCGGTGCAAATAACACCGGGTAGACACCCGTCGGTGCTTTGCGCGCAGACAAGCGTGCAACGGTACGTTTACCAGCTTTCTCGCCAACCGCCTGGGGATCCTCGAGCGCGTCTGCTTTGCGAGCTGTCGAAAACCAGTAATCACGCTGCATGCCGTTGTCGTCTTCGCCGATCAGTACGCAACTCACACCATGCCGGGTACCAATGCTCGATCCGATGAAGCCGTGACTGTTGCCGTAGACCCGCATCGAGCGTTGGGTTGAAACCTGGGCACCATCGGAATTGGTTAACTTGTCATCAACCGCGAGGCCTGCTGCTTCGCATTCCAGGGCCAATTCGGTTGCTTGTTCGGGGGACACGTCCCATGGGTGGTAGAGATCCAAGTCCGGCAGTTGGGTCGGCATCAGTTCTTTGTCAGCAAGGCCACTACATGGATCGTCCTGCGTGTTCGTGGCGATCTGACGCGCAGCGCTCACCGTGTCGGCAATTGCTTTGGTACTGCTGTCAGTAGTGCTTGCAGATCCTTTACGTTGTCCAAAATAGGTGGTTATCCCAAACCCTTTGTCTTGATTGAACTCCAGGTTTTCTAACTCGCCCTGTCTCACGTTGACCGACAATCCAGTGTCGACGCTCACCGAGACCTCTGCTTGATCGGCGCCCTGCTTTTTTGCCTCCTGCAAAATCGCTTCGACCAAGGATTTCAATTGCGCTTCGTTGTCTCTAAAGTCCATTGGACATTTCTCCCCTTATGCAATGCTCGGTGAGTATCCGTTTGGACGCACCTTGCGAAAACCATCTACTAACCATGAAGCCAGATACCGAACCAACATCCAAATCTTCACAGAAGCGCGAAGCGACCCGTCTGCAACAGCTCGGCAAACGTCTCACGGAGCTTACGCCAGATCAGCTGCAAGCACTGGAACTACCCGACCTGCTTTTGCACGCACTTGGCGAGCACCGACGTTTCTCGAGCCGCGAAGCGAAACGACGCCAGCTACAGTTTATTGGCCGCATAATGCGCGAAATAGACGCGGACGAGATCGTCGCGCGACTCGATGAGTTGCAAGGCGCATCTGCTCAATCAAAGCGTATCCACCACCAGGCCGAACAGTGGCGCGAACGGCTGCTCCACGACCCGGATGCGCTAACCCAGTTCATCGTCGCATACCCCAAAACCAATCCTCAGCAAATGCGCCAACAATTGATGAAAATCCACGGTCAACACGACCCTAAACACCTAACACGGCTGCGTCGCGAGCTGTTTCGTTCGATCAAACTTACGCTCGAGCGAGCGTGATCAAGTCTGCGTGCCCCCGACAATAATCTCATCGACCTTGAGTGTCGGCTGGCCAACGCCCACCGGCACACCCTGGCCGTCCTTGCCGCACACTCCTACACCGGCATCCAATGCGAGATCGTTGCCCACCATTGACACTTTAGTCATCACTTCTGGGCCGTTCCCTATTAGCGTTGCGCCGCGGATCGGCGCGGTCACGTGTCCATCTTCGATCAGATAAGCTTCTGTCGCCGAAAAGACAAAGCGCCCGGATGTGATGTCCACCGAGCCGCCACCAAAATTCACGGCGTACACACCGTTTTTGACGGAACGAATAATGTCTTCCGGTGCATCTTGTCCCGGCAACATGTAGGTATTGGTCATGCGCGGCATCGGCACGTGGGCATAGGATTGGCGCCGTCCGTTCCCGGTTGAACGTACATTCATCAATCGAGCATTCAGCTTATCCTGCATGTAGCCGACCAAGCGGCCATTTTCAATCAGAGTGGTTTGCTGAGTAGGCGTGCCTTCATCGTCGATCGACAATGACCCACGGCGCCCCGGCATCGCGCCATCGTCCACAACCGTACATAATTCTGATGCAACTTGCTGACCAAGCCGGTTCGCGAATGCGGAACTTCCTTTGCGATTGAAATCCCCTTCCAACCCATGTCCGACTGCTTCGTGCAGCAAGACGCCCGGCCAACCAGGGCCTAATACAACCGGCATTGGGCCCGCGGGCGCGTCGCCAGCTTCAAGATTTACCAGTGCCATTCGAACCGCCTCACACGCCAAGTCGTCAGCCCAATCTGATTGGGCCAACTCGTCCAATCCATGGCGGCCACCGCCACCCGCATTGCCACGTTCACGACGACCGCCAGCTTCGACAATTACCGACACATCCAATCGGACCAATGGGCGAATGTCGGCATTCAATGTGCCATCGCTCGCCATGACCATCATACTTTCATGATTCGCAGAAATGCGTACGTTGACTTCCTTGACTCGACCATCTTGTCCACGGGCAACCTCATCGACGTGGTGTAACAAAGCGACCTTCTCCGCGTCGCTCAATAACTCGATCGGATTGATTGGTTGATATTGGGCATCTACCGGTTGCACGGCGTAGGCGGGTAAGCTACTGCCTTGACCTGCCGGTGATCGTTTGGCAATCGATTTGGCCGCCTTTGCCGACGCGTTCAAACCGTCGAACAGGATATCTTCGCTATAGGCAAATCCCGTCTTTTCGCCTACTACGGCGCGAACACCAATGCCTGCATCGACCGAAAACGACCCATCCTTGACGATGCCGTCCTCTAGACCCCATGACTCGGATCGCATGCTTTGGATGAACACCTCGGCAAAATCGATCGAGTGGCCAAGTAGGTCGCTAACGACCGCTTCGACATCGCCGCTCGTGATGTCACTTCCTTCTAATAAATTAGCCTTGGCGTGTGCCAACGTATCGCTCATCGAGCGTTCCTTATTCATGTGAAACGACTATTTGCCGCCAGATTCTACCAAGCCCTCTGGCTGTTCGTTTGGTGCAGCAGGCTCGACGCTTGGCACTTGCTCACGCATCGACTTATCCCAGATGCTCACCCAATCAACTTGAGGCTTATCTAGCGTACCGGTCACTCTGAACTTAGCGCTAGATAGCTGTTCAATTGGTTTGCGCAGTACGCGTTCGCCCACCAGCACACCCAAGCCCAATAGCGGATTCGCAATCGCGAGGTACGCGCTGTACCAAGGCAAGCTCTCACTGACTGGCAAGGTAACTATCAGTTCATTGTCTAACACGCCGCTATTTAGGTCGACACGACCGCCAATTTCGAAGTTCGAAGCCGTACTGTCCATGATCAAGCGATCGCGAAATTCCAATATCCCCTGGTTCAAAAATACATTCGCTTCGAGTGACTTGAAGGTAACACCGGAACCGGTGACGTCGGAAAAGTCCCCCCCTATGCGACCCAGAATCGTCGAAAGGTTCAACAGGCTCATAATTCGCAATCCGCCCTGGGCTGTCTCCACCTGAAGAAAACGGCCATTCTCACTGGTAAACCGCAGATCACCAATAATCCCTCCCAACACAACATTTGCTGGTGAACCCGGCCACTTTGACTCTGCCTCGATCCGTGCTTGCTCAGTCTGAATACTTGCTGCGTAATCCCACTTCGGTAGGGTCTCGGCCAGATCATCGAGGTCAATTCCACCCTGAAAAGACGAGGTATTATCTCGCAGGTTCCAAGTCATACGGCTATCGGCTATATGCACACCATTCACATCCGCACTAAAAGGACTAAACAGTATCGAGTCCTCGCTCGGGTGGATCACAAACCGCCAATCACCGAACGGCTGATCGCCTAGATCAAGCTGTGCGACATGGACTCGCGCGCGCGGTAACGCTCGCGCAACTTCAAGCGGGATCGGATCTTGGCTTAATTCAATCTCAATACCTTTAACCATAACAATTGCAGGTTCGCTGACCGGCAGCCGAAGATGCTCAAGTTCTATGCTCATAAGGTCATCACCGGGCAACCGCACTTCACCCGTCAAATCGTCACTCGCGAAACTGAACATGACATCGTCACCACGCTCCTCACCCTTCAAGCGCACATCGCGAAAACCAAGCTCGTTTATATAGAACGTATCTATCGCCAAATTCACAATATGCCAGTCCAACGGCAACTTGACCGCTGCATCGCCCGTTTCGGATACCCAATCAGAAAGCCGCACTTCTTGCATGGAGCCACTGATAGCAATGGCAGATTCACTCTGCTGGGTCATCGGCGGCATCGACCTCACTCCAATAGCTCCGCGCAAAATCTCGTCATCGGCGTGGATCCACCCATTCGTGTCCCGGTACAGCCAGCGAATGCTCTGGTAGTCCGGCAAAAACTGAACACCAATTTCCGTTGGCGCCGATTGTTCGGCCGACTTCGCAAGGAAGCCCGGCAATGTAACCGTCAAACCTGCAAGATCAGTCGCCACCTCTAGATGGGTAATGTGCTCATCCGCCATGGCTAGACTCAACATGCCATCGAACCTAAAGCTGCCGTGCATCAACCCCAAGTCGGGGTACTCAATTAAACTGTATATGTCTTGTTCGTTGGCTATGCCGTGAATGTTGAAACGCAGCCAATCGGTTTCAGGAAGCGCTACAAAGCTTGCGGGTTGGCCAAACAGCATGCCATCGAAATTGCCGCTGAACATGTGCGGCAGGCTAAACGTGCCACGTCCATCAAGGTGTTCGACATGGGTCCGATATTCCGGCATATCGAGGCTGAAATCTTCGGCTACCAATCGCAAGTTCACAGTCAGCGGCGGCGCATCATCAGCAATCGGAATCACCAAGGCGCCGCCAACCTGTAGTACGCCACTGGCTGACCAAGTATCGGTGATGAACCGAAGGTTGTCGTGTAAAGGTGTTCCACGAACAAATTCCAAGCCTAGATTGTCTTGCGCTCGAGCGTTGAAATTCACCACAATGAACTGTGAATTCTGGCGCAATTCCACCGAGCTGTCTTTGAGCGGCATACCCATTGAGCGCGCGGTCTTGACTTGAACCCGGGTATCAACGCCGGCTGTATGCAACACACCGGACAGCTCCGATACCACGGGCCAATCTGGATGGTACTGCACGATACCGCCTTGTATATGCGTCTGGAACTCGATTCGACGTCCAAGTTCTTGGGGACGCGTGTGTACCTGTCCGTGGTATGCAAATCGAGCGTCGCTCAAGTTAGCAGCCCGTGGGCCTCGCTCTAACCACTGAGCTAATCCTTCGGGAATGTTGTAGGGAATAAACGAGCGTCCTCTTTCAAGGTCCAATCCGTCCGCACTCAGCATCAATGACAACCGCTGGTCGTAGTACGCCTGAGGACGAGACAGCGCAAATGCGCCGGCCACTGATGTCGGGGATGCCAGGTCTGATACTGGTTTTGGCGCGGACGCCAATCCTGGTGAGGACGGTAATCCTGCCATCTCAGCTTTGAGGTTGGTGCCTTGGATTGCAAAATAGCCTTGACCAAACCACGTTTTGACAAACCCCTGAACATGATCGAAGCGCCAACTCTCGTTAAACAGATCGGGAAACTTCATGTCGACATCGCGCGCATTCAATTGCACCACCATGCCTTTGTCGTGCCCCCATAGCGTCCCTTGCACGTTGCGCAACGTGGGTGCTCCGCCGTAACCCTCTATCGCGATTTCAGCCAAGCTCGTGCTATAGCCGAATCCGTCGGCAGGATCAAAGAAAACGTGGACGTTGTTGGCAGTACCCGCCACCTTCAACCCGTCGACCCAACGACCAGTCGGTTCCTCAGTACCCATTACCGTGCTCGCGAATTGGCTCAACTCGGTTAGGTCAATGTTCTCCAACCACATCCGGAACTGCGGTGCGGTCTCGACGTCGGCGAACAATGCCGGTAGTACGAGTTCGTCGTCTTCAGCGCCCTGAAAGCGAAAATGAACCGGTGCCAAGCCGAAACGTTGTCCCACTATATGTATCGATAGCTCCTCTGCGACAGCTGTCCAGACAGCATCGGTCTGCGCAACTCGAAGATCGGCTACTACGGATAGCTCGCCACTGACGCCGGGCGGTTCGGCGCGCACTTGCACCTGCAACTGACCACGGCCAAAGTGATCGATGGCATGAAAGCTCCCTTGCACTACATTTAGGTTCAGCGGCACGCCGGTGAGGATCGTGGGCAGGGTCAGTGCACCCGACAAAACAAGCCGGTCTTCGGCTTGTTTTGTCCACAGGAGGTCATCACTGCGTTGCAACGCCAGTTGCAGGCTTTGGTCTGCCACCGCTGCGTTCACAATACTTGCATTGACCATGTGGCGACCGCCGCGGTTGGTAGACCGAACGCTGGCAACCAACGTTTCTTGTTTGTCTGCCCCTTGCAGTTTCCCATGCAACACGACGTCGACATGCGCTGACATTTCGTCACTGTGATTGACCAGCGGCACAACGTCGAAGATTTCTGCTGGCGCGGGCATGCCACGTAATCTCCATTGCCCTTCGATACGCTCGACGTGCAGTTCGCCTTGCGCGAGGTCAATTCTGCGGGCTATCAGCGTCGATCGAAAAATACTTTCCAGCACATCGAGTTCGAATTCAATACCATCCAGCGTGCCTGCTGGAAAGGTAGCTCGATCTACTCTTACGACCGGATTTAAACCGCGCCAGTCACCCCGCAAACCAGTCAGTTGGATTTCGCGGCTAGCCAACGACTGATTAACGTCGTCAGAAAAGATATGCATAGCAGCGAGGGTGAATCGTCCGCCGACTTCGACGACGGCAAAAAGCACAAGGACGAACGTTGTGAATACAAATAACGGGCGGAATACAAACCGTTCCAGCTTGATGAGGCTCTTTGGGACGCGTGTGCTCATCCTCGGGCGCCGATCGTTACCGTGTCAGGTCTTGCACCAGAACTATATCGAATTGCCCTTCCACATAGCCGGGTTCGACTTGAATTCTGACGTCTCGTTGGATCGTTTGCGATAAGCCAGCCAAATGGTCTGCATCTTCTTCCAACAGACGATCGACGACCGCTTCGGTGGCGCGGATCAGATACTCTCCCTCGGCTTGGCGCTGACCACAACGTGCTTGGTGATCCTGCGTTAGAGCACGTAGCACCTCAATACAAGTCGACTCTGGAGTCCGAACCATGCCGATGCCTTGGCAGTTGTCGCAAGGTGCGCACAGTTGTTGAACTAGGCTTTCGCGAGTGCGCTCGCGACTCATTTGCACTAATCCAAGCGCTGAAAAGCCTTCGATGCGAGTCCGCGCAGGGTCTGCTTCAACTGCCTTCTCCAACGTTCGCAGAACCTGCCGCTGATGCTCTTCGTCGAACATGTCGATGAAGTCAATGACGATGATGCCGCCCAGATTACGCAGCCGCAGTTGCCGCGGGATAGCTTGAGCGGCTTCCATATTGGCACGAAATACCGTTTCTTCGAGACTGCTGCCACCCAAAAAACCACCGGTATTAACATCGACACTGATCATCGCCTCTGTTTGCTCGATCACCAAGCTACCGCCAGACTTCAAAGCGACTTTCGGTGTTAGGGCGCGCGTCACCTCGTCTTCCACGCCATGCCGCTCAAACAGCGGTCTGAGTTCGTCGTAATGAGCCAACCTCGCACCGTAGCCTGGAATAAATTCGTCTACGTAGGCCAGCATACGATCAAATGTCGGACGGTCATCAATGAGAATTCTTTCTGTTTCAGGTCCGGCCAAATCGCGCACCATCCGCGAGTGTAAGGGTAGTTCTTCATACACCAGCCGCGGTGCACGAGCGCTTTCTCCCCGTTTACTAACGCCTTCACTGATACGTTGGCTGACGCGCTCCCAAATGTGGTTCAGGAGTTTCACATCGGCACACAGATCATCGGCGACTAGGCCCTCGCTGGCAGTGCGGGCAATCAGTCCGCCTAATATGCCTAGCTCCTTGATTATGCCCGCAAGCGATTCGGTCAGCCGGACGCGTTCGTCCGCATTATCGATGCGTTGTGATATCCCGATGTGACGTTCGTGCGGCAGCAGTACCAAAAACTTTGACACCAAGGCAATCTGGGTTGATAGCCGAGCCCCTTTGCTAGAAATCGGATCCTTTTCCACTTGAACCAACAATTCCTGGCCATCGTGAATCAGTTCGCGGATATCCGGTTTCGAGATATGTGGCGCCTTGTCCGGCTCGCCCAGAATGACTCGGGGCGACTCGATATCGCGCACGTGCAAAAAGCCCGGTCTTTGCAAACCAATGTCGACGAACGCTGCCTGCATGCCAGGCACGATACGCTCGACCCGGCCCAGGTATAGGTTGCCGATAACGCTATATCCGCTCGAACGCGCGATATGCACCTCTTGCAGCAACCCATGCGCGACCAGAGCCACCCTCGTCTCGAAAGGGTTTACGTTAATCAGGAGTTCTTCGGCCAACGATCCTCATACTCCAGGTATCAATGTTGAACAGTTGCAATAACGCTTCGGTTTCTGCGATGGGCAGGCCCACGACCGCGCTATAACTACCCTCTATTCGCTCCGCAAATATACCCCCAATCCCTTGAATACCATAACTTCCTGCTTTGTCTCGTGGCTCGCCTGTCGACCAATAGCGTTTTGCAAGCGCGACGGAAATCTCACAAAACTGCACCTTCGTCGCCACAGCTATTGATTCGACTCGTTGACCATCGTAGGCCGCCACCCCGGTAATCACCTCGTGGGTACGGCCAGACAAGCGCAATAACATTGCTTCTGCTTGTTTTTGACCACAAGGTTTGCCAAGAATTTCATTGTCCACTACAACGCAAGTATCAGCGCCGAGCGTCAAGGACCCGGGTTCGTACCCCGCTTGCGCTTTGCCACATGCCAAACGACGAACGTAACCTGAAGGATCCTCCCCTGGCGACACCAATTCGTCGATTTCGGCTTGCACTACGGTAAATACGAGCCCCATTTGCCTGAGCAGATCTGCGCGCCGCGGAGACTGCGAGGCTAAGACAATCGATCTTGGCCCGCCTTCTACTCCTTGCGGCGATCCACCTTTTAGTCCTTTGGGCAACCTTTTAGTCCTTTGGGCTATCTTCTAGTCCTTTGGGCAATCTCGCGGTGCGGACCGCCAATCTCACGTGAAGACCGCGCTGTCATTCAACTCGAACTCGAGTGCGAAAGCGATCGAGCAAAACGTACAAGAACGGCCAAGCGATTGTGCTCACAATCGGTATTACGAGTAACTCGGCGCCCCACTGCGTTGAACTGGCGTAGCGCGCAAAAACCGACAACACCTCCGCAGCAAAGACCATAAAGAAAACCACACTGCATTGCTGCAAAACGGAGTACATTCGCAATCGCTCGAAAAAACGCCACGCTACATACGTGACGCTCGCCAGTATGAAGCCATTGAAGCCGAGCGGGGCGGCCACCAGTGCGTCTACCGTCAAGCCCACAATCCACGCGGTTATGAGCCCGATGCGATCGGGCAATTCAATCACCCAAAAAAATACCACTAACACAAGCCAATTAGGACGCAACCAACCTAACCATTGGGGCCAAGACTCGGGTAAATGCACCACCGCCAAAACCATAGCGACAAACAACGACAACAAGATCAGCCAGCCACCTTTAAAAGGGTTCATAGGCCATCCTCGTCACCAGCCACAGTCTTCTCGTTGTTAATCGACGGGCGTTTTTGGTCGGGCTGAAAAATGACAAGCACATGCCGCGAACGATCCAATTCAGCCGATGCGCGCACCAATACTTTCGCATATGCCGCGGTTGGCGTGACTTCTACCGATTCGACTCTGCCAACCGGATAACCGCTCGGAAAGCGACCGCCCAAGCCTGAGGTTTCTATGAGGTCACCCGCCACAATGTCCACCGAAACCGGAACGTTCTCAAGCAATAGTTGATCTAGAACCCCGGTGCCTCCGGCAATGCTGCGAACGCCGTTGCGATTGACCTGCACCGGCACAGCGTGGTCTAGATCGGTAAGCAGAAGCACCCGGCTCGTATAGCGATTCACCTCAACCACCTGGCCAAACAGCCCAACGGCATCCAATACCGCCTGTCCTTCCTGCAAGCCCGCTTCTGCGCCTTTGTCGATAATGATTTGGAAAGAGGTAGGGTTTGGGACAATGCCGACCAGTTCAGCAATCAGCACTTCATAGGGTAAGCGTGCTTGTGACCCCAATAGTTCGCGCAACCGACCATTTTCCGCTTTCAAGGCGACATAGTGCTGCGAGACTTGCGACAGTTCTAACAACCGCCTTTCGAGTTCCTGATTGCGCACAAGCATGTTCTCGCGCGTTGACACCACATCGCCGACCTTGTCGAACAACAGATAAGGCGCTTCGGCAATGAGATAGACCGGACTTACGATGCTAGCAAGTCCGGTCCGAACGGGGTCCAAAACGCGCGTCGAGCTGTCCACAGCAATGAGAAACGCCGAGATCACGCTCAAGCCGAGCAAAAGATAACCGGATCCAGTTTCGCGAACGAACAGGGGTTTAATGTCTAAATATCCTCAAGCCACCCGGCGATGGGCGGAATATGGTTAGCAGACGTTAATCAAGAGGTAGATAGTAGGTCCGCGTTACCCGCCTTGTCCATGAGCTCTAACGCTTTGCCGCCACCTCGAGCAACGCAGGTCAGAGGATCCTCGGCAATGATCACAGGCAAGCCAGTCTCGTCAGCCAAGAGCTTGTCCACGTCGCGCAACAACGCGCCACCGCCAGTCAAAACCATGCCGGTTTCAGCAATATCCGATGCAAGCTCCGGCGGACATTGTTCCAACGCGCTTTTGACGGCTTGCACGATCATCGAGAGCGGTTCCTGCAATGCTTCCAAAATCTCATTGCTATTCAGGGTAAAGCTGCGCGGCACGCCTTCGGCAAGGTTGCGCCCGCGCACATCGATTTCACGCACGTCTTTCGGCGGATACGCCGCACCGATTTCTTGCTTGATACGCTCAGCAGTCGCCTCGCCGATGAGACTGCCTTGCGTGCGTCTCACATAAGCTACAATCGCTTCGTCAAACCGATCACCGCCCACGCGGACTGTGTCGGATATGACCACTCCATTTAGAGAAATGATCGCAATTTCGGTCGTGCCGCCGCCAATGTCGATCACCATTGTGCCAATCGCTTCTTGCACCGGCAGCCCGGCACCGATCGCGGCGGCCATGGGCTCTTCGACCAAGCGTACATCACGTGCGCCGGCCGACAATGCGCTTTCACGAATGGCACGCCGCTCAACTTCTGTGGACTTACACGGGACGCAAATCAAAACGCGCGGACTGGGTCGGATGAACGACTCCTCATGCACGCTGTTGATGAAGTACTTGAGCATCTTCTCGGTGACCAGGAAGTCAGCGATCACGCCGTCTTTCAAAGGTCTTATCGCAGTTATGTTGCCGGGCGTACGCCCCAACATACGTTTCGCGTCGAGCCCCACTGCCGCCACGGTTTTCTGATTACCTTGCGTGCGAATCGCAACGACTGATGGTTCATTCAGCACGATGCCTTGGTCACGCACATAAATAAGCGTATTCGCAGTACCTAGGTCGATCGAAAGGTCGCGAGAAAACAGGCCGCGAATATTTTTGAAAAACATCTAACGACGGACCAAGCTAGAAAGTGCGATCATATTCATTTGAGCATAAAAAAGCACTGCTACTCTAGCGCGCTTAGGCGCAATCCGCCACGAACTAGTCAACAAAACCTTGGGAACCTCTGACTATTTCTCAAAAGGTCTTAAGTCCCTGCGCCGTGCTGGCATGGCGCGACTCGCAGGGAATTAAGTGCGCAACGCAGGCCGCGAGCACCAGGAGCTCCCACAGGGCGCTTCGCACGGGCTTCGTGCCGTTGTTGCGCACCCGACTTAGCATAGGAGGCCCGAGCCCGTGTGAAGCGCTGAGTAAACGACAATTAGTCAGAGGTTCCCTAACGCGAGACATTGCAGCCCAAACTCGCCAACTTTGCTATTGTTCGCGTCCCTTGAAATACGATCTTCGAGTAACATGACAGAAGAAATCAATATCCAACATTTGGCTCGTTTGGCGAGATTGCATCTCGATACTGAGGCCACTGAACACGCACGCAGCGACCTCAAAAACATTGTCACGATGATCAATGCCATGCAGGCCGTCGATACCGAGGGCATTACACCCATGGCGCATCCGTTGGATGCAGCACAGCGCCTGCGTGCAGATGTAGTTTCCGAAGAGGTTGACCCAGAAAAGTTTCAAGCAGGCGCTCCCGAAACGGCCCAAGGCTACTACTTGGTCCCGCGAGTGGTTGAATAATGCCGCAGTTTTCGACCCTTAGAGAAATTAGCTCGGCGCTTGCAAGCGGTGACTATTCCAGTGTGGAAGTCACCCAGGAACATCTTGACCTAATCGCGACACTCGACCCAGACACGAATAGTTTTATTACGGTCGACGCCGATGCGGCGATTGCCCAAGCAAGCGCCGCAGATGTCAAACGCGGCCGCAGATCAAAGGCCGGAGCCGACGCTGGACCATTGACTGGCGTGCCCATCGCACACAAAGATATTTTTTGCACGCTGGGCACCAGAACGACAGCCGGATCGAAAATGTTGGCGGACTTCGTTGCGCCCTACAACGCAACCGTCGTCGACAAGCTCAGTGCGGCCGGTTGCGTTACGTTGGGCAAGACCAATATGGATGAATTCGCCATGGGTTCATCCAACGAGAACAGCTATTTCGGCGCGGTCAAAAATCCGTGGGATCGAAAAACAGTGCCGGGGGGTTCTTCCGGCGGAAGTGCCGCGGCGGTCGCATCAGGGCTCACGCCAGCAGCAACCGGTACGGATACCGGCGGTTCAATTCGCCAACCAGCCGCTTTTTGCGGTATCACAGGGCTAAAACCGACGTATGGTCGGGTCTCGCGCTACGGCATGATCGCATTCGCCTCCAGCCTCGACCAAGGCGGGCCGTTGTGCCGCGACGCTAACGACGCAGGGTTGCTGCTGAGCGCGATGGCGGGTTTCGATCCGCGTGATTCGACTAGTGCAAACCGCAGCGACGATTGGCTCGACAATGTTGCCGAGTTGGGGGTGCCCGAGGTGGCACCGCTCAAGATCGGCTTACCGCAAGAGTATTTCGCAAAGGCCGGCACGGCTTCGTTCCTCGACAGCATCAAGCGCGAGCTCGAACAGTTGGGACATACTTTTGTCGATGTCAGCCTGCCACATACAGATTCAGCCATTCCCTGCTATTACGTCATAGCAGGCGCAGAAGCCTCGACCAACCTGTCGCGCTATGACGGTGTGCGCTTTGGCCATCGCTGTGACGATCCCACATCGTTGGAAGATCTCTATGAGCGATCACGAACCGAAGGGTTTGGTGCAGAAGTCAAACGCCGCATCCTCACCGGCACCTACGCCTTGTCCGTGGGTTATTACGACGCATACTATTTAAAGGCGCAAAAAATCCGTCGCCTTATCGCGCGCGATTTCGACAATACATTCGCCTCGGTTGATGTGCTTTTGACACCCACAACACCGGGAACTGCGTTCCAACGAGGTGCGTTGACACAAGATCCCGTGGCAATGTACCAACAAGATCTGTTCACCGTGCCTACTAGCCTCGCTGGTTTGCCAGCGATTTCTTTCCCCTGCGGCTTCAAGGATGGTTTGCCACTGGGCGC